>Ga0182030_10004452_pt1 | contig 29847 bp, 34 predicted proteins | sample 812S3MmetaG_FD_121299 | JGI IMG/M metagenome (GOLD analysis project Ga0182030, IMG submission 121299) | Permafrost microbial communities from Stordalen Mire, Sweden - 812S3M metaG (Illumina Assembly) | ecosystem: Environmental > Terrestrial > Soil > Wetlands > Permafrost | place: Sweden...
TATAAACATTGATACACAACTATTGCCTGATGCTGGTACAGATATAGTTCCACTACCTGTACCAACTGCGTGTATAGAAGATTGATCGAATGAGATAGTGTACCCAATACTTCCTTGTGGAGAAATAATCAATACAACATAATTCCCTATCATACTTGTCGGATAAGGTGTTGAACCACTTATTGTTTGATTAGCTGTAGGAGTAAATGTGTATTGATTAGTACCAGCCAACAAATTAAATACGAATCCTGACGTGGCACCCGAACCTGCTGGATATTGATAAGAAGGCTGAAACGGCAAAGGATTTCCATTAATCATATAATGTGATCCAGTTGGAATATTGACATTACCCCCATTATCAACATTAAACACAGTTGCAGTTAAATTCTTAAATTTTATAAAATTACCATTCCATTTTGTATTAACATCTGAAATAACTGAAAGATCTATAAAATCACTCGATTCACTACCAATTACAGGACTTCCATAAACTTCATGTGTGATATTTAAAAAGGGTTTTGTAAGGGATGATAAATTAGAATTAACTATGTCAAAATTCAGAAATCCATTTGCTGGTTGGTTATTATAAATAATCGTAGCCATGCTAATAAGTCCTGCATCTTGAGGAGTAGATGAGGCTCCATTAATTAAATAATTCCCATAAAATGAACCTGTGGGATTTTCTGCTAATCCTATTACATTGTTTGTATGTAACGATGATGAATAATTAGTAAAACTATAAAAATTTCCATCATAATTTAATCTTGTGCCATGAACAGGGAATGTACTACTGTTGTCAAAAGAACCTGAATTTTGAAACGTATAAGGTGTATATTTATTTGTTGACCAATTCAATATGTCAGAAACAGGAGTCACTCCTCCGTGCGAAAGGACATATCCAACGTCTGGTATAGAACGTGCTGTATAATTAGCAGAATAATCAGCAGCATATAATAATCCTGTAGAACCTATATTATCAGTTATAAGCATGTAAGGTGTTACCAAATTATTAAGATTAATGCTGCTTGTTATTGAGGTTATTGGTGTGGATGTTGACATAGAAGTTAAACTCATACCAGTACCACTACACGAAACAGAACTACCACCAGATGACATTTGAGCAACACCATCTGTCAAGGTCATCTGAGCAGGGTCAGTAAACCCACTATTAATCTGAAATACACTTAATGGAGTTCCACTCGTACCTAAGTATAATTGAGAACCTCCATATGATGATGCACCATTAATAGCTGTATAACCTATATTCAGAGTTCCTCCCAAACCATATGTATTAGTGCCTGTCGAAGCTATTCCATTATTGTAATTCGTACTTCCAGCAGATATTGCTGTTATAAAACCATTACTATTTATAGTAATATTAGGATTGTTATAAGTTCCAGGAGTCAATGTTGATAATCCTAATATTGAAATCACTCCTGTTGACTGATTAAATGCTATCGGAGAAGTTGCTGATATTGATGTGAGTAATGAACTACCACCACTTTGAGTAGTCAACACAGGATATCCACCACTGATAAGATTTGTAGCATAAAAATTACCATCAAAACCAAGCCATCCTGTATTTGTAGGTGGATGAGTATAATCAGTGTAGAACCGATACGCACCTTTCGTTGACCAAGGTGAAAATGAAATCGAAGGATATCCTGTACCATAAAGGATTCCAGAAGTCACATTATTATAACTGTTAGTTATCAAGCTATCAAATGCTACACTGTTAGGAGTACAACCTGAACAGAAGTATCCTTCAATTTTACTCATCTGACAGAACGCTATGCTCGTCAGCATTATAAAGGTAATCAGAAAACCAATTCTTTTCATATCATTTATTTTAAATTATAATACTAAAAATCCAGAGTCATCACCAGTTATTTCCATATTCCCTATACCGAGTTGTCCTAACTGTTCATAATAGTATCCTCCAGGCAAATTATACATCAAGTGTCCACGATTATCTATTGTATAATATCCAGCATCTTCACCAATAACGATAAGTTCACCATTATCACTCATATCAAAGTTAGTAAGATACTTATCTCTATCACACTTGATATACAAATCTCCTACACTAACAGGAACATAATCAAGAGAATTGATATCATTTTCATCTACAATCCCAACCTTCACATAATAAGGTGTATCGAGGTCAGGAACTGTATCTGTTGTAGAATTCAGAATCATCACGCCTATATTCGTTACAGCATTTACAGGATATTGTAATATGTCTAATGGTACATTCATAAATTTATAGTGCTAATTATTGAACCAAAGTTGTTGTCCACTGAACCTGTATAATATACAGGATTCAAATTGCCAGCAGAGTCCTGAATTATATTGCCATCTAAATCCTGCATTATGAACCCTCTGATACGAGGAACGTATCCGATAGGAACTGTGATATCATTATTTGGCAGAAAGTTCTTATCTGGCACGTATTTCACACCGTTCGCATTTTTTACTATATTTATCAGATTGACCCACTGTACAGTACTTGTATAATCCCAAAATCTAAAATCAAGATACTTGCCGAATGCCAGCTGTATATTCTGCATCACTGTATCTGGACTAATGTTATTATAAAGCTCTACACGAAATGATACATCGATAGGGAATATAAAGGCATTTATAAGACTCAAACCCACCGACTGAGTACCAATTAACCTTTGCTCAGTGAGACTGAAATATTGGTTGCCAAAATTCAATAAATTGTCAATGTCATTATCCGACAGTGCTATACCATTCTGTGTAATTATAGCCAACGTCAAAATACCATTATCATTTATTCCTGCGAACACAACTCGCAATACATCAGGATTAAATTGTTGAAAGATATTTGTATATTTATTCAAAGTCCCAGCAGTTAAGAAGTTTGGCGTTTGCTGAATACGAACTCTAAATACATCATCCTGTTCAACATCACGTCCTCCAGTGGCTGTATATTCATTGACTACATACTTATGTCCTGTAGGAGCTGAAGCCATCATACTGATTGAAGCAGGAGGAACATTAGTATTACTTCCACTATCAACACTCTGAACCTTTGCATATGTATATCCGAAGTTCAATATATCCTGATAGTTCTGATAACCTACAGAATTATTTACTGGATCGAGACCATTTATATCATTTTCTAAGATGAATTGGAATCCACCAGAAGAAGTCATTATATTAGTGGCAGCAACATAAGTTGTTCCTGGTGTTGCAACTAATCTTACAAAGGTTGATGAAGCACTGGCTCCGAACCTCGCCAATACACCTTGACGAGCTGCTATGATATCCAAATCCTGACCATACGCAAACTCAGGGAACAAGTTAGATTCAAGAACGGCAACATCCTTAATCCCTTTCTGTAAAGGTTTTGCCATACCATATAAAACAGCATTGACGACACTTTCATCTGACACCTTACTTATCTTAGATGTCTTATTAATCATTATCTCGCTAATGTACTGCTTTATCTGTTGTATTGTTAAAACATTCGTTCTCATAGTGGCAAATTCTGTGTTATTTGTAATTGACTATAAACTGATTCCACTGTAACCTCTAAATTCACAGCACCTCCGACTAAATTCAAATTTGAAATTGATACTGATTTGAACGTATCGTCCTTGGCTATCGTATTATATAACTGTCTAAACACTGCGGGATACAGGAAAGATAGGTTTGCTCTATTAATTAACAATGATTTATCAATACCATCATTAGGAAATTCAGGACTGTCTCCCTTACAAAGTGAAAGTAATATCGCAAAGCCTTGAACAAAGGTCTGTTCAGGAGTCAACACTACAAAATCACTCACTTCCTCATCAAATTGAAAATACTGAGGTAAATCAATACCTAATATACTGTCTCCAACAATAGTATTAACGACACTTTGGATATTAAATACCTGGTCATTCTGATAATAGAACTTGAATATAGTCCCACCTTGACGAGTATAATCATCTTCTGCCAAGTCATTCTTAATAGCGAGGTCTGCCCAATCATCATCCGGGTTGCTTAATCCTGCCTGTAAAGCTATGTTCTCTATTGTCTGATTCTGTTTCAGAATATAATCAACTTCAATATTATTATTAAAATTATTATTAGTTATAGAGCTCCTCAACCATTTGGCTGAATTATTAATACTGTCTAACTTTACTGCCATAGTATCCAGTGTATCAACTAAATCCCAAAACTCTACACTATTCAATGCATTAGAATTAAGTATTATAATCTCATTGAGCTGCTGAGATTGATTAATTAATGATTGCAATTGATTAAAAGACGGCTGGTCTGGAACATTCACAGTGCCTGCATAATAGGCATAAATATTATCCGACTGTAAATTAATAAAGTTGTAAAAGTCGCTCAAGTATTGATTTACATCAAATCCTGTAATGCTTTCAAATTGTTCTAATATCGTCTGTATCATATTATAAGTGACTTTTAACAATCAATTCATTACCAAACGTACTCATCAATCCTGTAGCAACCGTCTGAGCCGAATTCTGTATCACACCTGCTCCTAATGCTTTCCCTAAAGAATTACTGGAACTTCGTGATACTGATTCAGCTGGCGATATCGCTGTCATACTAAGAGAATAATTCCATATCATATTTGAAGCCTGGTTCTGTGTGAAGTTTAATGACTTAACCTTCACCAACCAGCTCTCTCCAAAGGTCGGATTATGAAAATATAATTTACGAGGCACGCCATTATCATTATCTACAGAAAGGTCACAGATAGATTGTAATATCTTCATAGACCCATATCCCGTTTTAAACAAGGTACTGAAATTAGCTTGGTTTACCTTAAAATCAATGTCAGTCTTTTTACCCGTATATCCTTTCCCTGAAGTATTAAAACCAAAGGTGCTAAAATTCAGTACATTATTGCCTATTAATAGACGGAAATTCCTCCCAAAACTACCAGAAATTGAAATATCTTTTGGTATAAAGGTATTTGTATTGACCACTGTAATGCCTCCAGAATTCTTCTTAATATTCGTAATTTGTGGTTCAGTCTGGGAAATCTGTGAAGGCATCACAGGGAAAGAAAAGTAATTAATCACCTTCTCTGCATTATTCTTGCTTGTACCAACCAACTCAAATGCCATTATATAAACCTCGAAATCATTAGGATACAAAGAACTCAATCCAGCTCTTCCTATGGCTCCGAGAAGCTGAGTATATTGTGAAAGTGCTATTCCTGTATCTGTCATAATTATTATAATTTTGTATCTTTAATACGAGCCATCCAGCCCTGAAGATATTTACGATTCTTTGAATTTCTTACAGAACATGTAATGTAAAAATTTTGACGTTCAGCAATATATAACTGTAGAAGATTTAACTCGGTATTATTTATTGCTTCTACTGTCTTATCATCAATATTATTAGTTTGTTTAACTCCAAGTATAAACTGCATTAGCCTTGAAGCAGTTCCTGTACCTGAATTAATCGCCTGGTCAAATAAATGTAAGGAAATAAATTCGTCATGAATCTTACTTAGATTGAGCCTGTTATAAAAATTCAACTTGATAAATTCCTTTGCTTTATCCAAATCCATTGATTTCAACTCATCTATATTTATCTCTTCATCAAAATCATTACAATCTACATATTCTACTCTTCTTAGATAAAAGATAGAAATTCCAAACTTAGGTGGAATCAAATCCTCTACTGAATGAGTTCGGTTCCAGTCCTCATGCTTTAAAATAATATCTATACCCTTATTGAATTCTAACATACTCCCCTTTTTAAAACCCTAAATTTACTACAAAATTTTAATTATTTTTAATAAAGTTATCTCTATTAATCAGTATCTGGAACTTCAATGTTAAAAACCGTATTTGTAATGGAATTGGTCAATGACGTCACTTCACTTTCAATAGCAGGTAAAACAGCAGTGGCTGCAGCCTGAGACGCAGTTGCGTCAGCAAAAGGTGAAGGTGGAGGAGCAGCAGTTGAAGTTGTCAGAGTCAGCGCTTCCTGATTTAATTTATTAACCAATAATGTAACAGTATTATATAAAACCTGTGCTTCTTGATATGCCTGTATCGCAATAGCGAATGCTGTAAATGCTTCAACAACTACTGATGGAAGCTTGTCTTTTATTGCCTGAGGTGTCTTATTCCAAACCTTAGCAATATCAAACATTCCCATGTTAGGTGTTATCTTCAATATTTCATTAACTGTCATAATCCCTTTATTTTCGTTGCCACTATACACTGAGATATATCTCCAATAGGTGAACCTGGTGGTAGTCCAGGTGCTATGACTAATCCTTGATTTCCACCTAATAAGATAGTGTCAGCTGTTACGTCTACTACTCCTTCAGTATTGACGACAACATTCCCAGTATTCTGTATATTTACATCACCATCAACTGAAATGTTTACATCACCATTTACATTCAAATTCAGACTGGCACTTTTATTGGAATTTGAAAGGTTTATATTTAAATCTCCACCACCATCATCTCCTATGACATTTATATTTAATTCACCTGTATCTCCGTGCCCAGATATAAGAACCAGTGCATTACCTAAACTTTTAAAGAGCTGAAATTCATTCTCACTTAGTGCTTGTGTCTCATCTCCTTTAGTCAGAACAGCTATGATTATCGGAACGTTCTTAATTAAATAATTTACATAAACCACCGCACTACCTAAAAAATCGCCTGGTTGAGTATTTGAATCTTCATAATTTGAAGTCGGGAAGGTTATATTCTGTAAAGATGTCATGTCTATCTTTATATCATGAAACAACGCACCGTCCTCAGTCATTATCGAAACTGTCTCTTTATTGAAACACTCTTGTACAAAAGCATCCCTATTAAAATTAGAAGGGATGACAATATAAGCTATACCAACAGTGTACAGCGTGTTAGGAACCATCTCTCGTGTTATACCATCTTCAAACATTGTATTTAGGATCAAATTGTAACCTATTCAAAAAGAAATTAAATATATCAGGGTCTACATCGAATACACCCTTGGCAACCAACTTGCTCTTATTCTTCGTAACTCCATTGACTTGATAAGTATCGGTCAGCTGCTGTATAATATAATCCGTATTCACAACATCAAAGTAACTAACTGCCTTAGACACTTCTTGATCTTTATTAGCCGCAGAAGGGAAAGTAGCCGAAGAACCATATACAAATCTTTCAATCATTCCTCTACTAACAGAGAGTGTCGTAATTCGTTCAATTGAACCTGATGAAATACTGAATGACTGACTAACTGCATCAACATAAAATATCTCTTTCGTTCCTTTATGACGAACCCATGTACCTCTCTTTATACGACGGTCACCATTGATAATTATAGAACCATTACGAGTGAACGGCATGTAACTGTTACAATCAATAATATACTTCAAATCCTGTAGAGCAGCCTTACGGAAATAATCAATATTTACATCCTTTTGTGCTTGCGATATTGCTTCATAAGATGTATAAATACAAGTATCTTCTTTCTTCTTATTGCCCCATATCTTCGCATATGCTGGTAAGAATATGACAGGAAAGTTAGGGAGTGCTGAATCTTGACCTGTAAAATTAAATTCTCTCGGTGTGTAACGATACCAAGTGAATATATTACTATCATTAAACTCTAATGAGTCAGTGATTATATCTGATTCCTCGATATCAATAACCAGTGACTGCTGTTGATATTCATCAGTACTCTTACTTGCAGATGACTTCTGTATAGGAGGATTATAACTATAATCAATCGCAACCGTATTATTTTTTAAAAAACTTAATATTGCCGTCTTATTAAATGGTGGCTGACGCACGATTATAGTATATTGGTCTCCGAAAGTATCACCCCAAAACTCAACAAAAGGTTCTTGACATATCTTTTGAAACTCATTATACAAACTTCCATCAGGATTCGCTACACTATTATCATTCAGTCGGCGATTATCTAAGATACTATCAATTGATATTTTGACTATCTGCCATACACCATTCATAGCTTCCTCGCCAACATTATATTGAGTATCATCTTTCAATAACTTATATCGTGTACTAACACGGTCTCCATAAGCATTGAATACATTATTAGGAATAATACCCATGTAACTGCACTGATTTATAATAAACTGAATGTTAAACTTCAATGACCTGTTGACTTTGGCAAATAGTTCTTTATAATTTTGATCATGAAAATTGCGTTTCACTAAATTATCACTATCGGCATCAGTATTGGCATAGAAGAATTGTGTAGAACCTGTTGTAAATAAAAACGGAAAGATGAAATCACCATCATCAGTAAGTAACTTCATAAAGTCTCTTCCCATTATAGAAATAGATACATCATTACTTTCTGGAGAGGTCACTATCTTAGTGCTATCAACCAATGCAATCATGTCATACACTTGATTTGGCAATTGATTAAAGGGAACTTCAAACAGTCTTTCAGTTTTCCCAGAATCATATTCTAATGCAAGCTTCTCAAACTTAATAAATACAAGATCATTAACATTTATTTTATTATGAAAGAAGAAATTGGTACGAACTTTAGAAACTGAATCGTGATGTACACTCGCTTCATAAAGAAGTTGGTCTAAATTCATATTCAATTCATCACCATATATATCTTCTATCGGAGCCATAGAAAGACTGAAACTCCCTCCAGCTTTAGAAGTGCTGGTACTCACTGACTCCACAAAGCTCGTTACATTTATCAATTTATTTAAAGTACGAATCCACATCCACACAGATATGTTAGGATAGAGCTCAGTGACTGTATCATTATTATTAACATTATATTTAGTGGCCGATATATACTTAGGGTCTTGTAATAACTTGACAAGTTGATCATCAAGAAATGTAAGAGTATTGGATTCGTCTACAACAGTGTTTACTAATAATCCAGCCAAATTTGATACATTTGCTCCCGTTTTGGGAATCAAAATTACTGTTCCGGAAACTATTAAGTCAATGAAAGAATCTTGTGAATTTATATCTAAAAATCCTAAATTCAAATAATCTTCAGTCGCAGAAATTAACAAACTATTATTCTTTTTATCAGTTAGTGTATAATTCTCTATAATTCGCTGATAATTAATTTTACCCGTGCCACCGTCATAACTCAGGAATGAATATAAGTCAGGTTGCGTGCTTGTAGATAAAAATGGATTATTCGCCACAGGAGCACCATTGAAATCAATAACACACCCATTCCAAATAAATGTAGGGTCTTTTATCAATTCAACTATACTTGTAATTGATGAGTCTGTCTTATATTTTATGTAAGGAACTGGCATTTAATTAAAATGTAATTTTAAATGGTTTTTTAGGATCAAATAGTTTTTTAGAATTTAATGCGTTTACTTTTTTTTGGTCAGGTACTACGATTGTAAGATATGTACTGGGGTCAGTAACATCATATGCCTTCTTGCTACCTGCTATAATACGAAGATACTCCTTCATCTCCATCTGATTCTGTATTGCCTTAACCTGATTCTCTTCTGTCTTCTCGTAAGTGCCTTCTGCTGTATTAAAATGCTGGTCAAGTTTCGTTACAATACTATCAATGATCCCAGGTGTAGACCAAGCATTTGACATTTGTGCATTTAATCTCTTATATTTCGATGTACCCTTACCAACTGCTGCTTCTCCTAAGAAATCAACTCCTCCTTCAGCACCAGACAATATAGAGATAAATTTATCTGGAGAAGATTTAGCTATTCTTTCAGATAAATCCAATTCTTTACCACCAAAAAATACTTGGCTAATCATATCAGAATAACGATCACCTCCACCAGCTATACCTTTCATTGTCTTCAACATATCTGGAAGGTACTGTTGATTCGCAGGAGAGAAGGGATCCTCCATTATCTTACGATACTGGAATAGACTTTGTCCTGGCATCATTGAACTTAATACACCAAACTGTAGAGCTTGTACCTGACTATTCCCTGACTGATTTAGACCTGAATATAATCCTTGAACTGCCTGACCCAATACTACAGGATTTGATATACCTACAGAATCCTTGATTGCCTTAATCATATGTGTATTAACACCCTGATTGACGTGTGTTGTTTCCTCAAGCTGCTTCTGACTCAGATTTATCATTATCTGCATATATTCAGAAAGCTGACTCCTATCATTACCCATACCACTGCCAGATTGCAATCTTCCTGCCACAGCAGCTGCCGATACACCACTACCTCTTAATAACTTAGTCATTTCAAGTGCCTGACCTTGATCAATTCCACCACCATGTATCAATTCGGCTGTCTTTAAAGCTCCTCTCATAATAGGATCATCATGACCTGCTGCCTTTGAATATTCTTTTGCTAACTGATATGATTCTGCATAAGTCATTCCCATTCCTTCCATAGAAATAAGATTCTCCTGTCTCGGACCTTCAGCATTAATCGTACTAAGATCAAGAGATCTTCTTCTACCTGGAACTTTTTTCCCTTTTTTATTCAAATATGAATAACCTATATCTTCAACAGGTGTCATACCTGTATTCCTCATCCCTCCAGTAACACCATAATATTCAGCCTGTGCTTGTTGTAGTTCGCTCGAATTCTTAAATACTTGCTCAGCAGAACCTGATATTAAGGCAGCAGCAACATTAATAAGTGGATTTCCTGTAAACATAGAAGTCATCGTTGGAATAGCAGAAGCAGCACCTGAATATATATTTGGAGCTCTCATTACAGTCAAGGTAGTATTTTGCAAATCACCTATCGTCCTGAGAAAACGATCATTATACTGTTTATCCTTTTCTTTTTGTTGACTATCCTTTTCATTTTCTGATTTATCTTCTTGACGATCTATGCGTTGCTTTGCACGCTCATCATTCTTTTCAAGTCTCTCCTGATATATCTTTTCTTTATTATTTGTTTTATCCCTTTCAAAAAATTCACGCAGAATATTAGCTTCCATACCAGATGCAGCAAATTCACCTTGAATACCTGCGACGTTTTTCTTATACTGTTGAGGGGTCTGTTGACCTGATTGAAGTAAGTTCTTCTCAATCATTAGAGATGCTTTCAGGTCTTGAGTCAATTTACGTTGATGAGAAATAACTTGCTCCTCAACTATCTTCATCATATCTTTAGATGATGTCCCGTATTGTTTTGCAAACTGAACGAAATCCGCATACATCTTACCAACCTGCTTGGATACTTTATCTGTACCTTGAGCAAAATTAGCATCATCTACACTGAACTTTATTTTGAACTCTCTATCTGCCATTAGAATTTGAAATTATCAAGTTTTAATTTTTCAAACTGCTCAGTAGCTTGCTTATTACTAATAACAGTTCTATTTAACCAATTTCCTTTACCAGCCTTATAAGAGGTGTTTTTGATTGAAAAATCCTCACCAGCTTCTTTCTTCGCAGACAGAAGCTTTAATTCCTCTTCACGCATTTCAAAGTACATATAATCTTCCTCGAACTCTACACACTGGTCTATAAAGCAAGATTCCCTATGAATCATGGAATTGAAAGCCACCTTGTGCTTATCTCGCCACCATCTATCCATAGGGAATCTTATATTCCAATCAACGACATATCTCTTTATGTCATCAGCTTCGATGCTTTTAAGCATAGCACTATATGTTTACTTGGTCGGCTCATCAGTTTTCTTTCCTACATTCTGAAGTGCTTGATACCAAGCCGTCATCCAGGGCATAAACTTTTCCCGATACTCGGTGCGGATTTCAGCAAAATCCAAAGCATCAATATCCTCAAATGATACCTTGTTCAAATCTTTTTGAACCTGAGGAATGAGCACTGTCAAGTTAGCAACGATATCAACAAACTCCAAGGCATCGTACTGTGCTACTAAATTAGATGAAGCCATAGTACCATACTGACCACCAGTGAGCTGTTGCTTCAATGCTTCAAGACGCATAAACTGTCCAACAGTTGGATAACTTACAACGTATTCGTTTCCCTTAACTTTTAAAGTGATTGTTCTCTGTAATTCCATAACATTCTTTATTTTTACGACGATAATACTTACAATTTTTAGAACAGTATCGGGTCGAGATATGTACCTGACATATCACTTCCACTGATTTGTCCTTCTGTTATATCAAATGACTGACTATCCATAAATGCATTATAGATGACACCTATTTTTTCCTTACCTACCTGAGTGACAACTCCGGTCGTCTGGTCTTGTTCCTCAATTATCTTACGATAAAGATGAATATTGACACCGCTCTCAGTCAGCAGTAAAGTATTCTGAAAATCCTCCACGCTGTTATTTACTGTACGATTTATAAAGGGATTAGGAATTGTACCTAACTTAGTAAAGTCAATAAAATAACTTGAAGCTGTGAACGAGCAATTAATATTCAGAGGAGGTTTCTCACTCGCTATTAAGGTGCCGATACCACGTACATCACCACGACCTATATTCTCAGTTGCCCTGAAGGTCTTCATTTTGCCTATTGCTTGACCACCAATCTCAATTATTGCGAGGGGTGCCGTTAATGTCTTTGTTGCCATTTCTTTATTTTTAATACTTTACCAATTTTTATGATAACATAAATCCTGTCATGAAAATTTGATCGACTTCTTCATTAGGATAGAATCCGTACTGAACGAAATATGCAGTTCCAACAACCGTGACAACAGGCTGAGTAAATGATAATATCAGGTTATCAACCAACGGATTTGCAGTTACTGATTTCAACTTACCTATTGTCCAATCACGAATATAAGCAGTAGAAAGGGTGTTTCGATTAGTACCACTGGGGTTACTAAATAATTCCTTCTTTCCATCGACAATAAATCCATTGTTCAATGCAGCAGAGATACGGGTGAGCTGTACTATATATGATGTTCCATCGGGATTTATATCATTCTGACTCAACTGTAATGAATTCACGTCATCAAGAATGATAAACTTCTGAAAGTCATCGTCATAATAGGTTGCAAAGATACCGATTTCAACAGACTGCTCCATCTCTTTTGGTAAAAGTAAATGAACCTCACCATCAATTGCAATAGTTTTGAAAGTTGAAGGAACTTGAGGTGCGAGTCCACAAGTACGTCCCAAGCATATCGCTGTCTTATATAACTGATCCCACACTCGATATCCTACTCCTGTAAGATTTGAATTCTTTTGTACCCCACCATGAACGACCACTACACGTTCCGAGTTCAATTTATAAACTGAATCTGCTGAACTGTAAGTCACTAATTGTCCGAGAGAATTGAGATTAAAGTGAGCACTGTCAAATCCTCCACCGACCCAAAGGAATTTCATGAATTTTGCCTGGTTCAATATATGACTGAGATACATGAAATTGGTCACACCAGCAGCATTATTTCCGTACTGATCAGACAAGATGAAGTTATATCCAAGGTTCGTGACGGCATCGAGAACAGCATTTATACCAGCAGTGTTGAAAGTTTCAGTACCACCAACCGCTAATGTATTTCCGGAGTATAATACTAAGTCAGTTGATGCAAGTAACCCAGTTCCAGTGATTGAACTTGATTGAACGATGAAATACGTATTGAAATTCGGGTCAGTCTGCATCCAAGCCAGCAAGTCAGTGATACCACTAAATTCTATTGATTTAGCAACCAATAAAGGATTAGTCATATTTGCAGCTATACCATCATAAGGTAAACCATCACTGTTAATTGAAGCAGGTGGAATACCTTTAAAGGTCCCCTGCCAGAACGACAATATATATTTACTTGTATTGACAACTCCTGGAGACAAGGTGAACGCATATCCTTTTGAAAGGACTTCATTTGTACCATTCAATACCTGTGCACCATTTGCTATCAATCCTTCATCAAATGTATTAATTACAATCGTTCCACCTGCATACCCTCCACCCTTCGGTGAAAAGGTTAATGTCGCAGGAGTGGTCGTTGCAGCACGAGTATAAAATATTGTCGCTACTCCATCAACACCCAAATCCGGATTAAATAATGGATCAGCGAGCAACCACCAGTATCCACCCTTTACAAAAGAACGGAAGTCAGTGATATTATCAAATTTATAAACTGATTTTTTACCTTGAGTCCTGGTGCCAAGGATACCAGCTCCTCCACCATATGAACCACCACCAGCTCCAGGTTCCAATCCTGTATCAATTATCAATACATTACCTGTCGCACTTACTAATGGTGTGCTCTGATTGCCACCAGATATATCTGAATAAACTCCTGGAAGAACTACTTTCTGGCCATTAAATACAAATGTTTGTGCCATTATGATAGATTATTCATAGCACCGATATCAATTTTTACGATTTTTCAAGGTTTAAATATACTAACTTTTCGCATTAAAAAAAAATTTAGATATCTTTTATTTCTAAATTCTGTTCTTTAGCGATTTTCAACCATTCTTCGACTGTCCGTTTCTTATCTGATAACATTCTATTAATATAGAATTCGACCCGTGGATTCGCTACATAAAGTCTACAAAACTCACGAGAGCCCAATCTAACTCTACCGTCGTCTTCAAAATTTCCACCGCCTATTGATGTCTCTTGCTTTTTCATAATAATTCCGTTATATATTATTAAATCCTAAGTCACAATCACCATATCCATATGAATATATAGCTCCATAGTGAATTCCGCTGTAAAATACTATCTCATTATAGAATGCAGTCCATACAAGATCAGGAACTGTCACCTCATTAATCATGTCAAAACTCAATGTGCGAGCAAACAAGTTAGGTATATTATCATCCTTAAGCATTAAATCCTGTGCACCGAACTTAGGATTTCTCAGTCCATTAAGTTCTAATGTAGGATGATTAGCAATCATAACACACTGTAAAGCATAAAATATAATTAATACTTCAAATTGATTATCTGACGTTATTATGATATTATACTTACTTCCAAATGTACGTGTACTGGTTTGTTCAAATTGTTCATTCTCATCATCCCATATAACACCACTATCATAATTAGGGTCAAATCCTATACCATCTCCGATTGGAGATTGGGCTGGAAGATTAATATGAATAGTCGGTATGCCGGCTCTCGTACGGTCAAAGAACGTACGTACCATAAGCATTCTTGGATCATCAGGATTCCTCAGAAGTATCTTCTGTGCTTGATGATAGAAATCATATCCATCTACAACGTTCCCATTAAATAACTGATAAATGAAAGTTTTTGTAGGGTCTGTTTCTGTATTGAAGTTGGCTTGAATTAATCCTAAAAATCCATCCAAAAGTTTCTTGAGCTTTATCTCTGGTAAAATCAGCATTTATTGTCCTCCTATGAATTCATCTGCAATTCCCCAAACAAACCTTTCAAGATCGGTTTCTAATTTCCCAGCTGCCGTATCTGCGAGGTGTCTGGCCTCTATACCTGTATTAATCCAACTATTCGGGTCACTCAGGTCACTAACTCGACGGAACGTTGTATATGATGAATGTGATGTCATATCACTTTTCACCATGCCTTCATACTTGGTGCTCTTACTGGTGTAAGTTTCTCGGAAATCACCCTTATAATCAGTTACTGCCTGACGAACAGTTGGAATCTGATACTGCTTAGGAATTCCAGACTTCACTAACTGAAACTCAGGATTTTCATTTATCCCCTGTCTCATGACATTATGAATAGCTGTAGGCATCACTTCCATAAAAGCAGATGATTCTCCTAATGCGGCAGGATTAGCATATCTGAAAGGGATAGTTAAATACCATCCTTCGCCAGACTTCTTCATGTGCTTCTTAGATGATTTACTGAACCCATCCTTCATATCAAATGGGTCAGAGCCTAACTCTATCATATTAGGAAGTTGACCAACTAATCCAACCTCAGACTCCTTGAGAGAATTCTTCTTTTTATAAATACCTTCAATATATATGTTCCTCGTTGAATGTAATTCTATCTTAGCTTCCTCAATTAGCAATCTTTCAAATTCATTAGTGATACCATCCAATACCTCTCCTATCAACTGGCTTGACTCTTGCTGACTCAATCCCAATTCCTTTGACATCACTGTAACATCTATATTGAAAGGTTCCATCTATGTATTCAATATTAAGTTATTTCCGACAAAGTTCAAAGCATCCAGTACATAGTGACTGCGTCTCGCTACTGCATTGACAGGGAATAATTCAGTCACCTTAACACCACTTTCCTGTGTTATTGGACTATTCCTTACATCATGAACGACGTCTATAATGTGATACTGGAGATTATGTTTGTAACGTATTGAAATTGTAATGTCATTAGGATACAAGGAAGTAAACAAAATTTTATTCCCAATAATTGTATAATCCGTATTAAGTAAAAGTCTCTTTAGGGCTGTATTCTCATTTATGAAGATGAACATATCTATTATGTTAATGATAGGATATATCGTGTAACAGTACGACTGTCCATTGTAATTCTTCATAAATACAGTCTCACTTTGAGTTGCCAAGCTATCAAGGACTGTAATCCTGTCCATGAAACAAAGATAATCACGTACCAATGCTGTAACAGAAACAGTTCCTATATTTTCTTTAGACCATTCACGATACTTTGTATTTGCATTAAGGGACATGAGCAACATCTTAGTTTGATAGGCTCCCAAAAATACGAACCCTGTACCCAAACAGTTCTGACACGTTGCAAGCTGTGGTGACGAAATTCCTCTACAGGGACAGAGCACATTACTTTCAATAGTTACATTATATCCCTTTTCCCAGACCGCAGAACCAAAACCATGTCTATCAAATTCAACACGTGGTTGAAATACATTACTAATAGAAGCTTCTTGTGTAATTACTTTGCTCATTGATTATAATGATAGCATTGTTATTCCTTTATACTTACTCCTCAGAATTTTGGTTTGTTCATCAATATCCTTTTGGTACTGTTTAATCCTATTTTGAAATGCTGACCCTGATGAAATCGAAGCTGACTGGCTAAGTCCGTCAATACCCAATGACTGAGATGAGATTCCAGGATTAAGTATCAAATCACCAGCTATGGCAAATACATCCACTGCAGCCATTTTACCGATAAGGTCAAGAAGGTCATACGGAAGTTTACTGTATCCTGTACAGTAAGTGAACTGCCAATAATTAGGAAGAATCGAGTATCCCAGGATTCCAAGATATGGAACTATACCATTATAGACCAGCGAACCTGATTGAGCAGCACCCTGATTTGGAACCAAGTACAATTGACGATAGAATGTTTCTCCGTCACCACTTGCCCTTATACTCAACCATTCCACCGGATAATCAATTTGCTTTATCGTGCCTACATACCCATCCAGCTTAAAACATTGTACTATTGGATATGATGACCGCACATAGCCGAAAGCCTCAAAGTCATCACGATAAAATGATATAGATTCCTGTATTATCTGTGGTGTCAACTTAATAGCAAACATCGCTTCTATCTTCTTTTGAGCTGAAGAGATGATTGTATCATAAGTAGAATCACTAATAGTCGTCCCGTCCTTAGCAGTTAAATGAATCCCGTAAAAATATAAATCACGCAATTCACTTGGACTCAACGCTAACCAGTCTGTTGTCCCTCTTTTATATTTCGAAGCCAAAGTTAGTGTCGCCATTTAAACTACTTTATCAAATTTAAAATTATTGTAGAACAAATTTCAGTCAATTTTAACAACGTATTGAGTATTACTCTCTGATTTTAATGCCCAGAAATCTCCTTGAATAGAATCCAATAGGTTATTTCAGTTTTGAAGCAAGTAAGATTATTATCTCGCCTTTACTCGAAGGTATCTCAAATTCAGGAATACCTGCTTCCACCGCCAGTTCCTTGAGTTGTGGTAGATTATACTTTTTAAGTTGATTGATATATTCATTATTAGAAGTGATATTCGGAACACCTAATTCTACATCAGGATATTTCCCATCATTAACTTCAGGAGCAACGTAATATTTCACACGACTATCTTCCTTTACAATACGATGACCAATGGCATCAGGAACTTCAGCAACACCTTCAGAATTAAAGGATACTACAGAACCGAAATAATTATATTGACGGTTCGAACGAGATTCAATGGTTTTTATCAACATACGATTTTTATTTAATGGTTATTAATACAGCTATAAATATACTCAATATAATAAGAACTAAAATCATTTTTTTTTACTTTAAATAAGCAAACCCTCTGCATGAGGGTTTGCTTGAGATAATGAATTATCTAACCTTAATTCATAAGGTTCACCAAATTAGGGAGTCGGTGAAACAAGAATACTTCCGATGTTTATAATACGGGTCACTTTCAATCCTGCGTACAGGATTGGAGTTCCGTACAATAACACCATGAAACGAGTCGAAGGACTCAGTACAGCCAAGTCCATCTTCATCAGAGGAGCCAGCTGTTTAAACGAAAGTATCTGATCGTTCATTTCACAAACTAATGCCTGTTCAGTATTGGAGATATAGCGATTCCTGTCCCATACGCTACCTGCAGCAGCACCGTCATAACCGGCAGACAAATCACTCACTGCAACAGTGAAGATAGGATACAACTGGGCTACACCAATAGCAGTGTTAGGATTAACAGTGCTACGATAAATCACGTAAGCAGTTGCGGGATATGCACCGCCACCATCCTGAAAGGTCAGGTTCACTGAATTCCCTGCTGTTACCACAAGACCTGAAGATGAACCAATTTGCTGCAGCGTACTTTCACCATACCTGTTCTTTGCAGCAACGGCATAGTAATAATCACCAGTAAAATTGGCAAACCTGTTATTGGTGTCAGAAGCAAGAGCTGATGTACCGCCAGCGAGAGGAGCATTCGGTGCTTTAACGTTGGTGGCAGCTGAACCGATAATACGGGAAGGGTTTGATTTCCAAAATTTATCATCAACAACAGCGATATCACCGAACTGGGTGGTAATCCCTACAACTTTCTGACCCATAATACCAGCAGTCACCTGTTGAGTATTCGGTTGAATAAGTTTAGAACCATGAAACTGTTTCACATAGTTCGAGAATACGATAGGAGGTGCGATGATTTTATCGGCAAATCCATAGTTCACGTTGATACTTTCGACAGCTGATTCAACAGCAGCGTCACTCAAAGCATTACCACGAAGGTCAACCACTGTGGTCGAGTTCTGATAATTATCTAAGGTGTCATTGAAAGCTGTAAAATGCTGAGAAAAAAGACCGTTGAATTCCTGAGGAACTTTAGCAGAATCGGCAAACGGTAATGCCTTTTCAAGCTGACGGAGCACCCACTGGGTTCCGTTGATTGTTTCTCTTTTAATCATGTCACCAACCATGGTTGACACTAACTGCATCGGATGGGTTACTTCACGGGTCGATCCCATAAATTTAACCAACTGAGCACGTCTTACATACTGCGAGTCTACAGACTCGGGAAGTTCACCTTCGTTAGTGAAGGCAGCACCGTCAACACCATAACTTGCTAACTGATTGTATTCTTCTACCGTGTTGTAAGCAGGCAGTTTAGGAAGCATCTTCCAGAATACGATATCACGTTCGGTGTTTGTCAGAATCTTTAAAGTGGCTTCTAAGGATTCAACCTTTAAAGGAGCACCACTGGCTGTGGTCAGGTTCGTGGTATCACGACCTGTGATTTCTTCAGCCATCATAGCCTTCATCAAGTCCTGGACTTCCTGCTGTGACGCAGAACCGAATCCCTGACCGAAGTTAGCATAGTCTTGTAATGTGATTCCAAGATTTTCCATAATACTGATTCAAATTAATTTCTTTCCAATGACTATTGTTACGATGTTTGCTTTATCTTTGTGCTGGTTATTACTGAACCAACTTTATACCTTTATTGAACAAATCAGCTATGACATTAGGACGTAATGTTTTTGACGCATCATACAGCAGAGCTGCATTACAGTACAGACCATTCGTCTCACCTTTATTGATTTCCTGGTCGGCATACGACATCAGGGTATCAGCAACTTCCTTCTTGTGCTGACTAATTGAAAGAACCTTTTTACCACTATCCTTATCCTGAGTAAATGCCTTTTCAATGACGTTCGTACGTCCGATTGATTTACGACCCACCGGAGAGTTCCCGATAACTTCAATTTGTTTCCTGAGCTCCACATTATCATTCATAATAGCCTTTATCAAGGTACTCTGTGCCTCAAATTTTTCAGTCAATCCTTCAATCAATTCTGCTCCATCATTAAGGCTATCACCCTGACTCTTTTGTATCTTTCTTTTATTGATGCGTCTTTCATCACCATCAGGTTCACTGTGTCCAGTATTCTTACCTGGGTTCCCAGTTTCTTCATCACCATCAGGCTCATGAGACATATCTTTCATCAATTCTTTTTTGGCAGACTTTTTAAGCTTACGATCTTCCCAATCGTTCGGGAACGATTTCTTAATCTCATCTTTCTTTGCTCTCAATTCCTGCTTGATAGATTTCTTGAAGTCTTTATATTCCTTCATAGCTTTCTTAAAGCCATCATCTTCTTTTTTTGTATCAACGGGATTTTTACCTTCGGGAAAATTTTCATGATTCTGTTCAACGTCGCCAACGACGGGTTTGTCAGAACCTTTCTGTGAACCATTTTTACCAGCACCATCAGTACCTTTACTTATATCATCTGTTTCGATTCCCAAAATCTGTAATGCCTTCTGAAGTTCTTCAGCAGTGACATTATTAATGTCTGTTACCATACTATTATAGTAATAAGATATGACCGATTTTTAGGATTTACGATTGATGAGTAAATTTGAGACTATAAAAATAATACTATTTTAGATAAAAAAAAAAGTTTTTTAGATATTTTTTATCTATGATTGATTTTTTCTGCTATTTTATTTTTATAATCCAGTGATATCAACCCTTGCTGATAACCTTGAGCCACGACAATTATCGCTTTTACCAACTTTTTATTAGCACCCTCAAGGTCTTCAGGTATCACGGCAGCTGCTGATTCAGTGGATACAGACTTCTTCACTTTATTCTTATTACCGATATATTTCTCAGCAAATTTACGTGCTTTTGCTTTCTGTATCTCGGTTGGACTTTTTATATTACGAAGATATACTTGCTCTGCCTTGGCTATACCTGATTCATCACGAATTATCTTCCCTTCTGCACTAAAGTTTGGTTCAGTAGACTGACTGGTTGACGATGAAGTGAAATGTTTTGATGCTATGACATTTTTATCTGCCTTAGAAATATCAATGACTTCAATCTTGAAATCCTGGTCAATAGTGTATCTCTTACCAGTTTCAGAATTTATGACATCAACAATGTACTTTGAAATGGTTCCACGCTCCGACTTTTCAATAACATCAAAATCATTTTCTTTATAGCTAATACCCTTAGTTATCAGGTCTGCCCATGTATTCGGATTCTTAGGATGAGGACATATAGCAAATCCTGTTATCTTTGCTTTCGTTACTCTCTTAGGGTTTATCGAATCACGAACAAGTGCCTTACCTTCTACTGAGATTCCCAACCTATTCCCTATCTCAGATGATTTCTTCATGGTCTTCATTAAATCAATAACCTGTTGACCCACTTCACTTTCAGGATATATGATACCTTCAACTTCAAGTTTGCCATTCTTAAGAACATGCTTTGTAGGTTCTCCGATAATATATTTCGGCTCCTGCATATGATTCCAATTAACAGTGGTAAAATTACTAAGGTCAAATCCATTAGGGTCGAGAAATTCACCATCAGTATCCTCAGTACCATCACTGGCTACACCCTTAAACTTATATACCTCAGTACCCTTATTATCAGTTCCCTTTTCAATAGTTTCAAAAGGTACGAAAAAATTGAAATCATTTACTGTCTTCATTTTGCTTCTTATTATTATCGTCACCGATTTCTGATTTATCTTCCTGTTCTTCATCCAACGTTTCATCCCACCAGTCAGGTAATGGGAATGCATCCAGGTCTTCAACTGTATCTATGAATTCCTGACTATAATTTTCCTTATTATCTTTATATTCACTCATAACTGTGCTCCTATCTTTTTAAGCCACTCTTCTGTCACCTTTGGATGTATGTGAGCTTCTTTAGCCATTGCTGTAGTATTGTTCAATCTACGACTTACAACTTTATATAAATTAGTAAGTTTATTCTGAATTAATTTTTGTGCCTCTTTTGGATTTTTAGGGAGAGGTGGTGGAGGAGTACTGTCTTGTTCCAGAACCTTACGACCCATATCAGTAGCGACCCAAGTCCTCAAATCCTTTACCTTCCAATCTGGACTTATATTTTCATGAAAGAACCGACGTACTGTGCTGTCATTGACTTTATCAAATACAAAATTTTCACCTTTCTTCATATCCTTCATCTGTCCCAGATATGATGCTAATTCTTTATCATTAATCGAGACAGTATTGTTTTTATATGACTTACCAACGAATTCAAGTTCAACGGTATCTCCTTTTACCTTAATATTATCAGGACTCAATGTAGTCACTCCACGATTCTCAGTTTCCTCAAATCCCTTCTGACTACCTATACGCAACCCTGTATTGACTATGATGCTCAGTACGGCTCCTATCTGACGTTCCTTTTCATCATTACTCTTAAGAGCTTTACTGGCAACATCCTTCACTTTATTGATATCCTTATCTGTTATCTGTTGCATCCGTTCCCATTTATAATCAGCATTCTTCTGTAAAAGCTTTTCAGTAAATGCATACTGTGTCTTATTATTCTTAGGATTGACCCACTTTAATATCCAGTGAGAATCAACGTCTCCAGAGGTATTCACCTGTACATCCTTTTCTGGTATATCAATTGGAAGATGGTTGAGTTTATATTTACTGTACTTTTCAATCCACTTATTCCTTTCTGCACTCTCTTTCTTTAGTCTCTCCTTTTCAGGATCAACTTGTTTCTTAGATTTTACATCCTTTGATTTACCATCTTTAGCATCAGGTTCCTGTACATGTTCTTCTTTATGACGACGATCAAGTTCCTTATGAGCAGCAACCCTAATAGCTTCATCACCATGCTGTTTTATAGTACGATTCAAATCCTCTTCCGAAGCAGCTCTGGCATGTTTCTCAAGTTCCTGAGGTGTGTACTTATGTTGTTTTTCAGGTTCCTTATCTTCTTGTTTACGACCTACCACTTGCTTGCGTTCAAAAGTCTTTCCGTTACGAGTGACCTTAACTACATCAGCATGTTTACCAGTTCCATAATCCCGAGTATTCTGAGCCTTCTCGATTTTATTATCCTTCAAATATTTATCAATGTCATATATAGTGACCCTTACCTTACTGTTACCCTCGAGTATTTTATTAGCTATCCTATGATAACCATTGGATAACAACAACTCACCCTGAAACCTCCAAATTTCAGGTAATTTATCGGAGTCATACTTTGCTATCATTTTATCTTTTGATAACGTATTTTGCTCCAAAATAAGTTTTTGGATAGATACATCCTGTTCCTCGCAATAATTCTTTTCTAAAGTCTTATACATATCAGGATTCTCTTTCAGTAAGTTATCAACCTCAGAAAATATCTTCTTTGACTCTATATCGTCGAGTTCATTATTCTTATATACATCCTTTGACCAGACTCTATCACTATCGGTGACGAAAGCAGGTAAATCTTTAACTTTCTTCTTGAAATCATCTTCAGAAATGCCTTTCTCAATTTCATTATGTTCTGAAATATCTTCAAGGTCACCATTCTGGTCAATCTTATATTTCCCTAACTGTTTATCAGTACCATCACCCTGGTCTTGAACAAAAGTAACTTCGTTGCCTTCATTACTAAGTAAGTAATTTGTTGCATTAAGACTTATCATCTTTTGGTCAAGAAATTGACCTACCTTATTTTCATATTCAATACGTTTCTGACGACGGTCTTTAAGCATCTCGATGAATGAATCCTTCATCATTATCTTATCTACCACCGGAGTCTTAGGTCTCTGCCAGTCAGCAAGGTATCCTTTAGACTTACGTTTATAAGTGTTACTATCAAGAAAATGTATGCATTTTGGAGAATTCATATCGCCTGCATCACCCTCAACAGTATATGCAATATACTGCTTAAACCTTTCAATGAAATCACCCACACCATAAACAGCTCCAAGAAAGTGGACTTGATGACTATTCTGAACTTGTAAAAGTCCTGGAATCTGTTTCTTCTCACTTCCTACAAGCTGTCTACGACGACGTAATACTCCGTCACGATTAACAATCACATCGGCATAGTGCTTATGCTGACCATACTTACCTTTTGTAATATCGTACAAAGAAGCTTCTGGAACAAGTTCTAATATATTGTTAGATTCCATTCTCTTTTCTTAACTTATTTATCTTGTGAACCAATTGATTCATATTACTTGCAACCTCAGCCATTTTATGTAAAAATTCTTTCTCACCAGGTCGAAAATGTTCTGCAATGTCTATTGGTGGGTATAACTTCTTTTTAATAGCTCTCAATTCATCGAATTGCTTTACAAATTTTTCCTTTTCAGTTCGTAATTCTTCCAATGTTACATTCTTAGATTCATCATATATATATTTATCTCCTTCTTTCCTTATATATTTATGATTGACTTTGTTTCCTTTCCTCAACAATTCTTCAGTTTCTTCTATACCTATTGTTTTTTGAATTAATTCAATAGCATTTTTCTCAATATCATTCACAAATATATCATCAAGAACAGTCTTCAAATTTTTTATAAGAGGTTTATCTTGCCAATCCTGCTTATCCATCCATTGATAATTCTGATGTTTATTATTATCAAGTACAACAGTAAAACTATCATTGAATGGGTTGAACAACCTCTGTGATACTGTACAAAGGAAATATTTTATAATACATTTATCATCTTCAAAAGTAAAAATTTCATCAACACTTTCTACTTTCAACATTGTTTCTTCATCACATTCTCTTATTGCTGCTTGTTCTGCAGTTTCAAATGGATCAATATGACCTCCTGGTAACCCAAAACAAGAAGGTGCAAAGTCAGCATCCGATCTCCTCAATAAAAAAAGAATCTGACCAAGATTATTCTTTATAATACAATCGGAATATAAAGTCTTACCATTTTTAGTAATTCCCTTAATTGCCTTCTCCAGTACATCACATGTTATATCATGATTTTTATAGGCTGTTTTTACAACCTGGTAAGACTTTTCAATTTTACTTTTATTGTAAATATCTTCAATATTAGGAACGTGAGATTTGAGAAATTCGAGGTCTTTTTGGCTTTTTTGGAGGTCTTCTTTTATAACCTTACATTTACCCAAGTAAGTAATGAAATTAGATTTATACCTATCCTCTATTCTATTCTTAAGAGATTTCACTCTACTGTTTCCCTTACTTATTTCAGTATCGAAATATGCAAGCTGTTTATGATGATTTATTTTATAATCATTAAATTCCTCAACTATCTCTGCCAGATCAGATTTTACAAGATTAATATCATCACATAATTCGGAATACTGTAAAATATAATCTTCTACAGTATCTAAACGCAAGAAATGTCTTAATTGCTGAATCATGTTATTCGTTGTTATCTAATTTTATCAACATGTTTATTTATATTATTTAATCATTAAATAACTTATCATCACCAGAGACCACAGCATCACCACGAACCAAAGCACTACCAGAGACCACAGTATCACCAGAGACCTGAGCATCATCAGAGACCACAGCATTACCAAAGACCTGAGCAGTATCAGAGACCCGGGCATCACCAGAGACCTCAGCATTACCATAGACCCAGGCAATACCAGAGACCACAGCATTATCATAGACCACAGCATTACCAAAGACCTGAGCAGTATCAGAGACCCGGGCATCACCAGAGACCTCAGCATTACCATAGACCCAGGCAATACCAGAGACCTCAGCATCACCACAGACCTGAGCAGTATCAGCGACCCGGGCATCATCAGAGACCACAGCATTACCAAAGACTTTAGCATTACCAAGAACCTTAGCCTTACCAGCTAAATTTTCCTTTTTTTCAACGAAACCACCCTTGGTGCCATCTTTGTACTGAACCCTGAAAAGCTTAACACCCTTGTGCTCGATGGATTCGGTGGTCAATTTGAAATGAGAACCACCTTTTGATTCTTCCTTGAATTCTTTTACGAATTCTTTATCAGACCCTGAATTCACAGCTATGTCCTGAATTCGATTTAAGGTCTTCGCCTGTAACAAATGTTCAATAGTTGGCATGTTTTTTAAGTGTTTTATTTATCCGTTTTTATGTTTCTTTGCTTCACTTATAGCTATTGCGATGGCTTGCTTGCGATCAGTAACCTTGTCTCCACTACCAGAACGCAATGTACCACGAGCAAATTCTTTCATCACTACAGCAACCTTATCTTTTTTTTCTTTCAACTTGCCACGTTTCTTAGCACCAGCACCAAGCTTGTCAGGATGCTTCATTGCTTCCTCTTGCTCAGCTTCGCTCTTATATAGAGGTCTCATGGCACGTGAGTTCTTAGGAGTTCCCATAGAAGCATCACTACTTCCCATAGCTTCCTCCCCCTTATTTAAGGCATTAAATATACTCACTTTTCTGGTATTTCCTTGCAAATCTTCAATTTCTTTTATCTCTAATTCACCTTTCTCAATAAGAATATCTCTTTCAGAGATTGCTATATTGATACCCAATAGATCTGCAGCCTTCTTGATATCTGATTTTTTCATACCTTCTTTTTTTAGTTCTTTTCGTGCCCAATTTTGAGGCATCGGGTCAGTGTAATACATTAGCCGTTCAGCTAAATGATCTATCGCAATTTGACCAGCAATTTCATCCTCATCTGTATGCTCTCGTTCAATATGTTTCCCAATTTCGAATTGCTTATTTACATCTCCTATTGGCACCGCATATTTCTTAGAAAGATACTCTAAAGTTAGGTCTTGACCTCTACCTCCTATGAGATTTTTCATCTTAAATTTTTATTTCCTAATAAAATATTTGGATATACATTGTTTTGAATTGCGAACTGACTAACGAATGCTGCAATAGCACCCACCGCTATCAAATAGCCACCAACAGCATTGTACTGCTGAGGTAAAGTATCAGGATACTTTACAAAATATGCACCTATCGCAGCACAGACACCACCTATTGACTGAACATACTGAAAAAAGGCAGGTGTCTTGCTAAAGAAACGCTGTACAGCTGGAAAACTCATCAAGAATGAGATTATAACTTTTATTGTCTTCATATCAATATAATTTACAAAGGTTTAAAATCCGATTATAATACTCTGGAAAGTCGTCTTTCATGCGAGCATAAACTTTTGCCATACTTTCCTTATTTTTTTTATCAAGACCCCACAAATGCGTGTAACGACGACCTTTCAAATAACAATCTTCAGTAAGACTTTCAGTCTTTAACATTAAACCCACATCCTCATATGGTTTTAATCCCTTACTATCCAATATAGAAGTGATAAAATACTGTTCGTGCAGTAAATTCTGATATATCAACTTATCTTTAAATAAGTTTGATGACATGACCTTTAAATTTTCAGGGTCGCGAACATAGGCTGTCGAAGCAATGAACCATTCCTTGATTAGCGAAGGGTCATTACATCCCATTATTCCACAATTATATGAATAATCAACAGGATGATTCTTTATGACTACAGGGACATTTGGACATTTACTCATAATATGTAACAGCGGAACGTACCACCCATAACCAGCTTCGAAGGGTGTTTCTAATGATTGAAAAAACATCTTTTTACTCGAAACTTCGTCCGGGAGACCATCCCAAAGAAATACATCATTATCAATATGAACGAAAGGTTCAGTCTGCTCGGTATATGCAAATAATTTAGCATAACCCCAGAGCCATTGAGGAAGTTTTGAATTGAATTGATTCTGTGATGTAGAGACTTTCGTGAAAGGCAACTTGACTTGATTGATGAATATATTCTTACCCAAGTCATTAGTAACGAAATTAATTTGCTTGAAATTATTAGCTGTTACGAGAACAGATAAACTCATCGTCATTAGAAAATCCTGAAACGAATTATATCCATTAGAATTTCTATCCAGAGACCAATGACTGTAGACCGCTATCATATTAGCACAATTTTTGTCTGTTTAAATAAACAATACCACTTGTTTTTCTGAACATCATCCAATTATTGATCAGAAGTTCGGAGTCAGACCATTGTAGATATTATCAAATCCAAGTCCATTGACACCATAATAGTTTCCATAATACAAAGGATTCAAATTAACCAGTACTGTGGTAGTTTGTAATGCTGTGTCAATAGCTACCAACTTCAATCCTTGTTCCTTAGCAAACAATATAAGACCACCGAGAGTAGTTGGAACTTGTTTATCAGGCATACCGAATGCCACAGGGAAGGCATATTGTGAATTATTGCCAGGAAATTTTGAACTTAATAATGTACAAGGATTATCCTGTAATGTATTAAGATTCGTTCTATACGTAAGGTTAATCGAACCTGACAAATTAAAGAAATTTAGTTCTATTGCCATTTTATTAGATATTAAATATTATCAACAATTCTTTTATTTACGAGGCGTTAAATATAATAAAAATTTTTAATATTAACTTGTATTTTATTTCTTTTTTGTGAATTCCTTGCATTCATCAAGTATTTCTTTTGTTCTATCTAATTCCGATTTTATAAATTTAATTCTTCAAAAGATTTTCTAAAATCATCACCAATTGCTTTCCAATCCGAAGAAAATGCTTCTTCATCCGAAGGATACTCAAAAAGTTCTGAACCTCTAAGATTAATTACATTTCCAAATCCTTTCCAAAATGCGTTCATATTTTTAATTTATACTGCAAAAATTATTGTTAATACTGATTTTATTATTTTTGAAAGTTCTCTCAAATGAGGTAGTGATCCACCGATTGCCAAAACTGTTAAAATAACTACAAATACTAATAATATCTTGTAGTTCTTTGACCAGTTCATAACTCGTTTAAAATCATTTTCATCAATAGGACAATTTTCATGTCTTACTTCAATTCCTTTTAGTTGTACTTTAAATAACCCAACTTCGGTTTTTAAATCGTCAATACTCTTAAATCCTGCTTCTAATCTACTATCAATAGAGTTTAACGAGTTAATGATTAAAGCTGTTTCATTTTCCTTTGTCATCTTCTTTAATTTGTACAGATATTATTTTTGTTTCCTGGTTGTTATTTTTCTGCATCTCGAGTAAAGAGTGATACCGATGATAAGCAAGTTGTTTATCCTCAAAACTGACTTCTGTCCTTAAAGTATCTAAATGTTGATACTTTCCATTGATCAGGATTGAATCATGGAGAGAACTTAAAAACACTATCGTTATAACCCATTTCATTTTTACTGTGTTAAAATATAATTAATGATATTATTCAACCTACCATCTACATCCGCCATCTGTATTCCTAACTCAATTAATTGAGGTAATGGAACGGTTTGCGACTGAGCTAAGAAAAATTCATATTGATCAATCGGTTGATTTGTCAGGGGATTGTTAATCATAGTTCCAGATTGAGCCGTTAATACATATAATCCATCGTAAGTTCTGTTTCGTGAACCGTCAGAATTAAAATGTAATATCATAAGATTAATATTAATACTTGTATTCAGAACATGATCTTCACCCTGCCAATATACATGCCTTGTTAAACCTGTTACAGGGCATGCAGAAGTCATTGTATAATCAATAATTGGAGAAGTTGGAATATCCAAAGCATTATAATCAGTCCATCCTGATTTAATGTATAAACCTTGCGCATTTGCAAGATATTTTCCTGCACCAAGATATTTAAAAAAATCATCAGGAAGTGAACTTACCTGACATGTATATACAGTCAATGTACCATCAAAATTGACGACTAAGATATTATCTTGACTATCTGTTGATATATTTATCATGATGCTGTTAGATTATTTAA
>Ga0182030_10004453_pt1 | contig 29846 bp, 23 predicted proteins | sample 812S3MmetaG_FD_121299 | JGI IMG/M metagenome (GOLD analysis project Ga0182030, IMG submission 121299) | Permafrost microbial communities from Stordalen Mire, Sweden - 812S3M metaG (Illumina Assembly) | ecosystem: Environmental > Terrestrial > Soil > Wetlands > Permafrost | place: Sweden...
GTCGACCTGCTCGAGCTGCTTGAAGGCCCCGAGGGCGTCGTCGAGGTGCCCGTCCCGACCCGCCGCGTCGGATTGTGCCAGGAGCTCGTCGGCGAAGCCGATCCCTTCGAGAGCCCGCCCGCGCACCTCCGCGTCCGCCTGGGCGAGCGGCGAGGCTTTGACCTCCCCGTACGCGGCGATCGCGCCCTTCGCGTCGCCTTTGTCGAGCAGCAGCCCGGCTTCGGCCAGGCGCGCGAGGATCGCCGCCCCCGTACCTACGAACTTCGACTCCACCTCTCGGTACTTGGCGATCGCCGCGTCCCGCCGTGCGTCCACCGTCTTGAACGTCGGGTAGAGCTGCCGCGACTTGGCTTCATCGTCGTCGTCGTCGCTCTTGTCGGACACGTGGCCATGCTCATCGGCGAACGCCTGCGCCAGAACCGCCGACGCGTCGGCCTCGTGCTTGCCCTGCCAGTACGTGTAACCGAGGAATCCGCCCACGCCGAGCACGGCCACGGCGACGACCCCGCCGAACGTCTGCCGGTGCTCCTTGATCCACTTGGTCAGGCGGGCCGCGCGCTCGAGAAGCGGGTCGGCGTCGGACGACATCACCGCATCGGACGCGGCCGAAGGTCGCTTGACCTTCACCTCGCCGATCTTGGACAGGCGCTTGGCGGCGGCGGCCTCGAGCCCCTTCTTGCCCTTCTTGCCCTTCTTGCGAAGGTTGAGCTTCTGCTCTTCCTCGCGGGCGATGCGATCGATGTCGCTCTCCTCGCCCATCGAAGCGACGCGTTCGGCGATGGCCTCGATACGGAACTTGTCCTCGGCGGCTCCTTCCGGCACGGCGGCTTCGGCTTCGTCCTTCGGCGCGATCGCGGCCTCGTCGGGGCTGGGGTCGCTTTTGCGCTGCTCGTCGTCGGGCAAGGGAGGCTCCTCGAGTTTGGGCGACACTATTTGCGCCATCCCGGCTTTTCAATCAAGTCGCCCGGTAAGACGGGGCTCGCGCCCGCCAGCCAGAGGCCGAGGACCCCGCCGCTCGACGCCTGCAGGTCGAGCCGCACCGGCGGTCCCGTCGCGACCTCGGCCCCCTCCAGGGCGCGAACCTCCCCCTCCGGGCGCGGGGCCTCGAGCGGCACTCCGTCTGTCTCGCCTCGGAGCACGGCGCCGGCGTCCGAGAGCAGGACCAGCACGCGCAGCGGGCCGCGAGGTGCTTTCAGCACCACGTGCACCTCGGGCGGCGCGTCCGGGGAGGACCACTCGCGTGCCCCGAGGGCCAGGAGGGCGCGCGCTTCGTGCGGTCGGGTGCTCACGTACGGCTCGGACGCGAGCAAGGCGCGCAGCGGAGCCCGGGCGCGATCGTCGCCGAGGGCACCGAGCGCGTCTGCGACGAAGGGACGCGCGCGTACGTCCTGAAGGGCCTGCAGAAGCGCCGGTACGGCCGCTCGACACCGGGCGCGGGTCGTCGCTCCGAGGAGCTCTTCGACGCCCGGCAGGTCCATGGAAAGGCGGGAGGGCTCACCGTCCGCACCCCCCTGCCCCGACGCCGGCACGATGTCGGCCCACCAGGACGCGATCTCCTCGCAGGCGCGCGGGTCGCCGTGCTCTCCCAGGGCGAGGGAGGCTCGACGTCGCCACTCGCGGAGCCCGTCCTTCAGCAGAGATTCGGCCAGCGGCGGGACATCCGCGGACGCGCGCGCCAGCGCCAGGGCCGACCAGCGACGCACGGCGTCGTCCTCGTCACGGGCAAGCGCTCGTCGGAGCTCCGGGGCGGTCGACGCCGCGTGCAGCGAAAAGCTCACCTCGGCGGCCTTTCGCCGGATGGCGACGTCGGCGTCGTCGAGGAGTGCCGCCACGTCCACGGCCGCCTCCGCGTCCCCTTGCATCCCCCTTCGCAGTGCCTCCGGCCAGACGCGTCCACCGCCGCCCTCGTAACGACCATGATCGCGTTCGACGGTGCGAAGCATCCCACGGAGCTCGTCGAAGCGCGCCGTGTCACTCGACGAGCGATCGCGGCGTTCCAGCGGGTCGTCCGCGGGACGGTAGAGGGCGCACGCCGCGGCGCGACGCTGGCATACGAGCCTGTCGGGACCGGAAGCGAGGAGGGCGTAGTCGTCTGTCTCGGCGAACGCGAACCCGCCATCGACGGCGGAAGCGTCTCCCGCCAGGACGGCGCCGAGATCCCGTCCCCGGAGCCTCGCCGGTCTGGGGATGCCGAGCGCCGACAGAGCCGTGGGTAGAAGGTCGATGGTCTGCACCACGGTGGGCACGCGGACCCCCTTCCGCACCCCCGGGCCGACGACGACCAGCGGCACGCGCACCTGCTCTTCGTAGACCGTGGTGCCGTGGTAGCGCCCGCCGTGCTCGCCGAACTCTTCGCCGTGGTCCGCGGTGACGATGACCACGGCGCCCGGACGGCGTGCCTGCGCGAGGCGGACGATGCGCCCGATGCCGTCGTCTGCAGCGGCGATCTCCCCGTCGTAGGCGTCTTCGTCTGCCGAGCGCCCCCCCGCGAAGAGGTGCTCCGGGTGGGTCACGTAGGGCTCGTGCGGCTCGAAGAAATGCACCCAGAGGAAGAGCGGCGACGATGCGGGAGCCCCGTCGAGATACCCGGCCACCTGCTGCTCTCGGAGCGCCGGGTCCGCGAACTCGATCTTCGCGTACTCGAAGCCGAGGTGAGTCTCTTCGAAGTGCGGGAAGCGGTCCTCATCGATGAAGAACACCGCGGGCGGATAGAAGGCCGCCGTCCGCCAGCCGTAGCGGCGGAGATCCTGTGCCCACGTCTCGGAGTCCTCCCCCAGACCGAGCGCGAGCAGCGGCCGGAGGTACTTGCCGGTCATCATCGACGTGATCGAGTACGAGGTGTGCGGCGTCGGGCAGTAGGCGGCGTCGAACAGCGTCCCGTCGCGGGCGAGCGCGTCGAAGCTCGGTGTCGTCGGGCGCGCGTAGCCGTACGCCGAGACGTGGTCGGCGCGCAGCGCATCGATCGTGACGAGGACGATGTCGTGGCCCGTCCAGTCGAGCGATCGCACGACCTCCGACGGCGCGAGGGTGGCGCCGGGCGGGGCGTCCATCCACGGCTCGCCGCGGTCGCGTGGCCGGATGGCCTCGGTGGCCTCGACAGCGCGGCCGAGGATGGGCGCGTGCTCCACGAGGATGATTCGAAGGTTGCTCAGACGCTCGAGCTCGCGCGCGGCGGATGGCGATCGGACCGCACAAGCCAGGACCCCCACGCCCACGAGAGCACCAAGAACGCGCGCCAGCCTCGAAGGTCGCGTCGAGGCGGCACGGATCGCGAGTGCCGAGAGAGCTCCACCGAGGAGCGAGGTCACGAGCATCGCCAGGTGGAACGCCGGGTAGAGACGCGGCAGCACGAACGCGTCGGCGAGCCAGGCCGCGATGAGCGCCACGACGCCGAGGGAGCACAGCCAGCCGGGATGTCGCTCGAGGGAGGTGACCCGCGGGGCGAGGAGGGCGCCGGCCGCTACGCCGACCCCGAGGAGCACGGCGACGAAGGGCCCTCGAGTACCCCAGCTCGCAAAGTGCCTTCCATTCGAGACACCGAGCGCGAGTGCTCCCATGGCGACGGCTCCGAGAAGGGCGAGAGCGCCCACCGCCAGCCGGGCCCGGTCCCGCGCGAGGCGCGCGACCCGCCACCACCCGACGACCACGAGGGACACCGGTGCCAGCCCCGCGACCGCCAGAACCGCGACGAGGCGGCGCGCCAGCACGAGCTCCCAGGCAGCCGAGAACTCCTGCTGCCAGGTCAGCGAGACGACGAACGCCTCGACCAGCACCATGACCCCCCAGGCGGCGACGACGGCCGCCGCGTCGAGCAGCACGGCCTCCATCGCGCCCGGCCTCCCGAGACGTACCATTCAACCGGCCTCTTCGCGGACGGCGAGCGCCACCGCGAAGCGCCTCACCGCCATGGCCAGCGCGCGGTGCTCCGGGGCTACGAGCTTCGGATCGCGGTCCAGGATGGCTCTCGCGTCCTCCTCGATGCGCTCGATCCACGCAGGCGGCGCGTGCGGGTCGAGCCACGTGAAGTCCTCCACGAGGCCGGACTGGCGCGTTCCTCCGAGGTCCCCTCCCCCACGGAGAGCCAGGTCTGCCCGGGCGATCTCCGCCCCGTCGGTGATGCGGGCGACCGTCTCCAGCCGACGGCGCGCCAGATCGAGCAGCGGCTCTTCGTGCACCAGCAGGCACCGCCCGGGGCGCGCGCCTCGACCCACGCGACCGCGGATCTGGTGGAGCTGGGCCAGGCCGAACCTCTCCGCGCCGTCGACGACCATCAGCGTCGCCTCGGGCACGTCGATCCCCACCTCGATGACCGTGGTCCCCACCAGCACCTGCGCCTCGCCCCGGCGAAACGCGCCCATCGCTCGCGTCCGTTCGGACGCCGGCATCGCCCCATGCACGACGACCACCCGTACGGGCGCCAGCTCGCGCGACAGACGCTCGCCGTGGGCCACCGCGCCGAGCTCCTCTTCCTCGTCGTCGTCCTCGATGCGCGGACATACGAAGAACGCACGCTCGCCACGCGCGCAGGCCGCGCGCATCGCTTCGAGCCATCGCGGGGTGTCGCTCCGAGGGCAGAGCTCCGTCTCGACCGGGGCCCGCCCCCGCGGTCTCTCGTCGAGCACGCTGGTCGCGAGCTCTCCTCTCAACGCCAGCGCCATGGTCCGGGGGATCGGGGTCGCGCTCAGCGAGAGCAAATGCGGCCGCGAGTGGCCGCCCTTGCGTACCAGCGAGAGCCGCTGCGCCACCCCCAGCCGCTGCTGCTCGTCGACGACGACCAGCCCGAGGCGGGCGAAGACGACGTCCGCCCCGAACAACGCGTGGGTCCCCACCGTGACCGCCGCGCTCCCGCACGCGATCGCCTCGAGGATGCGCCGTCGCTCCGCCGCCTTCATTCCGGCCACGAGGCGCTCGACCCGCACGCCGAGCGCTGTCGCCAGCGGAGCCGCCGCGTCCATGTACTGGTCGGCGAGCACGCCGGTCGGTACGAGCAGCGCGCACTGCTGTCCCGCCGCAACGCACTGCACAGCTGCTGCGAGGGCCACAGCGGTCTTGCCCGTCCCCACGTCACCCAGCAAGAGGCGCCTCATCGGGGTCGCCGAGGCGAGGTCGTCGCCGATCGCTTCGACAGCGCGTCGCTGAGCGCCTGTCAGCGGGAAGCCGAGCGCCTCGACGAACCGCCGGGCAGCGTGGTCGTCGCGTGCGAGCACCGGAGCGCGTACGCCGCCGCACTCCGCGTCGGAGAGCATGCGTTGCCAGACGCGAGTGAACGCCTCGACCCAGCCGAGCCTCTCCGCGAGCGCGCGCCGGGCCGTCTCGGCTGCAGCGTCGTACGACATGCCGTGAACGGATCGCAACCGGGGCTCGACGTCGGGCAATGCCTCGCGCGCGACGATCGCGGCGGGCACCGGATCGGGCAACGGGGACGTGCGCGCGACCGCATCCGCGACCGCCCTCCGTAGCATCCCGGGCGCGATCCCCAGCGCGGCGTACCGCGGACGGATCCCCCGCGCGCTGTCGTCGTCGCGCAGCAGATCGGGGTGCGCCACGAGGGGCCGCTTCTTGTCACGCACCCGGACCCGGCCCAGGACGAGACACGTGGACCCCGCTCGGGCCAGCGCGAGCACGCCGTGCGCCGTGTAGAACCACCACGCGTCGAGCGATGTCTCTCCGCCCACGTCGCCGAGGACGACGCGCACCGCTCTCCGCCCGCGCATCGGCACGAGGGTGGCGCTCTTGACCAGGCCACGAACACACTGTCTCGGCGCCGGAGCCAGCGTCGCCTCCGCCTCCCGGGCGCGTGCGATCGCCTCCCCTACCCCCACCGGCTGGCGCAGGTCGTCCCACGCGATGGGCAGGGTCCAGACCAGATCCGACGCGAAGGACACGCCATGCTCGGCGAGCTTCGCGCGCGACGTGGGCCCGACCCCGTTCGCGCGCTCCACGGCATCGTCCCATGCCAGCGGCGTGGCTCGCCTCTCGCGATCCCGTTCTTCCCGGTCGAAGAGCCGGCAGGCCCGGAGGAGTCCCTCGACGCGCGCCTTCCGCTTCTTCGCGTCCTCGTCGGAGGTGAAGCCGGAGACGAGCTTCTCCCAGTCTGCGCGGCGGGCCTCGGGTACCTGGGCTGTCGCGGCGCGGGCTCCCCCCTCCAGCGCTGCCAGGCCTTCGCTACGGGGCTCGCCGATCCACGCCCTCGCGTCGCGCGCGATGCGCGAAAAGACGCGCATCTCCCTCGCACCTATCCGAACGCGAGGTGGAGCACTTCGTAGGTCCGCTCGCCGCCCGGCATCCGGACCTTCACTTCGTCGCCCACCTCTTTGCCGAGGAGCGAGCGCGCCAGTGGGCTGGTGACGCTGATGCTCCCCTTCGCAAGGTCGGCCTCGTCCGCGCCGAGGATGCGGTAGGTGACCTCCTCACCCGTGTCGGTATTCGAGAGCTTCACCGTCGCGCCGAACGCGACGCGATTGCCTCCGAGCTTGGTCGGATCGATGACCTCGGCGAGCGCGAGCTTGTTCTCGATGTCCTTGATGCGACCCTCGATGAACGACTGCTTGTCGCGGGCCGCGTGGTACTCGGCGTTCTCGCTGAGATCGCCATGCTCGCGCGCGACCGCGATCGCCTGGATGACCGCCGGGCGCTGCACGCTCTTGAGGTTGATGAGCTCCTCCCGCAGCTTGACGGCCCCCTCGGGGGTGATGGGGTTTTTCTGCATGCGCGCTGAGCCGGATCTACCACAGATGCGGCCTCTCCCGGCAGCCTGCTATGGTGGAAGGGCAGCGATCGGGAGACGGCAAGGGGGAGCATCATGGGCATCGTCGGACATCATCCCGAGACAGGGGTTCGCATCGACGTGGAGCGAGAACGCGCCGGTGGGCCGCCCTGGCGATACGAGGGCGAGGCCGTCACGCCGAGTGAACGGTTCCGCGTAGCGGCTCTGATTGCCGAGGACGGCGCGGTGTCCGTCGAGCTGCAGACTGGCGCGCCGGCGGGTCTGGCCGAGAAAGCGCGGCTGCTGGTGCGCACGGTGTGGAAGCACGCGCACGAGGACGAGGCCGCACCGCCGCGCCGCATCGTGCGCTGGCGGGCCGACCGCTGAGCGACTAGCGTACGCGCGGCCATGCGCTCCGCGTTCAAGCCAGGCTCCCTGCGGGAGCCTGGCTCAGACAACCCGCTCGCAAGCTCGCGGGGAATGTTCGTTGCCGCCGTTCTCCTCGCCGCCGCCCTCTGCGGGTGCGAGGGGACGCAGGCCAAGACGGCCCTCGGCTACACGGAGGACGCCAAGCGCGCGTACGACGTGGCGATGGAGGAGTTCAACGCGCACAGCTGGATCGAAGCCCAGACGCTGATGCGCGAGGTGAAACGCAAGTACAGCTACTCCAAGTGGGCGCGTCAGGCCGAGCTTCGCATCGCGGATGCGGACGTCGAGCAGGAGAAGTTCCCGGACGCCATCCGCGAATACAAGGAGTTCGTCCACGCCCACCGCTCGGACACCGAAGATTGCATCTACGCGCGCGCCAAGATGGCCGAGGCCACCTTCGCCGAGATCCCGGAGTCGTTTCTCATGCCGGCCGCGGAGGAACGCGACCAGGCCTCCGTCATCGACGCCTACAAGGAGCTGCGGAGCTTTCTCGAGGAGTACCCGGACGCCAAGCAGACCCGGCGAATGCGCGAGCTCCTCGCCAACGTCACCGCGCGGCTCGTACGTCACGAGCTCTACGTCGCCCGCTTCTACCTGAAGAAGGACAACTACGAAGCCGCCGTCGCGCGCATCCAGTACGCGCTCAAGAACTACGGCGAGGCCGACCAGGCCATCGTCACTGGAGCCGACGCGGGGCTCAAGGCCGAGGCCCTGCTGCTGCTCGGTACGACGTATCTCAAGATGAACAAGTGGACCGAGGCCAAGCAGGCGTTCGAGGCGCTCGTTCGCAACTATGCGCAGAGCCCTCTGGCGACCGAAGCGAGAAACTACCTCGAGTACCTGAAGGAAAAAGGGGCCTGACGGCCCGACGCGCCCATGCCCGAGTCCTTCCCTTCCGCGCCGCCCGGCGCTCCGGCCCAGCGCACGGTGCTCGTCGTCGACGACGAGAAGAACATCCGGCGCACCTTGCAGCTCGTGCTGGAGGGGGAGGGTTATCGCGTCCTCGGCGCGGAGAACGCGTCCCAGGCGCTGAGCATCCTGGCGAGCCCGGAGACGCCGGTCGACCTGGCGATCCTCGACGTGAAGCTGCCCGACATGAGCGGGCTCGACGCGCTGGCGAAGATTCGCGGCGACGAGGCAACGCGGGACCTCCCCATCATCGTCATCAGCGGCCACGCGACGGTGCACGACGCCGTGATGGCCATCAAGCTCGGAGCGAGCGACTTCTTCGAGAAGCCGCTGGCCCGCGAGCGCGTCCTCGTCAGCGTGCGCAACGTGCTCGACGCCGCCAAGGCGCAGCGCGAGCTGGCGCGGGTCACCGAGCAGCAGCTCCAGCGCTTCGAGATGATCGGGCAGAGCGCGCCGATGCAGCGCATCTTCCACGAGATCGACAAGGTCGCCCCCACCAAGGCGTCGGTGCTCATCACGGGCGAGAGCGGCACCGGGAAAGAGCTCATCGCGCGCGCCATCCACCGCCTCTCTCCGCGTCAGCACGACCCGTTCGTGAAGGTCAACTGCGCTGCCATCCCTCGCGAGCTCATCGAGAGTGAGCTCTTCGGCCACGAAAGGGGCGCGTTCACGGGCGCCCAGGCCAAACGCCGAGGCCTCTTCGAGCAAGCGCACGGCGGCACTCTCTTTCTCGACGAGATTGGTGACATGGACCTCATGGCGCAGGCCAAGGTGCTTCGCGCCGTGCAGTCGGGTGAGATCTCGCGTGTCGGCAGCGAGCACGTCATCCACGTCGACGTGCGCGTCCTCGCGGCCACCAACAAGGATCTGGCCAAGACCGTCGAGGCCGGGACGTTCCGGGAGGATCTCTACTTCCGCCTAGCCGTCTTCCCCATCCGGAGCCCCGCTCTGCGCGAGCGCGTCGAGGACATCCCCCGTCTGGCGCAGGCGTTCATGGACCAGTTCGGGCAGGAAAACGGCATCCGCCCCAAGCCCATCGACGACGACGTGATCGTGGCGCTGGCGTCGCGAAAGTGGCCCGGCAACGTGCGCGAGCTGAAGAACGTGGTCGAGCGCAGCGCCATCCTCTCGGGCGACCGCGTGACCATCGCCGACCTGCCGGAGGATCCGCACGCCAGCCCCTTCGAGGAGGAGGTGGAGACCTCGTCGGCGACGTCCGACTCTTCGCAGGCGCTCGATGCAGCCGATTCCATGGATGGCGACTCCTCCGGCGAGCGCCTGGGGGCGATGCCGGCGGGCGGACGCGAGCACATGACGCTGCGCGAGTTCCGCGAGAAGACAGAGCGCCAGTACATCGTCGATACGCTCAAGATGAGCGGGTGGAACATCTCGCGCACGGCCATCCTGCTCGGCGTCGAGCGGACCAACCTGCACAAGAAGATCCGCGCCTACCAGATCAAGCGGGGCGAGGGCTGACGGGCCAACGCGTTACCATCGCCGGGGCGATGTTTCGCAACCGACAGCGGACGGTGGACGAGCAGAAGATGCTCGGCGTCGGCGACCACGAGCTCTTCGTCGAGGGCCGCGCTCCCTGCGTGGTCGCCCTGCACGGCTTCGGGGGGACGGTCGCCGAGCTCCGCCCGCTGCTCGACGCCGTGGCGCGCGCCGGGTACGCCGTCGACGCGGCTCTCCTGGCCGGTCACGGCTCGCGGGTCGAGGAGCTCCAGGAGCTCGGCTTCGACGCCTGGGTCGACGGCGCGCGAGCACGGATGCGTGCGGCGCTGGAGAAGCATGGCCGCGTCGTCCTCCTCGGCTTCTCGCTGGGGAGCCTCGTGGCGATGCAGCTCGCGAGCGAGCAGCCCGAGGGGCTGGCCGGCCTGGTCGTGCTGGGCAACGCGCTCACGCTGCACCCGATCATGCGAGTCCCCCTGGCGCTCTGGCACCGCACCGGGCGGCCGCTGCCCGACGTGTATCTGCTCAAGCCGCTGGCGGGCGACCTCGTCGACCCGACGGCCATGGGCTCTCTGGTCACCTACGACCGTCACCCTGTGCGCGCCGCCCTCGAGGTGTACCTCGCAGGGGAACGCGTTCGCGAGCGGGTGGGTCGCATCGAGTGCCCGACGCTCGTCCTCCACGGGCGCCGGGACAGGGTCTGCCCGTGGAAGAACGCCGTCTGGCTTGCCCGGCACGTCGGCGCGCGCGACGTCTCCGTCCGTCTCTTCGAGAAGAGCGCTCACGTGCTCGCGTGGGACGGAGAACGCGACGAGGTCGCCGGCGAAGTCGTGAGGTTCCTCGGTCGGATGGCCTAGGTGCTACCTGTCGATCCGAGGCCACCGGAGCCGCGCCCTGTAGCGTCGAGCTCGGTGAGTCGAAGGACGAGCTCGGCGCGAGCAACCGGCGCGATGACGAGCTGGGCGATGCGCTCCAGCGGCGCCAGGGTGACCGGCGCGTCGCTCAGGTTCACGAGTAGCACCTGCACCTCGCCCCTGTAGTCGCTGTCGATCGTCCCGGGCGAGTTGAGCACCGTCAGCCCGGTGCGCCACGCCAGCCCCGACCTCGGGCGCACCTGCCCTTCGAACGACGGCGGGATGGCCACCACGAGTCCCGTGGGAACGCGAACCCGACCGAGGGGCGCGACGACGAGCGACTCCGCGATCGCCGCGTGGAGGTCCATGCCAGCGGCGCCATCCGTCTGATAGCGGGGCACGGGAACGACGACGGTGCCCACGCGGGCGAACTGGATACGGAGGTCGGGGACCAAGACCTTCCAATCATACTTGGAGGCGTGCCCCGCGGCGAAGGACACCTTGGTGGGAGGGGTCGACCGGTGTATGTGATGGGGTTTCATGATGCGAGCGATCCACCTCCTCCCCGCTGCGCTGCTCATGTCGGTCTCGGTGCTGACCACGGCCGGGGCAAGCGCCCAGACCACCGCGACCGGCTTCGCCCTCGACCAGTTCAGCCCTTCGGAGCGAGGGAGCGAGTGGTTCGCGGAGGACTCGCTCGATCTGCGCGGCGACCCGGGTGCCGCGATCGGCATCGTCGGCGAGCTCGGGATCCGCCCTCTCGTCATCTACAACCCCGACGGCTCGACCCGGGCCATCCCGGTGCACCAGCAGCTGATCCTGCACCCGGGCGCTTCGGTGACGCTCTTCGAGCGGTTGCGCCTCGGGCTCGACGTACCCGTCGCCGTCTATCAGGCGGGGACGAGCGGCACCGTCGACGGCGTCAACTACCCGGCGGTGACGTCCGGAGGCGTCGGCGATCTCCGCATCAGCGCCGACGTTCGCCTCTTCGGGACGTACGGCGATCCCTTCACCCTCGCCGCGGGAGCGCAGCTCTTCATCCCGTCCGGCAACAGCGACGAGTACCTCGGCGACAACAGCTTTCACGCGGTGCTCCCTCGCGCGCTCGTGGCCGGACAGATCGGCTGGTTCGAGTATGCCGCGCACCTGGGCTTTCACTACCGCGGCCTCAACACGACAGTCGCCGGCGTCTCGGTGGGGAGCGACTTCCTCTTCGGCGCGAGCGCGGGCGTGCGGGCGCTCGATGGCAAGCTCATTGTCGGTCCCGAGCTGTACGGCTCGACGGGCGTCACCGGCAGCGTGTTCGCGACGCAGACCACGCCGGTGGAGCTGCTGCTCGGCGGACACTACCTCATCGGCTCGAGCGTGCGCGTGGGCGCAGGCGTCGCGCCGGGGCTGACCCGCGCGTACGGCGAACCGTCGGTGCGTTACCTCGCGTCGGTCGAGTGGGTCTCTTCGCCCGCGGCTCCGCCTTCGGACCGCGACCACGACGGCATCCTCGACGAGGACGACGCGTGCCCCGACGTGCCGGGCGTCAAGACCGGGGATCCCAAGACCAACGGCTGCCCGCCTTCGGACCGCGACCACGACGGCGTCCTCGACGACGACGACGCGTGTCCCGACGTGCCCGGCGTGAAGACCGAGGACCCCAAGACCAACGGCTGCCCGCCTGACCGCGACCACGACGGCATCCTCGACGCCGACGACGCGTGTCCCGACGTGCCCGGGGTCAAGACCAGCGACCCGAAGACCAATGGTTGCCCGCCCGATCCAGACCGGGACAAGGACGGCATCCCCAACGAACAGGACGCCTGCCCCGACGCGCCTGGCCCCAGGAACGCGGACCCGAAGAGGAACGGGTGCCCCGCCGCAGCAGTGGTCGGCAAGCAGATCGTGATCCTCGATCAGGTGAAGTTTGCAACCGGCAGCGCGGCCATCTTGCCCGTGAGCAACGGGATCCTGAACGCGGTGCTCGACGTGCTCAAGCAGCACCCGGAGATTAAGCACCTCCGCGTCGAGGGACACACCGACAATGTGGGCGCGGCCGCGATGAACAAGGGTCTCAGCTCGAGGCGCGCGGCCTCGGTGGCCACGTGGCTCATCCAGCACGGCATCGATTCGGGGCGCATGGCGAGCGAAGGCTTCGGCATGGAGCGGCCCATCGACTCGAACGACACGGCCGCGGGACGGCAGAACAACCGCCGCGTGGAGTTCCACATCGACGACGAGGCGGCCAAGTGACATCACATACGGAGGAGGGCCGCATGGAGAAGTCCGACCGTCCGCGACTCTTTCGCCGTAGCGCGGGGGCGCTCGTGCTGGGCGCGCTGGTCGCGTGCAGCACGGCGTCCTCGCCGGCGCCCGAGCTCGTCGCTACCACGTCCAGCGACCTGGGCATCGCCGGCCTCTTCTCGACGGGAGTCAACGCCGCCGGCGTGCCGCTCGCCATCGGGACGGTCGACCCGCACTACGTCCTGTCGAGCAACGACGCCGCGTTTCCCGGTCCGAACGCGCTCACCGTCACGCCCAACGCGGTCTGGACGCCGAATACGACGACCTCGACGTGGATCAGCATCCAGGCGAGCACGACCGGCGCGAACAACGGCATCTACACGTACACGACGACGTTCACGCTGACAGGCGTCGATCCGACGACCGCGACGCTGAGCGGCTCGTGGGCAGCCGACGACTCGGTCACGCTGAAGCTGAACGGCACCCAGGTCGCGGCGCGTGCAGCAAGCGCCTACGCCTCGCCGGCTGCGTTCGCGGTGCCAGCGGGCAGTCCATTCGTGTCCGGGACCAACACGCTGGCGTTCATCATCGTCAACTCGGGCAACGGTCCCACCGGCCTAGAGGTCGTGACCCTCACCGGCACCGTGACGGGCTGCACAGCCGACGCCCAGTGCACCGCGGCGCAGTTCTGCAACACGCAGACGAACGTCTGCACGGCGAAGCTCGCCAACACCGCGGCCATCCCTACCCTCACGGGACACACGCCTCCGCTCGTCGGCACCTGCTCGGCGCTCGTCGGCGCGGCCGTGTGCGTGTCGGCGGTCTGCGACATCCAGGACAGCGAGTGCGGCTACGCGAACGGTGACGGACCCTGCACAGTGGCCACCGGGGCGGCGCTGTGTCAGTCGGGCGTATGCAGTGTCAGTGGCGTCTGCGAGCAGGTGGGCGGCTGCGAGGCCGACGGCGATTGCGCAGGCGGCAATTGGTGCGACGAGACGACGACGACCTGCACGGCGAAGCTCGCCAACAGCTCCCCCGTTCCCACCGATGCGCCTCACACGAACCCCACCCTGAACGGCACGTGCACGGCCGCGGCCGCGACGCTCGTCTGCGTGAGCGGGGTCTGCGACACCAAGGACAACGACTGCGGGTACGCCAACGGCGACGGGCCCTGCACGATGGCCACCGGGGCGACGGTGTGCCGTTCGGGCGCATGCAGCGCGAGCGGCGTCTGTGAGCCCTCGGGCGGCTGCGAGAGCGATGCCGACTGCACCGGCGGCAAGTGGTGCGACGAGACCACGAACGTTTGCACGGCGAAGCTCGCCAACAGCGCCCCCGTCGCCGACGATCCCCCGCACACGAACCCCACGCTGAACGGAACGTGCACCGCTGCGGCCGGGGCGCTGGTCTGCGCAAGCGGGGTATGCGACGCGATGGACAACGACTGCGGCTACGCCGACGGCGACGGCCCCTGCACCTCGTCCAGCGGGATGACTGTCTGTCGCTCGGGCGCATGCAGCACCAGCGGCGTCTGCGAGCCGTCCGGCGGTTGCGAGAACGACGCCGACTGCACCGGCGGCAACTGGTGCGACGAGACCTCGGCCACCTGCACGCCGAAGCTCGCCAATGGCACGTCCATTCCCGTCGACGGCCCGCACATGAACCCCACGCTGGACGGCGAGTGCATTCCGGCCGCCGCGATGCTGGTCTGCGAGAGCGGCGTCTGCGACATCAAGGACAACAAGTGCGGCTACGCCGACAGCGACGGCCCGTGCAGCTCGACGAACGCGGGGACGGTGTGTCGGTCGGGCGCATGCAGCACCAACGGCACGTGCGAGCCCATGGGCGGATGCAACGTCGACGGCGACTGCCCCGGCGCTACCTGCAACACGACCACGCACGCGTGCCAGGCGCTGCCCGACGCCGGGACCCCGACCGACGGCGGAGACGGCGGAGGTGGAGGAGACGCGAGCATGCAGACGGACGGAGGCTCGACGAGCGAGGGTGGCTCTTCGCCGGATGGTTCGGTGATCCCCACCGGCGACGGAGGCCCGGCGGGCGCCGACGCCAGCTCTGCGGGCTACCTCGACGGTGGCGGCCTCTCCTGCGGCGTCACGGCGACCGGCGGCGGGCCCGAGCCCATCCTGCCGGGCTTCTTCGCGGCGCTTGGCCTCGTCGCAGCCGCCCGACGCCGACGCGGGCGGTGACCCACGCGACCATGGCTTGACGCCCCTCCCCCGGCTGGTACTTCGTGGAGCCGATGGACGCCCAACAACGGCGAGCACGCGAGCTCGTCCTCATCCTCGACTTCGGCGCGCAGTACACACAGCTCATCGCGCGGCGCGTCCGCGAGCAGCGCGTCTACTGCGAGATCCACCCCTGCACGATCTCGTTTGATCAGATCCGCGCGATGGCCCCGCGCGCCGTCATCCTCTCCGGCGGCCCGGCGAGCGTGTACGCCGAGGGCGCGCCGACCGTCGATCCGCGCGTCTTCGAGCTCGGAGTTCCCATCCTCGGCATCTGCTACGGCCTGCAGCTCATCGCGCACCTGCTCGGCGGCAAGGTCGAGCCGGCCAGCGCGCGCGAGTACGGGCATGCCCGCGTCGTCGTCGAAAAAAACGAGGGTATCCTCCACCGCTTCGCGAAGCGCGAGACGCTCGACGTATGGATGTCGCATGGCGATCGCATCGCCGCGCTGCCGCCCGGCTTCCAGACCATCGGCGTCAGCGGCAACACACCCTTCTGTGCCGTCGGCAACGCGCAGCGGCGCATCTACGGCGTGCAGTTTCACCCCGAGGTCGTGCACACTCCGCGCGGGTCGGACATCCTGGCGGCTTTCCTCTTCGACGTGACCGGTCTGTCGCCGACGTGGACGGCGGGGGCCTTCACCGAGGAGGCGATGGCGAGCGTGCGGGCGAAGGTCGCCGACGACGAGCACGTTCTCTGCGGGCTCTCGGGTGGGGTCGACTCTTCGGTCGCCGCCGTCCTGTGCCACAAGGTCCTCGGCAACCGACTCACGTGCATCTTCGTCGACAATGGCCTCCTGCGCCTCGGCGAGGCCGAGCAGGTCGTCGCCACGTTCCGCCAGAGCCTTCACCTGAACCTCGTCGCGGTCGACGCGCGCGAAAAGTTCCTGTCGGCGTTGGCCGGCGTCACCGATCCGGAGCAGAAGCGAAAGATCATCGGCCGCGTCTTCATCGAGGTGTTCGACGAGGAGGCGAAGAAGGTCCACAACGCGCGCTGGCTCGTGCAGGGGACGCTCTATCCCGACGTCATCGAGAGCGTGTCCTTCAAGGGTCCGAGCGCCGTCATCAAGAGCCACCACAACGTGGGCGGCCTCCCCGAGAAGATGAACCTCAAGCTCATCGAGCCGCTCCGCGAGCTCTTCAAGGACGAGGTGCGTGCCGCCGGGGAGGAGCTCGGGATGGCCAAGGACCTCCTCTGGCGCCACCCCTTCCCCGGGCCAGGGCTGGCGGTGCGATGCCTGGGCGAGGTGAGCGAGAAGCGGGTCGCCGTCCTGCGCGCGGCGGACGCCATCGTGACCGACGAGATCCGCGCCGGTGGTCTCTACGACACGGTGTGGCAGGCCTTCGCCGTGCTGCTGCCCGTGAGGAGCGTCGGCGTCATGGGCGACGAGCGGACCTACGAGGAGGCCTGCGCGGTGCGCGCCGTCTGCTCGGTCGACGGCATGACCGCGGACTGGGCGAAGCTTCCCTACGACGTGCTCGCGCGCATCTCGACGCGCATCTGCAACGAGGTCCGCGGCATCAATCGCGTGGTCCTCGACATCACGAGCAAACCGCCCGGCACCATCGAGTGGGAGTGATGCGCCTGCGTGATGGCGGCGGGGCGGCGGTCACGCTGCTGGCCCTGGGGTTGATGGCTTGCCGTCCTCCCCTCGTGGCCGCGACGCCCAAGGTGTCCCTCCGGATGGCGGGGACACCGGCGGACGCGACCGTGGTCATCGACGACGAAGTGGTCGGCTCGCTCGACCTCGTGACGGCGCACGGCGTCGCCCTGCCGGTGGGGGTCCACCACGTGACCGTGAAGGCGTCGGGATACTTCCCGTGGGACCGCGAGGTGAAGGCCGTCGAAGGGCAGACCCCCATCCGGCTCGACGTTGCGCTGATTCCGGTGCCGGACTGAGCGGGCGGCCCCGTGGGCGGGCGGGATTCGCTTGACGTTTTGGCGATTTCCAGCACACTGCGCCGCCTCGACATGTCGAACCGCGCATTGTGGAATGTCAGGAAGCGTCACGAATGGCTGGCCACCCCCCTCAAGGCCAAGCGCATCAAGCGCGCGCAGCGTCTGCGCTGCGGACTGCAGGATGCGATCGACCGCAAGGCCGGTCCCCAGCAGCCCGAAGAATCCTGAGGCGCGAGCTCACGCTCCGGTGAGGACGTCGGCGAGCTTCTCGCCGGCGGCGGCCCACGTCATGGTGCGGGTGTTGCGGGCGAAGCCCAGGCGCCCCGCGCGGTCGACGAGGATGACGCCTCCCGTGCCCTGGAGGCGAGCCGCCAGCTGGCGGATGACTGCGCGCGCCGCCTCCTCGGCGTGGACGCGCGCCCGCATGAGATCCACCGCCGACTTGGCGAGGCACAGGCGAAGCACCGCCTCGCCATCGCCGGTCACGGAACAGGCGCCGCCGTCGTCGTCCGCGTAGTTGCCCGCGCCGAGGATCGGGCTGTCGCCCACGCGTCCCGCGCGCTTGTTCACGCGTCCTCCTGTGCTCGTGGCCGCCGCCACGACGCCGCGTGCGTCCCTCGCGACCACGCCGACCGTGCCGCCGGCCCATCCGTCGTGGTCCGGGCGACCCAGCTCTCCGGCCTTCGCGCGCACGGCTTGCCACCGCGCGCGCGCCGCCTCGGTCGTCATCGCCTCCGAGGTCGACGGCGTGAAGCCGTGCGCCACGGCGAATCGCGCGGCCCCCTCCCCGGCGTAGAGCACGTGAAGGCCGTCCTCCATGACGGCGCGCGCGACGGCGATCGGGTGAAGGAACGGCGGCAGCGCGCAGACACCGCCCGCCCGAAGACGGGAGCCCTCCATGATCGACGCGTCGAGCTCGATGAGGCCCTCGGCGTTCAAGCAGGCCCCCGTTCCGGCATTGAACGAAGGATCGTCCTCCAGGACGAGCACGGCCCGCTCCACGGCGTCGACGGCTGCCCCACCCCCCCGCAGCACGTCGACGGCGGCTTGCGCCGCCGCACGGCACCCGTCCACGTGCCGCGGTACGCGCTCGGCCGCCACGTCGCCCGCGCCCCCGTGCACGAGCACCGACCACCCGCCGCCGTCGGCGCCCCAGGAGGCCGTCACCCGCTCGAGATCGGCCCCCGTCATGGGCTACCCATGAGCGCCACGATAGCGCCGGACGGCGAAGGCGAGCAGCATCACCGCCGGGAGCGCCCCGAACGCCGCGGGGAGATGACCCGCCGCCGCAACCTGGAAGAGGAGAACGGTGGCGGCCACGGCCGCGCCCGCCGCGAGGACCACCGCAAACACGCGAGCCCGTTCGAGGAGCGTGTGCGCGAGCAGCAGGGGGAGCGCCAGGCCCGCGAGCGCCGTCACCGCCGCCGCCGCCGCGCGCCCGTGCTTCGGAACGCCGGCGAAGACCCTCCCCGCATCGGCCGCAATTTGCACGGGCGCCCCGTCCGCGGCGACGCGCAGACCGTGGAGCCGGTCGATGAACGCCGCTCCGTTCCACGTCCAGGCGCTCGCATGCGCGGCGGTCGGGAAGAAACCCGCCACGTCGACGGCCGGCAGGAGGCCCAGCGCGACCGACGCAGCAAACGCGACCACCGCGCCGCCCATGACTGCCGCCGCCGCGATCTGCGCGCGCGACCTCCCGAGCGCCTCGAGCGCGAGCGCTTCGCCGCGAGACAGGGCCGGCGCCATGGCCACCCACGCGCCCACGGTCGCGCAGAGCGGCGTGAGCGGGAGCGAGCGGCCCGCGCGCTCGCCCCAGGATACGCCGCCCTCGTCGGTCGCCGCGGTCACCAGCCACGCCAGCCCGAGCGTCAATGCCGTCGCGAAGGCCGCCCGGACGAGCTGCCGCCCGTCCCACCGCGTCCACATCAGGCCCGCTGCGGTCTGCACACCCACAACCATAGCCAACTCTGCTGGAATACGAGGGCGTACACCATCGCGCGCCGACGGGAAGACGCCGGGCTGGTGCGTGTTATGCTCCGTGTACACGTCGCGTATGGGCCTTTCACGGCCCCGAGATAGTTCGGCGGCGGAGCACCGTCGCGTGGGCGATCAACCGAGTGCCTCGGCACCCACTTTGGAAACACTCGCTCGGCAGCGCTCATCACTGCGCGAAGCCCCACGAGTGCCGGCCATGCGCCGGAGGAGGAACGTCATGCAAAGAACCTATGGCTCCAGTCCGAGAGGGCAGCTGACGTAGAAGCTCGGCCGGGTCGAGTACGGGGACCGTAAGAACCGGTCCCGGGACCCTTCGGGCACGTACTCTCCGGCCGCGTGACGAGCCCTTTCGCTGGGCCTGTCAGACCTCCGAGCTTCGTGGCTCCCCTTCGCGGGGGAGCGCCGGAGAACGGAGGCAGGGACGGACGGCCCGGGTGGACCAACATGCCACCCGGGCCGTTGTTTATTTCGGCCGTTGACACGCCCGCCGGCCGGGCGCTACGTCACGGAAACTCCGTTGCGGGACTAGCTCAGTTGGTAGAGCGTCAGCTTCCCAAGCTGAATGTCGCCGGTTCGAATCCGGTGTCCCGCTCCGCATTCTCGAGGAAAGTAACGGCCGCCAGGTCCGGCTCACCGAAGCTCCCGTGCGGGACGGCACGGGAGCGCGTGCGGTTATCGTGCTCCAGGCTCGGCGTGATGCACGAGCCACGAGAAGCCGAGCTCGAACCGCAGCATTCCCCCCGTCGCCGGGGCCTGCATGCCCGTCGAATCGCGGTAGGTCTCGCGTGCGAGATCGATCCCCGCAACACCGCGCAGGAGCACGGCGAGGCGCCCGACCTCTGCACGCACCCCGACGCTCGGACCGACGTCGACGTACGGGATGATCTGTGACGGTATGGCGGTGAGTTGCTCGGTCGCCGCGACGTAGGAGAAGCCTGCGTCGAGGCCCGCGCACAGGTCGAGCTGCACGCCGGCGCCGTGCTCGTAGTTGCCGGGCAGCCGCACGCACGTGTCGAAGCGCGCCGCAGCCAGCATGGACCGCGCATCCCCGGGCACCGACTCGCCGAGGAGGAGCGCAGGACGCAGCGACCACGTCTCCCCCAGCTCGTCGATGAGGAACGGCGACACGCCGAGGTAGCCCCCCGTCGCCCCGCCCGACATGAGGAAGCTGCCCACGCCGAGCTCCAGCTCGGGCGCCTCCACGCGCGTCGCTTGCGACGTCAGCCGGGGAGAAGACTCATCGATGACGACGACCTGCGTGGGCTCGGAAGCGTCCAACTCTCGTCCCTCGGACCCTCATGGCCGGGGGCCGCCGGGCCCGTCACCGGGTCAGAGCCCGCACGAGAGATCCTCGAAGAGCGTGTAGAGGAACACGAGCTCGGCGGGCTCGAGCGCGGTCTCCGCGACGCACCCCGTGGGGTACGTGGCGCCCGCCGGAACCATCGTCGAGCCCAGAGCCGTCCCGTAGTCGGCGGACGACGAGCCGATGTGAAAGTCGGCGTACACGATGCGTCCCCCGGCGCTGCCCGCCCCGCCCTCGCTCCACGAGAAGAGAAGTGGCGCACCCGGCGCGCTGGAGGTCGGGTCGGCCGCGATCTCGAGCGACGACGCCGTTCCGAGGGTCGCGTTGTGGGCGGCTTCCATGTTCGTCAGGGGAAGCTCGCTGTTGACCAGCACGCCCGCGGGCAGCCACTGCTGGAGCCCCGCCGCCGCCGGGGCCTCGAGGATCGCGCTGTTGGTGGTGCCCGTGAGGAAGTTCGCGCCCGTGGTCCACGTGGCGATGCCCTGCGACGTGAAGGGGGCCGCGTCGAAGTACGAGTATTGCCAGTGCTCCGCGAACACCATCCCGCCGGCCTGGGCGTACGAGGAGAGGCCGGCCGGGTTCGCGCCGGTCGTCGCTGCGCCTTCGCACGACAGCAGGATCGCGTCGTACGCCCCGAGGCTGGCTGCGCTTGCCCACAGCATGGACGACGGCTTCGCCCCGGTCGCCGTCGCGCCTCCCGCTCCCTGGAAGACCGTGACCGCGCCGTCGATCCCCATGCGATGGAGCGCGCACTCCAGTGTGTCGGCGTTCCCCGTCGAGACGGCGATGGCAGGGACGCTCGCGGTGCTGCTCGCGCTGCCTGGCAGCTTGATGGTCACCGAGGCCGGCTGACATCCGGTCGTCACGTTCGCGACCGCGCGCCACTTGCCGATCTGCGCGACGACCTCTACCGCGTCGCCGCTCGCCGCGATCGAGATGGATCCATTCGCCGCCGTCCGGAGGACGCCAGGCGGGACCGTGGGGCAGGTGGCAGAGCCCGTGGCGATGGGAGGAAGCGCTCCGGTCACAGGAAAGACGGCGACGTTGGGTATCGGGTACTTGCCCGTGGGATCCATGACCTTCACGGTGATCGTGCTCTCACACCCTCCGTCCCCACCGCCCGAGCTCGACCCCGAGCTCGAGCCCGAGCTCGACCCTGATCCAGAGCTCGACCCCGAGCTCGACCCTGATCCAGAGCTCGACCCCGACCCCGAGCTCGAGCCTCCCCCATCGACCGGTCCACTGCCCCCACCGCTACTGCTGCTGCATGCTGCGAGCACCAGGCACGCCAGACCGATGCCGGAACCGAGGAGTCGCATCCAACCCACATACCGCTTCTTTTCGCGGTCGACTATCGTCGGCGTCCCGGGGACCCAACCCACCGTCATGCGCCTCCCTCGACGCCTCGCTCCCGCGCTCGCCCTCGCGCTCTCCTGTCACTCTCCCACCCCGGTGGCACCGCTCCCGGTCGCCCCCCGCACCCTCGATGCGTCGCTTCCCGGCTGGCTCCCCGCGAACCGCGCCCGCCTCGACGCGCTCCTCGCCGCACGCGGCTCTTCCAGCCCCGGCTACGATCCGGCGCGCCGCCCCGTCGCCACGTTCGACTGGGACAATACGATGATGCGCAACGACATCGGCGACGCGACGATGGCGTGGATGCTCCGGCACGACGAGATCCTCCAGCCGCCGGCCCGCGACTGGTCCGTCACGAGCGCCGCCCTCACCGCCGCAGCACGGGCCGCGTTGAACGCCGCCTGCGACCCCGCGGGAGAGCCGGGACGGCCGATGGCCACCCGCGAGAACGTCGCGTGCACCGACGCCCTCTACGCGATCTACGACGACGGTCGCACGCCCGCCGGCGCGCCCGCGTGGACCCACGCCATCACCCTCACCACCAACGAGCCCTACGCCTGGCTCGCGCGCCTCCTCGCCGGCCACACACCCGCGGAGATCGCGGCCTTCACGCACGACGCCTACGTCGAGGCCAGCCAGGCTCCCATCGGCGCGACGCAGACCCTCGGCTCGCACGCGGGCGTGACCGCCTACGTCCGCATCTACCCGACGATGCACGATCTCGTCGGCGCGCTCCAGGCGACCGGCTTCGACGTGTGGATTGTCTCGGCCTCGCCGCAGGCCGTGTCCGAGGTCGTCGCGCACGAGGTCGGGATCGCCAGGGACCACGTCATCGGGATCCGCACGGTCCCCGGGGCGGACGGACGCCTCGGCTACTCGCTCGTCCCGTGCGGCGACGCCCCGCCCGGATCCGTCATCACGTACAACCAGGGCAAGAGGTGCTTCATCAATCGCGTCATCTTCCACCAGCCGCCCGGCGCGCAGCTCGCTCACGCGGACGCCGCGCATCGCCAGGCCTTCGCGGCGGGCGACTCGGACACCGACGTCGCCTTCGTGCAGGACGCGACGGATCTCAAGCTCGTCATCGACCGGAACCGCGTGCAGCTGATGTGCAACGCGTACTCCAACGCGGGCGGACGGTGGCTGGTTCAGCCCATGTTCATCGACCCGCTCCCCCCGCACGCGGAGCCCTACCCTTGCTCGACGACCGTCGACGCCGCCGGTCAGCCCCTCGTCGACGAGGAAAGCCGGCCGATGCACGACCAGAGGCCATGAGAGCTACCCCGGACCGCGATCCCGAGCTCACGGCCGCTCTCGAGGCCGCTCTCGTACGCGAGCTCCGCGCCACGTGGTGGCAGGTGAACGAGGCGTTCTTCAAGTCCGGCCTGCGACCGCCCACCATCGAGCTCGTCCCGACGCGCCATACCCTGGGCCGCTGGACCCCGGCGACGCGCACCATCGAGATGTCGCGGCCGCTCGTCCTCGAGAGGCCGTGGGCCGCGGTGGTCGAGGTCCTCAAGCACGAGATGGCGCACCAGTACGTCCACGAGACACTGGGGGAGACTTCGCAGACGCCTCACGGGAGGGCCTTCCAGGAGGCGTGCGCGCGCCTGGGCGTCGACGCCCGGGCTGCCGGGATGCCGGAAGCGATCTCCGGCAGCGACGGCGACGAGAAGATCGTCGAGCGCATCGCCCGCCTGCTCGCCTTGGCCGAGAGCCCCAACCAGCACGAGGCCGAGGCGGCGATGGCCGCGGCCCAGCGCCTCATGCTCAAGCACAACCTCGAGGTGGCGCGCACCCGAATCGCTCGCGACTACCGTCACCTCCACCTCGGCAAGCCCACGGGCCGCGTGGCCGAGCACGAGCGCGTCGTGGCGATGATCCTGGGTATGCACTTCTTCGTCGAGGGCATCTGGATCCCCGTGTACCGGCCGCTCGAAGGCAAGCGCGGGAGCGTGCTCGAGATCTGCGGTTCCTTGGGCAACCTCGCCATCGCCGAGTACGTCCACGGCTTCCTTCACGAGACCGCCGAGCGCCTCTGGCGCGACCACCGCAAGGCGCAGGGCATCCGGACCAACCGCGATCGGCGCACGTTCCTCGCCGGGGTCATGGTCGGCTTCGCGGACAAGCTCGCGAAGCAGGAAGGGGCGAGCCGCCGCGAGGGCCTGGTCTGGGTGAAGGACGCCGACCTCTCGGGCTACTTCCGCCGCCGTCACCCCCACGTCCGTCACGTCCGCCACACCGGCCAGCGCCGCACCGACGCCTGGGCCCACGGCCGCGAAGCGGGGCGCAAGATCGTCCTCCACAAGCCCGTGACGAGCCCTGCCGAGAGCCGGGGCCGGCTCCTCCCCGCGAAAGGCTGAAGCGTCGTAGGATACCGGGAGGGAATGAACGCCCGCGACGCGCCGGAGCTCAGCGAGGGCCTCAACCTTCTCGAGCGGTACACGATCATCGACCACATCGGCGGTGGCGGGATGGCCACCATCTACCGGGCGCACGACTCGCGGCTCGATCGCATCGTGTGCGTCAAGCTGCTGCGCAACGTCATCGAGGGCTCCGGCAGCGGGGGCGTCATCTACCAGGCGACCTACACGCACTTTCTCACGGAGGCGCGCTCGCTCTCCAAGCTGGCGCACCCGAACACGCTCCGCATCTACGACTTCGGCTTCCTGACCCTCGACGAGGGCGACGGGATCGCGCCGAGGCCCTTCCAGATCAGCGAGTTCCTCGACGGCGGGAACCTGGAGACCTACGTCCGCGCGCGCGGCCCGCTCCGGCCCGTCGAGATCCTCGCCATCCTCGACCGCATGGCGGGAGCGGCGGGCGAGGCCCACGCCGTCGACATTCTCCATCGCGACATCAAGCCGTCGAACATCCTCTTCTCGCGCGTGGGCGACGTCCTCATGCCCAAGCTGGCCGACTTCGGCATCGCGCGCGCCATTCGCCGGCGCACCCGCGACGGCGAGGAGGAGGAGGAGACGCTGAAGATCCTCCAGGCCGTCCCGCTCTTCTCACCGCGCTGGGCCGCCCCCGAGCAGCTCAAGAGCGAGGACGAAGGGCCTTACACCGACGTCTACGCCCTGGGACTCGTCGTCGCCTTCATGCTCCAGGGCAGGCCCCTCTTCGAGGTCCCGGACGTCACGACCACCTTCGCCGTCCGCGCCAAGAGCGACGCGTACGTCCGCGAGCGCCTCGCCCTCCATCCGCTGGCGCCGGAGATCGCGCGCGTCCTCGCGGACGCCCTCCGCGCCGATCCGCGCGTCCGCATCCAGACTCCCTTCGACTTCTACGAAGCCCTCTCGAACGCGTTCGGCACACCCCGCGCCTCGCTCCCCTCCCCCATCGCCCACTCCGGTGGGGTCCCGTCCCTCCCTCCCCCCCGCAAGCCCACCGAGTCGATCACGGTGGAGGCCACCTTTGACGGGGACCGGGAGGCGCAGTCGGTGGCTCCCCCCGAGCGCTGGCTCGACGTGGGAGGCCGGCGCGTGCGCATCGTCGAGACCCACGAGCGGCTCGACCTCTCCATCCCGACCGCGAAGGGCGTGGACGTCCGCTTCCGGATCACGCTCCTCCCTGCACGCGAGCAGCTCCGCGTGAACCTCAAGGGCCTCAACTGCTTCGTCCGCCGCGCCGGCGCCACGGTGAGCCCCGCGCTGGTCGCCGACTCCGACGGAACGGCAGACCTCGTCTCGACCCAGAAGGAGAACCTCGGCACCCTCTCGTGGACCTTCGGCTCGACGCGAGGGCCCTCCCGCGTCTTCCCGGTCGCCAAGGGGGAGCTCGTGGTACCTTTTCCCCAGGGTCATCACGCGCTCGCACTCGAGCTCGGCCCAGACCGCGAGCTCATCGTGATTTGCCGCCGCGCGTGATTTCCGAGGAGAATAGTCCCGCGTGAGTCAGCGCAACGTGCCGCCCCCTGCCCCGCCGAGCGACTCGACGGGCCCGACGGTGCAGGAGCCTGTGCTGCCTGCGTTGGCGAAGAACCCCCTTTCGCCTCCGACCCCCACCTCCTCCTTCAACACCGCCGAGCTCGTCGCCGAGGCGCAGAAGATGGGCGTCGCGCCTCCCCGGCCGGGTCAACACCAGGAAGAGCGGTCGTCCGGCATCTCCCAGCCCCCGACGATGCCGCACGCATTCGTCGTCCCCGGGCCCATGGCTCCGGCCAAGGCTCGGTCTCTCCCCGTGCCGCCGATGCTGCCCGTTCCGCCTGGCCTCTCACCGCCGCCCATCCCGGGGCCCGGGATCCCGGGGACCTTCAATCCGGGCGTCGCGCCGACGAGCGGGCAGTTCCCGGCGTCGCACCTCCAGACCGTGGGCCTGCGGGCCGAGCTGCCCCGCGACATGCGGGCCGCCGCGGCGCATGTGGTGCGGTCGCGGGCGTACGCGTTCGTGCTCGACGCCCGCGGCTTGCCGGTCGAGGTGGGTAGCGGGCGGTTCGCGAAGGCGTTCCTCGGCGAGGAGCGCTGGCTCGAGTCGAAGACGGACTTCCGGCGGTACGTCGTCATCAAGATCCTGCAGAAGGGCGTGACCGACGAAGACCGCATGCGCTTCCAGATCGAGAAGGAGCTGCTCGAGCGGGTGCAAGGCCACCCCAACATCGTCGGCTTGCATGCCTCCGGCGAGAGCGACGACCCGGAGTTCGTGCCCGCGAGCATCCGCGACAAGGTCGAGAACGACTTCGTCATCCTCGAGCGCCTCGACATGTCGCTCGAGGAGCGGCTGAAGGGCGCCCGCGTGAGGAACAAGCGCGAGGATCTTCTCCTCTACGACATGCGGGAGCGCCTCTTCCGCGTGCTCGACTACACGATCCCCGTGGCCAGCGCGATCGAGTACGCGCACCTCGTCAAGAACGTCTGCCACCGCGACATCAAGCCGGCGAACGTGCTCATCGGCCTGCCCGACACGAGCCTCCGCGGCTCGACGCTCGAGGTGCGCCTCGCGGACTTCAACGTGGCCAAGCTCCACGACGACGACGTCAACTTCCAGATGACGTCCCTGAAGAGCGTCCCCGGCACGCTGTTCTTCCAGAGCCCCGAGCAGGAGACGAACGTCCTCGAGCTGCTCGTGAACGTGGTGCAGGGCTCGCCCGAGGTGGAGTTCTTCGAGGACTTCTACATCCAGATCGCGAAGAACGACTCCTTCTCGCTCTTCAACCGCAACGACGAGTACATGATCCTCTACGCGGACCGCACGAAGAAGCGTCTCGTGCTCGACAAGGCGTACCGCGAGCCGAGCGAGATGAACGTGCGGGCCAAGATCCGGAAGAGCGTCGGCCGCCCCGCGGACATCTACTCGCTCGGCGCGATGTTCTACTACCTGGCGAGCGGCGCCTACGCGAACCCGAAGACGCTCTACGACGCGTTCCACAAGTTCATCGAGTACGAGACCCCCGACGAGACCAACTCGATCGACGGGTACCTCGCCCACGAGTACAGCATCATCGAGTCGCTGCGCGCGCCGAAGCAGGCGCCGGGCGGCGGCGTCGTGGCGCCGGCGGACCGGTTCTTCACGTACAAGCACTACCTCGACGGCAACGGCGATCTCATCGAGCCGCACGTGATGAAGATCATCGCCAAGTGCATGATCCGGAACAAACCCGACAGCTACTGCCAGGCGCACGACGTCGAGACGCGCGGCATCAGCGTGCTCGTGCAAGACCTCATCGATCTCTACGCGGTGTACGGGTTCCATCCGGCCGCGGGCTCGACGCAGATGGCACGGCGCGGCCACAATCTGGTCGCGAAGAGCGGCTTCCGTCGAGGGCTCGACCGGTTTTCGCTCCGGATGCGGCGAATGTGGAACGGCGTGCTGCGGATGTTCGGCAGAAGGCCCTAGCGCGCCGTTGTGATACGAAGCGCCCCCATGGCCGGCGCCGAGCAGACCGAGCACGCGGACGGACGGGTGGAGCTCGCACCCGGGGTGACGCTCTCGGACGTCCGCCTCTTCAACGAGGACCTCGCGCCGACGCGCGTCGAGCAGCGCACGTGGACGACGTACGCGTTCGCGGCGCTGTGGATCAGCCTCGCGCACTGCATCCCGACCTACATGATGGCTGCGGGGCTCATCAAGCTCGGGATGTCCTGGGGCCAGGCCATCGTCACCATCCTCGTCGGCAACACGATCGTCCTCGTCCCCATCCTCCTCAACTCGCACCCGGGCACGAAGTACGGCATCCCCTTCCCCGTCTTCGCGCGCGCGGCCTACGGCGTCTTCGGCGCGAACGTGCCGGCCATCATGCGCGCCATCGTCGCGTGCGGGTGGTTCGGCATCCAGTGCTGGATCGGCGGGCACGCGCTCCAGCGCTTCCTCGAGTCGCTGTGGACCGGCTGGCCGACGGCCCTCGGCGCCGGCACGCTCGGCGGGTACCTGCCGACGCAGTGGCTCTGCTACGCGGCGTTCTGGTCGCTCAACATCCTCATCGTCTACCGCGGCATGGATCTGCTCCGCCGCGTCGAGAGCTGGGCCGCGCCGTACGTGCTCGTGATGACGACGCTGCTCCTCGTCTGGATCCTGCGGCGCGCGAGCGCCATGAGCGGCGGCGCGGGCCTCGGGAGCATCGTCCGCGTCCACGGGTCGTTCGCGACCACCGGCGACTTCCTCCGCGTCTTCGTCCCGAGCGTCACCGCGATGGTCGGCTTCTGGGCCACGCTGTCCCTCAACATGCCGGACTTCACCCGGTACGGGAGGTCGCAGCGCGAGCAGGTCGTCGGCCAGGTGGTCGCGCTGCCGACGACGATGACGCTCTTCGCCGCGATGGGCGTCTTCATCACGAGCGCGAGCGCCATCGTCTTCGGCGAGGCGATCTGGGACCCCATCGACCTCGGCGCCAAGCTCGAGTCACGCGGCCTCGTCGCCATCGCGGAGCTCACGGCCGTCATCGCGACGCTGGCGATGAACATCGCCGCCAACGTCGTCTCCCCCGCGAACGACTTCTCGAACCTCGCCCCCAGCAAGATCTCGTTTCGCACGGGGGGCCTCATCACGGGCTTCCTCGCAACGCTGATGATGCCGTGGAAGCTCCTCGAGAACAGTGACCGCTACATCAACGGCTGGCTCCTCGGGTACTCGGGCGGCCTCGGCTCCATCGCGGGGGTCCTCATCTGCGACTACTGGTTCGTCCGGAGGACCCGGCTCGTCTTGCCGGACCTCTACCGGCGCGAAGGCGTGTACTCCTACGGGTCGACGCTGGGCACGAACTGGGCGGCCATCGTCGCCACCGTCGCCGGCTGCTTCGTCGCGTGGATCGGGCTCTTCGTCCCCGCCCTCCACTGGCTCTACGACGCCTCGTGGTTCTCGGGGACCCTCACGTCAGCGCTGGTGTACGGCTTGTGGATGAAGCGCGAGCCGTAGAGAAGGGGGCCGTCGTCGTTGCGATCCTCGCCGACGGCCTTGCGATTCATGCGGACGGCAAGAAGACCCATGCCGTCGGCCTTGCGAAATTTGCCGTCGGCAAGAAGACCAAAGACGTCGGCCTTGCGATAGTTGCCGTCGGCCTTGCGATCCTCGCCGTCGGCACAAAGCCCAACGACGTCGGCCTTGCGATCCTTGCCGTCGGCACAAAGCGCAACGCCGTCGGCCTTGCGATTCATGCCGTCAGCAAAAAGAGCAACGCCGTCGGCCTTGCGATTCATGCCGTCGGCACAAAGCGCAACGCCGTGATCCTCGCGATTCATGCCGTCGGCTCGAAGAGCACAGCCGTCGCGTTTCCAATGAGACTGGACGGGTGCCCTTCGCAGGGCCCCGCGGGTCGCGGGGGGAGTGTCACGCCTTCGCTGGAACCGTCCAGTAGAGACAGCAACATCGCACCCTTGGCCCAGGTCGTCGCCTTGACCACATGCCCTCGCGGGGGTCATTTCCGCGGCAGGATAACCCCATGAAGAAACACTTCGTCGAGCGCGTCCAGAACTACATCGGCGGCCAGTGGAAGGACTCGGCCAACCCCGAGGTCGTCGAGATCACCAACCCCGCGACCGGCGAGGCCCTCGGCTCCGTGCCCATGGGCGCGTCGAGCGACGTGGACGACGCCGTGAAGGCCGCGAAGGCCGCCTTCCCGGCCTGGAGCCAGCTGCCGGCGCAGACGAGGTCACGCTACCTCTTCGATCTCCGGAACCTCATGGAGAAGCACTACGACGAGCTTCTCTCGATCTGCACGCAGGAGCACGGCAAGACGATCGAAGAGAGCAAGGGCGACGTCCGGCGGGGCATCGACAACGTCGAAGCCGCGTGCGGGATGCCGGCGGCGATGCTGGCGGCCGGCGGAGCGCTCGAACAGATCGCCAATGGCATCGACTGCCACTCGGTGCGGCAGCCCATGGGCGTCTTCGCCATCATCGCCCCTTACAACTTCCCGTCGATGGTGCCTTTCTGGTTTCTGCCGTACGCGATCGCGACCGGCAACACGGTGGTCGTCAAGCCGAGCGAGCAGGTGCCCTTCTCCCAGGTGCGCCTCTTCGAGTTGATGCACGAA
>Ga0182030_10004454_pt1 | contig 29837 bp, 25 predicted proteins | sample 812S3MmetaG_FD_121299 | JGI IMG/M metagenome (GOLD analysis project Ga0182030, IMG submission 121299) | Permafrost microbial communities from Stordalen Mire, Sweden - 812S3M metaG (Illumina Assembly) | ecosystem: Environmental > Terrestrial > Soil > Wetlands > Permafrost | place: Sweden...
CGTGTGGCCCGCGGTGAGTTGAGTGAGCTCGCGACCCAGCGCGACCCGAAACTGGCCCGGCGCCTGGGCCATCTGCGCGGCGAGAGTGAACCCCAGGACGAACAGATGGGTTTTTTCGGTCAACGCAGCGGTGACGTGCGCGCCCACGCGGCGGCGCATCGCGTGCGGTGCCGTCTGGGACCCGAGGCCATTGTCGTGGCGTCGCTGCGCGGAGGACGGGTCCCGGAAGACAGGGCCACGCTGGTGCCGTGGGGCTCGCCGGTCAGTGAAACCCGCGACGACGCCCCGTGGCCGGGCCAATTGCGCGCGCCCTCGCCGGCGACCACCCTGCGCACCCGGGTGAGCGTGCAGCTGCGCGACGACAACGACCAGCCGGTGCGCATGGGCTCACGCGGGCTCTTTCGCACCATCCCGCGCACCCTGCTCTTTAAGAATCTGGTGCATCGTGAGGTGGTGTGGCACGCCGGACCGTGGCCGTCGGTGGAACGGTGGTGGGGGCTCAGTCGGCGCCGCGCGCACGTGCAGTTGGTGCTCTCGAGCGGCGAGGCGGTGCTGCTGGTTGCCGAGTCGAGCCGCTGGTGGCTCGTGGGGATCTACGACTGATGGCGACCTACGCAGAACTGCACGCCCACTCCGGCTTCAGTTTCCTTGACGGGGCGAGCGACCCCGAAGAACTGGTCGTCGAAGCGACCCGTCTGCACCTCTCGGGTCTCGCGCTCACCGACCACCATGGTTTCTACGGGGTCGTGCGTTTTGCCGAGGCGGCGAGGTCCGTGGGGCTGGCGACGATCTTTGGCAGCGAGATCACGCTGAACGGCAACGATGACCGGGTCGGGGTCCGTGACCCGTCGGGCGAGCACCTGGTGGTGCTCGCCCGTTCGCCCGAGGGCTACCGCCACTTGGCGACGATGCTGGGTGAGGCGCACCTGGCCCGGGGTGAAAAAGGTGCGCCGCGGTTCAACCTGCCCGACGTCGCCAGTCACGCCAAGGAGTGGCTGATCCTGACGGGGTGCCGCAAGGGGCCGCTGACGCGGGCCTTGCTCGAAGAGGGCCCGAGAGCGGCGACGCGGGCCTTAGAGCGATTAATCGACGCCTTCGGACGCGAGCACCTCGCGGTGGAACTCTGGGACCACGGCACCCCCGACGACGTGGCGCGCAATGACGTGCTGTCCCAGTTGGCCATTCGCTACGACGTGACGCCGGTGGCGACGGGCAACGTGCACTACGCCACCCCCGACGCCTTCGCGCGGGCCAATGTCTTAGCCGCCATCCGCTCGCGCCAGAGTTTGGAGGAGATGCAGGGCTGGCTCAGCTCCTCGCCGCTCGCGCACCTACGCAGTGACGCAGAGCAGCGCCGCCGGTTCGCGCGCTGGCCGGGCGTGGTTGACCGGGCCGGTGAGATCGCGGGTGAACTGGCCTTCGATCTTCGTCTGGTGGCGCCGAACCTGCCGGCCTTCGCCACGCCGCCGGGCATGGACGAGCAGTCCTACTTAGAAGCGCTGGTCGCGACGGGCGCCACGCAGCGCTACGGACCTCGCGATCACGAGCGGGTGGCCGGGGCCTGGCGCCAGATCGACCACGAGTTGGGCGTCATTGGCACGCTCGGTTTCGCCGGTTACTTCTTAACCGTGTGGGATATCACCGAGTTCTGTCGCAAGAACGACATCTACTGCCAGGGCCGAGGTTCGGCCGCCAACTCGGCCGTCTGCTTCTCGCTGGGCATTACCAACGCCGACGCGGTGGCGCTCAATCTCTTCTTCGAGCGTTTCCTCTCGCCAGCGCGCGACGGCCCGCCTGATATTGACGTGGACATCGAGTCCGGTCGGCGCGAAGAGGTGATTCAGTACGTCTACGAGCGCTACGGGCGACGTCACGCCGCCCAGGTGGCGGCCGTCATCACCTACCGTGCGCGCTCGGCAATTCGTGACGTCGCGCGCGCCTTCGGCTTAAGCGAAGAAGAGGCCGACACACTGCGCGACGGCGTTGATCGCCACTCGGCGACCCCCATGTCGCCCGAGACGCCCGTCATGATCTCGGATATGGCCCTGGGCCTGCTCAACCGGCCCCGCCACCTCGGCATCCATTCGGCGGGCATGGTGATCTGCGACCGACCGGTGATGGAGGTCTGTCCCATTGAGTGGGGGCGCATGCCCGGGCGCACCGTCCTGCAGTGGGATAAGGACGACTGCGCGGCGATTGGCTTGGTGAAGTTCGATCTCCTGGGCCTGGGCATGCTCGACGCCCTGCACCGGGCCGTCAACCAGGTGCGTGACTTTCACTTAACCGACATTGACCTAGGAACGCTGCCCCAAGAAGCGTCGGTCTACGACCTGCTCTGCGAGGCGGACACCGTGGGGGTCTTCCAGGTCGAGTCACGCGCGCAGATGGCGACGTTGCCGCGCGTGCAGCCGCGCTGCTTCTACGACCTGGTCATTGAGGTCGCCATCATTCGCCCCGGGCCAATTCAGGGTAACGCCGTCAACCCGTATATCCGCCGGCGTCGCGGCGACGAGGCGGTCACCTACCTGCACCCGCGCCTTGAGCCGATCCTGTCGCGCACCCTCGGGGTGCCGCTCTTTCAAGAGCAACTCATGGAGATGGCCGTCGCCGTCGCCGGTTTTTCGCCCGCCGAGGCTGACGAACTGCGCCAGGCCATGTCGGCGAAGCGCTCGGACCTGCGCATGCTCAAACTAAAGGACCGTTTCTATAGCGGCATGGCCGTTAACGGCATCACGGGCGCGCCAGCCGACCAGCTCTTCGACGCACTGGCGGCCTTCGCTAATTTTGGCTTCCCCGAATCGCACTCGGTCTCGTTTGCCCACTTGGTCTACTGCTCGGCGTGGATCAAGCTGCACTATCCGGCGGCCTTCCTGGTCTCACTGCTCAACGCCCAGCCGCTCGGCTTCTGGTCGCCCCAGAGCCTCGTCGCCGACGCGCAGCGCCACGGGGTGCGCGTGCTGCGCCCCGACGTGGGGCTCTCACGCGCCCAGGCGACATTAGAGGGCAGTCGCGAAACGCCCGACGTGCGCTTGGGGCTCGACTCGGTGCGTTCGGTAAGTCCGGAGCTTGCCGAGCGCATTGCCCAGGGCGCGCCGTGGGCCAACTCCGAAGACCTCGTGCGCCGTGCCGGATGCCAGCAGCAGCACTTAGAGGCCCTCGCTGTCGCGGGCGCGCTCGACGGCTTTGGTGCGAGCCGTCGCGCGCTGGTCTGGTCGGCCGGTGCCGCGGCCCAGGGAACGAGCGACCGGTTGGCCGGGGTGGTGACGGGACAACTCGCGCCCCGACTGCCCGAGGTGAGCGAGATGGAACGGGTGGCCGACGACCTGTGGGCCATGGGCCTCACACCCGACGCCACCGCCATGGCCCTCGTGCGAGAGCACCTCAACGGTCGCGGCGTTACCCGGGCCGACGCCTTGATGAGCGTCGAGAGCGCCCGGGTCACCGTCGCGGGGGTTGTCACCCACCGCCAGCAGCCCGAAACGGCCAAGGGCGCGGTCTTTGTCAACCTCGAAGACGAGACCGGCCACGTGAACGTGATCTTTTCCAAGGGAGCGTGGCTGCGATGGAAGGACGTGGCCCGTCGCGAACCGGCATTACTGATCCGCGGCTCGCTCGAGCGGGGTCAGGGCAGTGTGACGCTCAGTGCGGAATCGGTGGAGCCCCTCAAGCTGGGCGCCGTCGCGGCGTCACGCGACTGGCACTAACAAGTGCCGCAATTGATGCCGCAGTTGACGAGTGAATTTGGCGTTCTTAGGATTCATTTGTGAATAGCGTCCGGCGTCTGGTCCTTATTGGACTCTTCACGTTGGTCCTTCCCGCGATGTCAAGTTCGCCGTCGGGGGCGTCGGCACCTCGACCGTGCTCCAGCGACCAATTGATGGTCCTCGCTTCGAGCACTCAAGGAGCCGCCGGTACCGGATTCGTGACCATTGATATCGCTAACCGCGGCGCGACGTGTCGTATTGGGGGCCGTCCCCATGTCTCGTTCTATAACGCCAAGGGCGTCGCGATCGATCGTCGGGATCTTTATGACTCGTCCATGGTCTTCGCGGAGCCTCGAAGCATGACGGTGACCTTGGCGCACGATGGTTCCGCATCCCTTGGGGTCTCGTGGAGTGACAACACTGTCAACAATCAGCCCTACAACACGACGTGCCCGACAACAACCAGTGTCTACATCACCCTGCGCGGTGGTGATGGTCGTCTCGCGGGCTTAATTCCACTGGTGACGCGACCGTGCGGGGGTTCGCTCGAGGTAACTCCGATTGAGTCAGGTTCCGTGCCGCGACCGAATGGTTAGCTTCAGACAATTAGTGCAAGGAAGCTCGGCGGCTCCGCTGTCGACTGGACGCTACGAAGAAAAGGCAAACTCCGGGCGCAGACCTGACTCGATGTCCTGGCGCACCAGGATCTGGGCCAACGGAAGGTCTTCGGCGTGTGTCACGCCGATGCAGCGCGAACTGGTGCGCAGTACGTCAAAGCGCATGGGTGTGTGGCCCAAGATGTCGCCCACGAATACCGGCAGGAGCACTTCGGGGCTGTCACTGAAGTCGTGTTCTTCGACGGCGGTCTTCATGAGGGGCCAGATACCCGGCTGGAAACCCCAGAGGTTCATCGACACCGTCGCTTCGGGCGAGAGCATGGCCGGCGTCTCGCCGTCGTCGGCGAAGAATCCTTCGAGCGTGGCCTGGACGTTGCGCCGCTCCACAATTTCGGTGAGGTGGCCGTTGACGACGTTGCACGTGCCGCGCGAGACTGGCAGGTCGCCCACCAGGGCCCGGTCGAGCTGGAATCCGATCAGGCAGTTGTTGCGACTCGACACCAGATGCCTACCCAACTGCATCATGGCGTCACGACCGTACAGGTCGTCGGCGTTGGAGATGCCAAAGGGGATGGTGGTACTGAGATAGGGCATGGCACACAGCACCGCGTCGACGGTGCCGCGCAGGTTCTCTTGAATCGCGAACGAGACGTGGTGCTCACTGGGCCAGAACTGCGCGACGTGGTCGATGATGCGCGGTCCCGTTTCGGGGTTGATGACGATGACCACGTCGTCGAATCCGGCAGCGAAGGCGTCGGACGCAATGAGGTCGATGACCCCTTCGCCGTGCATGCCAATGGGCGCCAACTGCTTCAAGCCGCCGTAACGTCGAGCGCGCCCGGCCGCGAGGATGACGAGTGTGGGACCGTTCATTACGACCACCGCACTACTGATGAGGCCCAGGTCATGCCGGCGCCGAAACCGGTCAAGAGCGCGTACTCGCCGACCTTGATGCGCCCGTTCTGGCGAGCGTCTTCGAAGGCCAGGGGAATCGACGCGCTCGAGGTGTTGCCGTAACGGTCGAGCACGACCACAGCCCGTTCCATCTCGATGCCCAGGCGCTTCATCGCGGCCTGGATGATGCGGATGTTTGCCTGGTGGGGAATGACGATGCCCAGGTCCTCGGCCTTGATGTCGGCGTCGAACATGGCCTTTTCGGCAGATTCGACCACCACCCGCACGGCGCGGCGAAAGACTTCTTTGCCGTCCATTTGGATGAAGCCGCCGTGCTCGCAGGTAAGCAGGTCGGCGGCCGATCCGTCGGCTCCGAGGCTGAAGGAGAGCACGTCGTTGACGTCGGGGTCGTATTCGAGCACGGTGGCGCCTGCGCCGTCAGCGAGCAGCACGGCGGTATTGCGATCGGTCCAGTCAACCCAACGCGAGAGGTGCTCGGCACCGATGACCAGGATGCGCTTGTTGCCAGTTTCGAGCAGACCCTGGGCGGTGCGCACCGCGTACATGAATCCACTGCAGGCGGCGTTTAAGTCCATCGCCGGACACGTCATGGCGAGGTCGTCAGCTATGAGACAGGACGTCGCGGGCAGCATGCGATCGGGCGAGGTCGTAGCGAGCACGATGAAGTCAATGTCCTCGGCCTTGTATCCAGCGTCGTCGAGGGCTCGCTGTCCCGCCAGGGCGCCGAGCGTGCGCGCGCTGCCACCGATGCGACGTTCCTTGATGCCGCTGCGCTCGGTGATCCACGCGTCGGAAGTGTCGAGCGTCTTGGTGAGTTCGTCGTTGGTGACGATTCGGTCGGGTACGGCAATACCCCAGCCCTTAAATCGAACTCCCATTACAACCCCTTCGCAAAACTTGTCGTGACAAAAGTCTATGTGGTCGCCCTAGAGCGACAGAGGTGCGTCTAAAACCTGCAAAGTGCAGCGCGCCACGCATATTTGGCGTCCGTCCTGGTCAGTGAGGTTTATGGCCCACACCTGGACTCGCCGTCCCTTGCGCACCGGCGTGGCCGTCGCGGTCAAGACGCCACTGGTCATTGAGCGCAAATGCGAGCAGTTGAGTTCGGTGCCCACGACGATCTGGTCGGGCTGCACGTTGAGGGCGCCCCCGAATGACGCGGCGCTTTCGGCGAGCAGTGCCGACACGCCGCCGTGCAGGATCCCGTAGGGCTGGTGGACCTTGGGTCCGACGTCGACTTGCATGACCACCTTGTCGGCGTTCACCTCAACGACCTCGACGCCGAGCAGACTGTGCACGTTTTCACCCTGGGGGAGTCGTTCTAGGAAGTTGTCGCTCACCGGACCAGTGTAGAAGCGGCCAGTAGCCTCTGGTCATGACTCGACGGGTAGACCTGCGTAGCGACACCGTGACCCAACTCACCCCCGCGATGCGCGACGCAATGGCCACCGCAGTCGTGGGCGATGACGGGTACGGCGAGGACCCGACGGTCAACGCGCTCGAAGAGCGTTACGCCTCGATGGTGGGAAAGGAAGCGGCCGTCTTCGTGCCCTCGGGCGTCATGGCGAACCAGATCGCCGTGCGCGTGCTGACCCAACCCGGCGACCTCGTCATCGCGGGACGCGGTCAGCACGTCGTGAGTTTCGAGATGGGTGCCGCATCGCGCAATTCGTCAGTGCAGATAGTGGGCATTGACGATCACCTGGGCACGCTGGCCCTGGCGGACGTGCTCGAAGTCATTGAGTCCGAGCAGGACCATCAACCGCACGTGTCCATGGTGGCGATTGAAAATACGCACATGCCCTCAGGCGGCACGGTCTGGGACGTCGCGGACATCGAAGCTCTGTGCCGTGCCGTGGGTTCTCGTCCGGTCCATCTTGACGGTGCTCGACTCTTTAACGCGGTGGTCGCGTCGGGAACGTCGGCCGCTCAGTTTGCCGCACCGGCGGCGACGGTGATGACCTGTCTCACTAAGGGCCTCTGCGCGCCGGTCGGTTCGCTGTTGGCGGGTTCAACCGAGCTCATGGTTCGCGCTCGTCTCGAGCGCAAGCGACTGGGCGGTGCCATGCGCCAGGCGGGCGTCGTCGCGGCCGCCGGACTCGTGGCGTTGGACACGATGGTGGAGCGACTGGCCGAGGACCACGTTCGAGCACGCGCCCTGGCGGAATATTTTGCGACCGCATTCCCCGAATCGAAATACGATCCCGCGACGTGCCGCACGAATATCGTGGCCTTTGATCATCCCCAGGCGAGGCAGATTGTGGCCGAACTCGTCGCACTCGGCGTCGAAGGCGGGACCGTCGCGCCCCAGCGGGTTCGCTTCGTCACGCACGCGGGCGTCAACGACGACGACGTCAACTACGTGGGTGAAGTCCTACGTCACTTCACGCCGTCGACGCCGTAGCGCTGGGCCCACCCGTCATCGGGAGTTTGCTAGCCGTTCACATATCTTTTGGCCACTTCTTGGTCCCAAGGGGTAGCCTTAGAGGGTCCTAAAGGCATACCAATGGCAGAAATTCTCCACCTCTCCACGTTTCTTCGCCGTCCAATCTTTGATCAAGACGGTGATCGGATCGGTCGCGTCCAGGATCTGGTCGCGCGTCTTGGCGACGACGCGCACCCGCCGATTGTTGGGGCCGTCATCCGCATCGAGGGACGCAATCTCTTTGTGCCGATCAGGAAGATTGGCGGGCTGAGTGAAGGTCGGATGACCTTTGAGGGCCGACGCGTTGACCTACGCCGATTCGAGCGACGGCCCGGTGAACTGTTGCTCGCCGAGGACCTGCTGGCGCGCCACCTCATCAACCTGGTGCGTGGTCGTCTCATCATCGCCAACGAAATCGAAATCGCCCAAATAGATGGCCGCTGGGAGGTCGTTGGCGTGGACCCTGGTCGCCGTCCATTCTTCCGACGGGTGCTGGGACAGAAAATGGGCCAACGGGTCAAGGCCGAATCAATTGTCGACTTTGCCTCCATTGAGCCGTTCGTGGCCCACGTGCCGTCGGCTCGACTGCGCATCCCGTACCGCAAATTGTCCAAACTCCACCCGGCCCAGATTGCCGACCTGGTCGAGCAGGCGAGCCACGAAGAGGGCGAAGAGATCATCGAGGCGGTGGGCCTGGACCGCGAGCTCGAAGCTGACGTGTTCGAAGAGCTCGACGTCACGCACCAGTTGGAGTTCTTGGAGTCGCGCACCGACGTGGACGCCGCGCGCCTGTTGTCACGCATGGAGCCCGACAACGCGGCCGACCTCATCAGCGAGATTGAACAGGACCGAAGACTGCCCATACTTGAACACCTGCCCTCAGCCCAGCAGGTGAAGGTTCGCAACTTGCTCTCCTATAACGCCGACACCGCGGGCGGCATGATGAACACCGACTTTGTCTCGGTGCCCGCAACCGCCACCGTTGCCGAAGCGTTAGAAGCCATTCGCACCTCGACCGCGCCCGCCGAATCGCTGCACGCCGTCTTCGTGCTCGACGAGAACGGATTACCGATTGGTGCGGCCTCCGTGGCGCCGCTCGTGCGCGCGCGCGACAATGAATTGGCGCTGACGGTGGCGCGCACCCAAATGACCTTCGTGCACCCCCACTGGGATCTGCACCGCGTGGCTCGAAAAATGAGCGACTTCAATCTGACTGTCTTGCCCGTGCTCGACGAAGAGGACGGCATGATGATTGGTGTCATTACTGTCGATGACCTGCTCGAAGAGCTCCTGCCGCAGGGCTGGCGGCGCGAGTTCGGTATGACTGCGGCGGAGGAATAGATATGTTCCGCCCGGTTCAAGGTCACGTTCTAAGGGGGCTTCTCTGAAACCCCCTAGTACCAGCCTGCGGGCTATTGACGTCTCGATTCAACTTCGCATGACTCCTTTGACGGGCTGCTAGCTCGGCCTCGGTTTCCGCGTGGTTGTTTCGCCGAACGACCACAACGAAACGAAAGGAGGTGGAGCGTGGAGCGCGAACGGACCAAAGAACATCAAATCAGCGGGGCCTTTGGCACAATCAAAGAGCACGACACGGGTGACCGTCGAGGTCTACGCGCCCGTTTCCTCACGCTGCTCGCCATCATCGGGCCCGGTCTCATTGTCATGATTGGCGACAACGACGCCGGCGGCGTCTCGACCTACGCCCAGGCGGGCCAGAACTTCGGCTACACGCTGCTCTGGACGTTGCCGCTGCTCATTCCCGTCCTGATCATCATTCAAGAGATGGTCGCGCGGCTCGGTGCCGTGACGGCCGTGGGCTACGGCCGTCTCATTCGAGAACGATTGGGACGCTACTGGGGCAACCTCTCGATCTTCTCAATCCTCTTTCTCAATTTCCTGATCATCATCACCGAGTTCATCGGGGTCGAGTACTCCATGCAGTACTTCGGCGTGAGCAAGTACGTGGCGGTGCCGGTTGCGATCCTGCTGCTGTTCGCCGTGACGGCGTCGGGCTCGTTCAAGCGCTGGGAGCGATTCATGATGCTCTTCGTCGCGATCAACTTGCTCGTCGTGCCGCTCCTGATCGTCACCAAGCCACACTTCACGGCCGCCGTCCATCACTTCGTGGTGCCGGGCATCAGTGGCGGGGCCACGTCGACCGCGGTGCTGCTGATCATTTCGATCATCGGTACGACGATCGCGCCGTGGCAACTGTTCTTCCAAGAGTCCAACATCGTCGACAAGAAGATCTCGCCGCGCTGGCTCAACTACGAACGCGTGGATACGATTCTCGGCTCGGTCGTCGTGGTGATCGGCGCCTCGGCATTGATGGCCATCTGTGCGGCGGGTCTGTCGCGCCACGGTGACACGACGTCGTTCACCAGCGCACTCGGCGTGGCACAAGATCTGGGTCATCGTGTGGGCCACGGGGCCGGAGCACTTTTTGCGCTCGTATTGCTGAACGCATCCATCATCGGCGCGACGTGCGTGACCCTGGCCAGCTCCTATGCCATCAATGACTTGTCGGGTTCGACCAAGGGTCTGGACGTGCGTTTTTCCGAGGCGAAGGGCTTCTACGGGGGATTTGCCGCACTGCTGGTGGTCGCCGGCGTCGTAACGCTGATCCCCGGTGCGCCGCTCGCGCTGATCACGCTCGCCGTCCAAGCAATCTGTGGGCTCATGCTGCCCAGCACGACCATCATTGTGCTGTTGCTCGCGAATGACCGCGAGATCATGGGGCCGTGGGTCAACAGCAAGGGACTTAACATCGCGGCCGTGATCATCATCACTGCGCTCGTGGTGCTGTCGTTCTCCATGATGATCTCGACCCTGTTCACGTCGGTGGACGTAATTGGACTGCTAGAGATGCTGTCCGTGGCCGCCGCGATCGGACTCATCATTGGGCTTCCCATTGGGCTGCGGCGCAGCGAACCACCGCGGATCTACGACATTGATCGACGTGACTGGCGCACGCCACGTCTCACCTTGTTGGCCCCCATGGTGAGCTCGCGGGCCCGGCGACTCCTGATGCGCGGTCAGAGCGCCTACCTCTTGATTGCAGGCGTCGTGCTGGTCGTGCGATTCATCCAACTGGCTACCAAATAGTCTCTATCAATGGCAAACTCCAAGACGCTGGTCTGCGTGCACGCGCACCCCGACGACGAAGCCATATTCACCGCAGGGATTTCCTCGCACTACGCCGCCGTGGGCTATGACGTCGTGCTCGTTACCTGCACCAATGGTCGCCTCGGTTTTGATGCTCAGCACCGCGCGGGGGATGTCAGCCAACACGACGAACTGGAAACAATCTCCACTCGCTCGTCAGAGCTCCAGCGCAGCGCCGCGCTAGTCGGTTTCAGCCGGATCGTGACGCTCGGATTTGATGATTCGGGCATGGTTGGCTGGCCCCAAAATAAAAACCCTCGCGCCTTCATGAACTGTGACGTCGACCGCGTGGCGCGCACGCTCGCCGCGCTGTTCGATGAGGTGGGCGCGATGGTCGTGGTGACCTACGACGAGAATGGTTTTTACGGGCACCCCGACCACATCATGGCCAACGTCGTCACGCAACGAGCACTTGCGTTCGCCCACTCACCGCAGCGTCTCTATTATCCGGTGGTGCCCCAGGGGGCCATACAGAACTTTGTGGTTCGTGCCCAGCAGCAGGGTTTCACGCTGCCGGCATTCATCCTGGAGGCTGATTTCGGGATTCCGGACGATCTCCTGGCGACCACCATGGACGTGAACGCGTACGTTGACGTCAAACAAGCAGCGCTGCGAACCCACTCGTCGCAGTCCGACAACGCGGATTTGATAGCGATGGAGCCAGACCTGTTTGCTCTGATGTTCGGCACCGAGTGGTTTCAACGCGCCTGGAGTCGCCACGAGGCAACCGATGATGCAACCGATCTCTTTGGAGGACTGTAAGTGGAACAACTGACATTCTTGGCGGTGCACGCGCATCCCGACGACGAAGCGAGCTCCACCGGCGGAACGTTCCGTCTGCTCGCCAACCAGGGTGTACGCACGGTGCTCGTGTGTTGCACCAACGGCGAGTGCGGCGACGGTCCCGACGGCGCCAAGCCCGACGCCGACCATCACGATGGCGACGAGGTGGCCGCCGTGCGCGCCATCGAGCTCGACAACGCGGTGGAGATTTTGGGCATTAGCCGGCTGGTCCGGCTGGGCTACCGCGACTCGGGTATGAAAGGCTGGCCGCAGAATTCTGATCCGGAGTCCTTTTGGGCGACGCCGGTGTCGGTGGCCGCGGAGAAACTGGCAACAATATTGCGCGAAGAGCGGCCCCAGGTGATCATGACCTATAACGAATACGGCTTCTATGGTCACCCCGATCACATCCAGGCCCACCTCATCACGCACGCCGCCATCAAGCTGCTCGACTACGAGCCGACGCTCTATTACAACGCCATACCCGATTCAGTCATGGCGCGCTTCCGCGAACGCTGGGAGCAGGAGGAGCGCGAAAAGGCTGCCGCCGACCTGGAAAAGGGCCTCGCGCAGGAGCCTGAGGTCCCGGGCGAGCAGGAGGAGATTCCAATGGGAACCCCCGACGCCGACATCAGCGCCGCCATAGACATCTCGGACGTCACCGACGCGAAATTCGACGCGCTGGCCGCCCACAAGAGTCAGATTGCTGAATCGTTCTGGATGAAGATGGGTCGCGAGCAGTTCAAACAGGTGATGGGCACCGAGTGGTTCATCCGCATCACGAACCCCCAACACGTTGAAGGCAGCGTGGACGACATCTTCGCTGGCTACCGCTAAGTGGTCCGCGCTAACAGTTCGGTCGATACTTTATTTCAAGGGGTTGTAACGGCACGCTGACGGTGTGTTGCATCCCCAAAAATGAATAGGCGACTTGTGTCGTCGTCAGCGTCGTCGACTCGCCGGCACCGGGAATACATCGTGCTGTCCAGTGCATGACCAACGTGAGTTGACTGTGGCCGGCCAACGTCGTGGCACGAAAAATAGGACCGCCGCGATAGCCATAATTCCCCTCATCCGGGTACTTTGAATCGAAGAAGGTGTGAAAATGCGTGTTGTAACCCTGCGCCCACGGACTTAGCACCTGGTCGATCGTGATGGGGAACGACCCGTCGTTATTCAGAGTGAATTGCACGGCGGCCTTATACGTTCCGGCCGGTTCCCTCCAGATCGATTCGGAGTCAATTTGTGAGCCGTACGTACCGTTCGTGCGTGATGCTAACTGGTTGTTCATCGTGAGGATCTGTGAACCGTAACTTCCCCCGAAGCTTTGCGACAGCGGCTGGTAGTGGCTGGCCCAAATGAGTACTGATATCGCGGCAATTGGCACGATGGACAAAAGAATCAGGGCGACCAAGGGAAAACGTCGGTGTTCACGCGGTGGCACTGGCGGGCTATCGGGGTGATTGTTTACCAGGGTCCCTGAGGGGTGCTCGGTCACTGATGCTCCATCTCACTAGGGGCGCCACGGTCTCGTGATGTTCAGACTATCCAGAACTAGTCAGATAGTCCCAGTATCGCGTCGACGGATGTCGTCGACGCGAAAGTTATGAAAAATCACACCGTCTGACGTTATTAGTAGCGGTACGTATCCGGCTTGAAGGGACCGTCGACCGACACGCCGATGTAGTCCGCCTGCTGCTTGGTGAGCGTGGTCAACTTCACCCCGAGCGCGTCCAGGTGCAATCGGGCCACCTTTTCGTCGAGGTGCTTGGGCAGCACGTAGACCTTCTTCTCGTAGTTCGAACTGTTGGCGTAGAGTTCGATCTGCGCCATGGTCTGGTTGGTGAAGGAGTTGCTCATCACGAAGCTGGGGTGACCCGTCGCGTTGCCGAGGTTCAGCAAACGACCCTCCGACAACAGCACGATGGCGCGCCCATTGGGCAGAATCCATTTGTCCACCTGGGGCTTGATGTTTTCGCGTCGCGCGCCGGCCAAGTTGGTCAACCCCGCGATGTCAATCTCATTGTCGAAGTGGCCGATATTGCCCAGGATGGCCTGGTGTTTCATCATCAATATGTGCTTGACGCTGACTATGTCTTTGTTGCCGGTCGCGGTGATGATGATGTCGGCGAAGGGCAGCGCCTCTTCGAGCGTCGTGACTTGGAAACCGTCCATCGCGGCCTGCAACGCGCAGATTGGATCGATCTCGGTGATGATGACGCGCGCACCCTGGCCTTTCAGTGATTCGGCGCAACCTTTGCCCACGTCGCCGTAGCCGCAGATCACTGCGACCTTGCCGCCGATCAATGTGTCGGTGGCGCGGTTAATGCCGTCGATCAGCGAGTGCCGGCAACCGTACTTGTTGTCGAATTTCGACTTGGTAACGGCGTCGTTCACATTGATGGCGGCGAAGAGCAACGTGCCGTCGCGCTCCATTTCGTAGAGTCGGTGCACGCCGGTGGTGGTCTCTTCCGAGACGCCGATGATCGACGTGCTCATGGGTTCAAAAATCTTCTCGCCGCTGGACACAATCTTGTGCAGCAACGCCAGGATCACTCGGTACTCCTCGGTGTCCGCGCTCTCGGGCGCCGGCACGAATCCGGCGCGCTCGAATTCGAGGCCCTTGTGCACAAACAGCGTGGCGTCACCACCGTCGTCAAGGATCATCGTCGGCCCGTCATGGCCCGGCCAGCGCAGCAACTGCTCGGTGCACCACCAGTATTCTTCGAGGCTCTCGCCCTTCCAGGCAAAGACCGGCACGCCTTGGGGCTTGCGCACGGTGCCGTGAGGGCCAACGACAACGGCCGCCGCCGCGTGGTCTTGGGTCGAGAAAATATTGCAGCTGACCCATCGCACGTCGGCGCCGAGTTCGACCAGCGTTTCGATGAGCACGGCGGTCTGGATTGTCATGTGCAGCGAACCGGCAATGCGGGCGCCCCTGAGCGGTTTTGCGTCACCGAATTCGGCCCGCATCGCCATCAGACCGGGCATCTCGTGCTCGGCGAGCGTCATTTCGGCGCGGCCGAAGTCGGCCAATGAAAGGTCGGCAACTTTGAAGTCAAAAGTGTCAGAGGTCATGGTTCTCCTAAGGAATTAATACAGCTCCACCGGCGCCGACCTCTGTCGCGAACGCCTGGACAGATAATAGTGGTTAGGCGTTGACTCGGAACTCCACCACGTCGCCGTCGTGCATGACGTATTCCTTGCCCTCGATACGCGCCTTACCCGCGGCGCGCACGCCCGCGATGGTACCGGCCGCGATCAGGTCATCGAAGGCGACGACCTCGGCCTTGATGAAGTGCTTCTGAAAGTCCGTGTGGATGACGCCGGCTGCCTCGGGCGCGGTGTCGCCTTGATGGATGGTCCAGGCCCGCGTTTCTTTGGGCCCGGCCGTCAGGAAGGTCTGCAGCCCCAACGCGGCGAATCCCACGCGAGAGAGTTGGGCGAGTCCGGACTCTTCCTGGCCGTAGGACTGGAGCAGTTCGAGCGCGTCGCGTTCGTCGAGCCCCGAGAGTTCGGCCTCTACCTTGGCGCAGAGAACGACGCACGGCGCGGGAGCAACCGAATCAATGAGTTCTTGGGTGCGCGCGACATCGCCAATGGTTTTCTCGTCCACATTGAAGACGTAGATGAAGGGCTTGTCGGTAAGCAGGTGCAAGTCCGCCAGCGCCTCGTGGTCCAGACCCTTGGTGACCTTGGAGATGACGATTCCTTCGTTGAGTGACGTCTGCGCTTTTTGGACCTCCACCAATCTGGTGGCCGCCTCGCCGCTACGTCGGGCCTCTTTTTCGAGCCGAACGACGGCTTTTTCAATGGTCTGCAGGTCGGCCAAAATGAGTTCCGTCTCGATGGTGGCGACGTCACTGGCCGGGTCAATCTTGCCGTCGACGTGAATGACGTCGTCATCGACGAAGACGCGAACGACTTCGCAGATGGCGTCGGATTCACGAATCGCGGCCAAGAATTGATTGCCCAGTCCTTCGCCTTCCGACGCACCGCGCACGATGCCCGCGATGTCGACGAACGTGACGACCGCCGGCAAAATCCGTTCCGACTTGAATATCTCGGCGAGCTTGGCCAACCGCGAGTCGGGCACGGCCACCACGCCAATGTTGGGCTCAATCGTCGCAAACGGATAGTTGGCCGCGAGCACGTTGTTGTTGGTCAGCGCGTTAAAGAGTGTGGATTTGCCAACGTTTGGTAGACCAACGATGCCAATAGAGAGAGCCATAGACCACTTGAGGTTACTCCGCGAGGGCCCGGTTACATTTGTCGCGTGAGTATGAACGAACTTTTGCAGCTGGACAATATTGCAAAATCCTTCGGTTCTACCGTCGCGCTCGAACCAACGTCACTGACGATAGAAGAGGGTTCCTTCGTGGCAATTGTTGGACCGTCGGGCTGCGGCAAGTCGACGCTCTTTAACGTCATCGCCGGACTCCTCAAGCCCGACTCGGGTGAGGTCCACGTGGCGAATCAGGTGGTCACCGGCACGTCGGGCCACGTGGGTTACATGTTGCAAAAGGACCTCTTGATGCCGTGGCGCACGGTGGAAGACAACATCACGATGGCGGCGCGGCTCACCCGCGGGGTGACGCGCGACGATCGGCTCGAAGCGCGGCGCGTCGCCAAACAGTACGGACTTGGCGAGTTCTTGCGTCACTACCCGCACGCGCTCTCGGGCGGGATGCGCCAGCGCGTTGCCTTCATGCGCACGTTGGTGACGCGCCACCCACTGCTGCTCTTGGATGAGCCGTTCGGCGCCCTGGACGCGCAGACTCGACTCGAGATGCAGCAGTGGCTGCTCCAAGTGTGGAAGGAAGCCCAACGCACGGTCTTGTTCATTACCCACGACGTTGATGAATCAATCTTTTTGTCGGACCGCGTGCTGGTGATGTCTCCTCGGCCGGGGCGGATCATCGCGGACTTCGCCAATCCGCTCGAACGTCCTCGTTCCCTCGACGTGCTCACCGATCTTCGTTTTGTGGAATTGAAGAGTCAGATATTGCACTTGCTGCATGGAGTCAGCTGACGATGAACTCGAATTCTCAGGATGGTCCGGTCTCAACGGTGAATCTCGATAGTGCCAGTGAGTCGCGAAGTGCGGGCGGTTTCAATCGATCAAGGCGTCGTGCCGTGTTGCGCAATGTTGGGATTCCAATCTTGTCGATTGCGCTGCTCCTCCTCTTGTGGCAGGCAATCGTTGTGGTGTTTCACGTGGCGCCATACATCGCGCCTCGACCGCTGGCCGCTATCCAGTCGGTGACGGACAACTGGGGGTCCTTGTGGCCCCTCGTGCTTGGCACCATTCGTGAGACGATCTACGGATTTGTGTGCGGGACCATCCTTGGCATCGGCCTCGGGGTCGTGATGGCCAAGGCGCCCTTCCTTCACCGCATGGTCTATCCCGTATTGGTGCTCTCCCAGGGGGTGCCGATCATCGCCCTCGGCGCCCCCATCGTGCTCATCCTCGGTTTCGGCATCGCGCCCAAGGTCGTCATCGTGGCGTGGATTGTCTTCTTTCCCGTCACGGTCAACGTGGTCGCGGGTCTCAGTCACGTCGATCAAGACCTGCTTAACCTGGCACGCGTTTACGGCGCATCAAAATGGCGCACCTTCTTGCTCATCGAGATCCCTGCGAGCACGACGTCACTCTTCGCCGGACTCAAGATTGGTGCCACCTACGCTGTCACCGGTGCCATCATCGGCGAGTTGGTGAGCCCGAGCGGCGCAGGTGGATCGTTGGCGCTCTATCAAGAGCACGCCAACACAAATTTCAATGTGGCCGCGGTGTACGGCACCACCATGGTGATGACGGTCATCGGTATTAGTTGGTTCCTGTTGATTGTGGCGAGTGAAGTCGTCGCCACACCCTGGCAGCGTCGCACCGTCGCGCGACCTTCCGTGTTTCACCGCGAACCCGACGTGGACCCTGCGTCCACGGTCCATTAACCTTCTGCCTAAGCGTTCATAAAGGGAGAGTTATGAAAATACGTAGCACGGGGGCGCTCGCCCTCGCTAGTTCGCTGGCCGTCGGCTCGCTCGCGATGCTGTCCTTGGGCGGTGGCGCATCGGCCGCACCGGTCACCAACGTCACGTACGCGTACGACTTTCCCGGACCGGACTTTGAACTCATTCCGCTGGTGGTCGCCCAAGATCAAGGCTTCTTCGCCCAGGCCGGTCTCAACGTCAAGGTTGTGTTCCCACCTGACACCTCAACCACGACGAAACTTCTCGTGACGGGCGCCGCCAATATTGGTTTCATCACCACGACGGACATGGGTGTCGCCGTCAACGCCGGAGCCCCGGTGCTGTCGATCGGCAATTACACGATGAGCAACAACTGGGCCCTCTTCGCCAAGCCCGGCGTTGCGCTGTCGGCCAACAAACTCAAGTCTGAGCTCGAGGGCAAGAAGATTTTCTCCTACGGCGACACCTGGACCGAGTCCATGTTGCCCTTTGTCCTCAAGAAGGCGGGACTCACCGATAAGCAGGTCGATATCGTGACCGACCCCACGGGCCAGGACTTCAAATTCCTGCTCGATGGCAAGGTCAACATCGCGACCAACACGTCGAACTACGAAGTCGCGGGCTTTGACACGTCGGGACTGAAGGGCAAAGAGCCGACACTGCTCGGCACGGCCGTTGGCGCGCCGAATATCCCAATTTGGGTGTACGCCACGTCGAAGAGTTACGCCACGTCGAATCCCACGACGGTGTCGAAATTCATGTCGGCCGTGAAGAAGGGCACGCTCTGGGCGATTGCCAATCCCACGAAGGCAGCCGTCGAGTTCGACAAGTTGTATCCCAAGAGCGGCTACACCAACGCGTACAACCTTGATGGCTGGAAGTTGACGATTCCCTTCTTAGCCAATAGTGCGGGCCAGTACTTCACGCAGACCAGCGCCCAGTGGGCCACGATGTCCAAGGCGCTCAAGAGCATCAACTTGATCTCGTCGGTGCCGTCGCCATCGACCTATTACACCAACAAGTTCCTGCCGTAGTCGTGACCGGCACGCACGCGCCTCGGATCGGGGTCGTGGGCACGTGCAACGTCGATCTCGTCGTTCGTTGTCGACGCTTAGCCCGACCCGGCGAGACCGTGCTCGGCGATGACGTGGTGCGACTGAGCGGCGGCAAGGGTGCGAACCAGGCGGCCGCGGCGGCGCGACTGGGCGCCCACGTCTCGCTCATGGCAACGCTCGGCAGCGATGACAGCGGCGAGTGGTTGCTCGATGTTCTTCGAGGATACGGCGTACACGATGAATTCATCCGACGTTCTCCGCGCCCCACGGGCACGGCGTTCATCACGGTGGATGACCTCGGAGAAAATGAGATAGTGGTGTCCACCGGCGCCAACGCCGATCTCGACCTCGCAGAGTTCAATCTCCACGACTTCGACGTCGTGCTCGCGCAAATGGAGATTTCGACGTCGGTGCTTGAGGATGCCGCGCAACGAAGCCGTCACTTCATCCTGAACGTGGCTCCCGCCGCGCCGGTGAGCGCCGAGACGCTGGCATTGTGCAACGTGGTCATCGCCAACGAAGTTGAGGCCGAGTCGTTTGATCTCGCGGCACTCGAACACTGTGTGGTGACCCTGGGCGCCGCGGGAGCGGTCCATTACCAATACGGCACCGAGGTGGCGCGGGCCGGCGCGCTCGAGGTCGAGCCGGTCGACACGGTGGGAGCGGGCGATGTCTTCTGCGCGGCGTACGCGTTGATGTGGGCGAAGCGTTCAACTGACGACGACGCGCTGCGCTATGCCGTGGCGGCCGGGTCCCTCGCCACCTTGGCCCTCGGTGCGCAGGGCGCGCTACCCACTGATGAGGCGGTGCTGGCGTGGCTCGCACGCGGGTAGTTATCGACACCGATCCGGGTGTTGACGACGCGGTCGCGATACTGCTGGCGCTCGCGAGTCCGGAGATCGACGTGGTGGCGCTCACCACGGTGGCGGGAAACGTCAGCCTCGAAAAAACAACACTCAACGCCCGGCGCCTGCTCGAACTGGCGGGACGGCGCGACGTGATCGTCGCGGCCGGTTGCGCGCAACCCCTCGAGGGACTGGCGGGTGATGCGAGCGAGGTCCACGGCAGTGACGGGCTTGGCGACATTGCGTGGCAAGAGCCGAACGTCGCACTTTCCGAGTTGCACGCGACGGAGTTGTTGGCCGAATTGATTGCTCAAGGCCCGCTCACAATTATCGCCATTGGACCGCTCACGAATTTGGCCACGTTATTGGAGCGACATCCCGGCATCGAAAATGACGTCGAGCGCGTCGTCATCATGGGTGGCGCGTCCTTCGAGGGCAACGTCACTCCCGCCGCCGAGTTCAACATTTGGGCCGACCCCGAAGCGGCCCAGCGTGTGTTGGCCGCCCATTGGCCGGTCACCGTAATGCCGCTCGATCTCACGCACCAGGCCTTTCTCAACGATGATGATTTGTCGTTTCTGCGTGGCCTGGGCAGCGAGGTCGGCCGACGGACCGCGGACATCCTCGAGCCCTACGCCAAGTTCCACGACGAGTGGTACGGGAACCGGGACCTCGTGATGCACGACGCGATGGCGGTCTACGAGGTGCTGGACCCGTCGGCGATATCCAAGCAGGGCGTCGTGATCTCGGTCGAGACGGGCGGCGAGCACTCTCGGGGCGCAACGTGGGTCGACCGGCGGCGCATCCACGCGAACAGCCCGGTACAAATCGGCGTGCGCGTCGACAATCGCAAGTTCGTGACGCTGCTCCGCGAGCGCTTCGCCACGTACACCTGAAGCTTTCGGAGTTGATGTCATTCGACGGAGTGATCGTGACCGTCCGTCACGCCGAACTCGCCACATAAAGTTGTGCCATGAGTTCACCAAACGTACTTTCAGGTGTTGTCCCATTCCGCGATTGGGAGACGTGGTACCGCGTCACGGGCGATCTTTCGTCGTCCAAAGTTCCCCTCGTGGTCGCCCACGGCGGACCGGGATGCACGCACGACTACGTGCTGGCGCTCGCGGAGCTCGCCAAGGACGGCCGGCCAGTGATCCACTACGACCAATTGGGCGGCGGACGATCGACGCACCTGCCCGACAAGGGCGGCGACTTCTGGACCGTCGAGCTCTTCCTGGAGGAGTTGGACAACCTGCTCGCCGCGCTGGGCGTCATTGACCGATACCACCTGCTCGGTCAGTCGTGGGGCGGCATGCTCGGTGCCGAGCACGGCATCCGCCAGCCCGCGGGGTTGCGCGCCCTCGTGCTGAGCAATTCGCCCGCGTCAATGGAACTGTGGGCGAGCGAAGCGAAGAAGTTGCGGGCGTTATTGGAACCCGAGGTTGAGGCGGCGCTCGATCGTCACGAGGCGGACGGAACGACGGATGACCCCGAATACATCGCCGCGACCACGGTCTATTACGACGAGCATGTCTGTCGCGTAGTGCCCAATCCCCCCGACGTTGTGCGCATGTTCGAGTACCTTGCGGCAGATCCCACGGTCTACAACACGATGAACGGGCCCAATGAGTTCTTCTGCATCGGGACGTTGCGCAACTGGTCGGTCGTCGACCGCGTCAAGAGCATCACCGCACCAACCCTGCTCTGCTCGGGACGCTTTGATGAAGCGACACCGGCGACCGTGCAGCCGTTCTTTGACAACATCGCGGACGTTCGCTGGGAGATATTTGAACAGTCCAGTCACATGCCGTTCGTCGAAGAACCCGAGCACTACCTCAGTGTGGTGGAGTCATTCCTCGCCGAGCACGACTGAACCGCTCCAAGTCAACTAATGGTGAAGACCGCGAACGTTTGACGGCGGCAGTAGGGGTTGGACGGCCACTTGATTCCAATCAATGCGTGGACAGGTGAAGCGTTCGTAACTGGCTTCAATAATGGCGTCGTAGTTGACCCGCCATCCCTGGAAGTCGCGCCACGCGGCATCGTGGTCGGCGACCAAGGGCACGCCGCTCTTGTCAAGGTGCTCGAGCACGAGGTCGAACTCGTGACGCGAAATCGAAATCGGATCGGTTGGTTGGGGATCCACGGGATAGGGGACACGAAAGTAATCGGCGAGTCGTCGCAGGGCAATCCACCCTGAGCGGATGCAGAGGCCCGCGGTGGGCGATGGTGGCACGTCAACCGCGGCGTTAAATATGGCCGCAGCGTCGAGCACCGTGGCCGCCGCACCAATCCAGGTCTGTTTGGGATTCGGTGACCGGTAGAAATTGAGGATGGTGAGGGTCGTATGGGTTTCACCCACATCGATGAACCACTGCTCCCACTCGAGCCACAGCTTGTCGAGCGCATCGAAGGACTTGACGCTTTGGGCGACTTCGAGCACGCCCCAGGGCGTGGCCGGCACACCGGCGCGAACCGCGAGCCGCGCGACGGAGAGTTCGCGACGCTGAAACGCCGTGTACAGCGTAGGGATAAAGGCAATCAGGAGTGCGAGCAGTGTCAGACCAATTGCCGCTTCGATGAAACCGAGGGTGAGTTGCACGCCGCCGTTGCCTGAAATAACGCCGAGCGTGAACAACGACGAGCCTGACATCTCGAACGCGTGACCATAACTCGGCATGCCGGCCGCCACGAATCCGAACCCGAACGCGATGACGCTCATGGCGAGCCAGAGGGCCTGGTACGAGAGCAGGACGATTGACGCGTAGAGCGAGAGAATCCGGTCCCGGAACTCGTACGAGCGACTTGGTCCGGCCACCATGCCAAAGATGGCACCGATTGCCTTCGATACCAGACGACTCAAGCGGACATTCGCCACGCGGGGCAGCAAAAAGGTTCGAATGGCCGCGTCGAGCACCAGCAATTGAAGTAGAAGGCCAATGAGACCCGCGAGCACCCGTATCCAAACTGCCATAGTTGTCAGTTCCCATCCCGCGCGAATTCTCCAGCACACGAACGTCGCCCGTGAGCCAAAGTTCGCACATAAAAACGCTGCGTGGCCAAGTGCGAAGTATAGGTTGCGAGGCTCTTTTCTACCAGAGGTATGAACGACGCGTCCCTGCTGGCCCTCAGTTGGTCGGGGGTATGGCCAGCACCTCAAAGAACGAGACGTGGTCGTCCAATAGCATTCGGGCCATGAGCAAAACAAAAACAATCGACACGTCTTCAAACCCGTATCGCCTGCCGCACACTGTTGTTCCCTCGGCCTATCGGCTTTGCATTGATGTCGATCTCGATGGTGCCACGTTCGAGGGTTCGGTAGATATCGACGTGGACTTCAAGGTTGAAGTCACCTCATTTGCCCTCAACGCCATCGAGCTCGGCGTGTCCCCCGCGACCGTGCACCTCGAGGGGAGGACGGAGGTCTCTAACGACGCGATACTCGACGAAACATACGAAACGGCAATCTTCAACTTTGACACCGCGTTGCCCGTTGGGCCCGCCACGATCTCTATTGACTTCACCGGAACCCTGAATGATCAGTTGCGGGGCTTTTATCGTTCGACCTTCGTCGATGACGATGGCACTTCGCACGTCATCGCCACCACCCAGTTCGCATCGACTGACGCTCGACGAGCGTTCCCTTGCTGGGATGATCCGGCCGTCAAGGCCACCTACCAGGTGACGCTTGCGATACCCGAAGAGTCAGCGGCCTATTCGAATACGACACAAGTCTCTTCACGGCCTCTGGGCGATGGCCGTCGCGAGGTCTGCTTCGCCGAGACAATGGTCATGTCCACGTACCTGGTCGCGTTCATCGTCGGACCCTTCGAAGCGTCGCCCGTGACCATGGTTGATGGAGTTCCGTTGCGCGTGGTCTACCCGCTCGGTAAGGGCCACCTCACCGAGTGGGCCATAGAAGTGGCCGCGCACGCCCTCGAATACTTCAGCGACTACTTTGCTATTCCCTATCCCGGCGACAAGGTTGACTTGGTCGCGATACCGGATTTTGCCCAAGGTGCGATGGAGAATCTGGGCTGCGTGACGTTCCGCGAGACAGAACTGCTCATTGATCCGGCGACGGCGTCGCATGCCGAACTGGAACGCGTGGCGCTCGTCGTCAACCACGAGTTGGCCCACATGTGGTTCGGCGACCTCGTGACCATGGACTGGTGGCAGGGGATTTGGTTGAACGAGGCCTTCGCCACGTTCATGGAGTCGCTGTGCACCGACCATTTCCGACCGGAGTGGCAGAAGTGGGTCGGATTCAACCCGTCGCGTGACATGGCCTTCACCGTGGACGGCCAGCACTCGACACGAGCGATTGAATATGAAGTTGTTTCGCCCGATGACTGTGCCGGAATGTTCGACATCTTGACGTATATAAAGGGCTGCGCCGTACTTCGAATGCTCGAGCAGTACCTGGGAGCATCAACGTTTCGCGATGGCGTACGGATCTACCTGCAACGCCACGCGTACGCCAATACCGTCACCACCGATCTCTGGGCGGCCCTCGAAGCCGTATCTGGTCAGACAGTCGGCGACATCATGGACACCTGGATACTCCAAGGCGGGTACCCGCTGGTGTCGGTTAACGGTGACACCGTCTCTCAAGAACCATTCGCGTACGTCGAAGTAGTGGGTGCGTCAAACATTGGCCGGGACTGGAAAGTCCCGATCCTCGTTCGTTCACTCGATGGCGGCGCGACGTCAACCCACCTCTTGGAGGGCCCTTCGATGACCATTCATTCCGAAGGTGTGAGCCTGGTGAACGCTGGAGGTTCAGGCTTCTACCGGACGGCCTATGCGACTGATCAACTGACTGCCATCGCTGCACGTCTTAAAGACCTCAACGAACTGGAGCGCGCGGTTCTGTTCTCCGACACCTGGGCCTCGATCGTGGTCGGCAGATCTACCTTCAGGGACCTCTTTATCTTGGCGAAGGGTCTTAAGGACCTCGACGAGCCGGCCACGTGGAGCGTGGTAGTGCGGGCAATTGACATGGCTAACCGGATTGCCGATGACGCGGGCAGAGCGGCGCTGCAGGACGTTGTCCAACAACTGTGCGCACCGGTGCTGGCGAGACTCGGCTGGGACGCGGTTGATGGCGAGTCAACGCAGGCCGGCGAGCTTCGCGCGATCGTCATCTCGGTCCTTGGCGCTGTGGGCCATGACGGTTCGGTCATTGCCGAAGCGACGTCGCGCTTTGATGCGGGGGCTGTCAGCGGCGACGTCGCCAATGCGGTTGTCTCGATCACGATGCTCCAGCAACGTCCGGGCGATCCGGAGACGTGTGAGCAACGACGTGAATCTGCGACGAATCCCCAGGACGAGCAACGTTATCTCTTCGCCCCGGCCAGCTCTAGCGACCCGGCGGTGCTACTGGACGCCTTCGAGCGGTGCTTCACCACCATTCGTACCCAGGACGCGCCGTACCTCATTGGATCAATGATCCGAAGCCGAGTTGCCGGTCCGCAGATTTGGCGCTCCATGACGAATCGGTGGAGCGAGGCCGTCGAGCGCTTCCCTCCCGGATCGCCCGTCGCCATGGCGGCCGGACTTTCGTTGCTGGTGGCGGACGAGGAATTCGCCGCGGAGATCAGAGCGTTTCACGAGTCTCATCCGCTCGACATTGGCCAGCAGCAGGTGGCACAGATTCTTGACGTCATGGACCTCAACGCGGCGCTCGCCACGCGCAACGCGAACTCACTCGAAGGCGAACTGCGCTCCGTGCTGGCGTGAAAGTGTTCGTGCCGTCAGCCTCGTAGTCCACAGTCGCGGCTACTGGGCGGCGGCCACCTGCCCTTCGAGTTGGGTAATCATCGCCGGGGTGATCGTCGTGGCGCCAGTGGGTGCTGACACGGTTATCGCGGCGTGCGCGATCGTCGCGTCAATTTCCGCCGTTGAGTTGCCCAAGCTGCCATTGGGCGCCGTGATCGAAATAGAGGCACTGGTGGCGGTCGAACCAGACATCTTTATTGCGACCGTGTATGTACCGGGCACCTTGCCGGGGCTAGGTGCGTTGCTATCTAGCTTTTCTATGGTGGGGAGTACCGCGGTGACGATGGATTGGAGGGTGCCCGCCTGCGAGAATCCGCCGCCGGGCAGCGTCGTGTAGTTGTTCGCTTCGATAACACCCGTCAAGTCATTGATTATCTCTTGGACGATGGCCTGTTCCTTCGCGGTTTGGGCCGCGGTGGGCGGCGTTGGCTCATTGGCAGCAATGAGGCTGGCCGGAACCTCGAACCAGCGATTATTGAGCAACAATTCAACCGCGGCGATCGTCTGCGACGGCAAGTTCACGCTGGGCAGACTCGCGAGCGCCTGAGCATTGACTTCAAAGTAGAAGTTCGTGCCGATGTCGCGAATGCTTGCGAGGGCCTGAGTGCCCACGTTGACATCGATTTCGGTGTTGATATTGCCCGTGGACTGAGACAGCGATTGGCGCGACGTGCTCGATTCAATGACGTCGTAGGACAGGGTCGAGAGTATCGGCTCCGCTTTTTGTGCGTCCGCACCAGAAAGCGAAGCGGTGAAGTGCACTTGCAGGTACTGCGATGCGCTAACTGAGGAGATGGCCGAATTGAGGGAGGCAGACGCTCCGCAGGCCGCCAACGTCAGAGACGCGATGACCGCGCCGACCGAGAAGATCTTCCAGTTTGACTTTTTCATGCTGGCCTCCCGATCCAAACCGTGCGGTGAATTGCGTTCACCGGCGCCGGTTACTTCACGTCACGATGGCGATTCTCTAGCGCCACCATTTATGGAAAAACGTAGCAGCGTGACGAACAAAAACCTAGAGAAATAGAGAGAATTGATCCAAATTTGGTGTAGCGAGAGTAAAAACCAGTGTCTCGGATTCATTAAAGGAGGGTGTCTGAAAGGAAGTCCGCCTTCAGCGTCGATGCTCGACCCGAATGACGCGGGCGCGACGAAGTGCGTTCCTAGTGAATCTGCAAATCGAACTATTCCACCAATGTCAGCCAGTATTCCTCGGCCACGCTCAACTCGCGCAGCACGCTCTCTAATTCGGACCCGAGCCGGGATTGCTCTTCACGGTCATTGCTCGCCAAGATTTTCGCATTGAGCGAATTGCGGCGTCGGTCAAGTCGCGACATCTCCTTTTCCGCGTCGCGTACCTGTCGCCCCAGCGGTACTGCCGACGTGGTGCCCGGTGCGCTGGAATTCTCATCGCCCGAAAAGGGAATCGTGACGACACCCGCGGCGCGGGCAATCCAGGCGTCGATTCCACCAGGGACGTCCGCAATCGTTCCGTCCTGGTGAACTTCCAACAGACGGTCAGTGGTGCGGCTCAGGAACGTACGGTCGTGCGACACCACAATCAACGTGCCCGGCCACTGGCTCAAAAAGTCTTCAATGAGTCGAATGGTCTCGAGATCCAGATCATTTGTTGGTTCGTCCAAGAAGAGAACATTGGGCCGTAACGCCAAGGTCAGGAGCAACTGCAAGCGCCGCCGCTCTCCTCCAGAGAGATCCTTTGCCTTGGTGAGCGGCAACGCTCCGGTGAACCAAAAGCGCTTCATCAGCGCCACGTCCGCGAGCGATCCAGGTATGCCGTGGGGCCCGGCGACGAGTTCTTGGACGGTTGATTCCAGATCGAAGCGGCCTCCGTTCTGTTCGAAGTACGCCGTCACGACGGTGGGTCCCCGTTTTATCGTTCCCGACGATGGTTCTATGTGCTGGGAGAGCAAATTAACGAATGTTGACTTGCCCGCGCCATTGGGTCCGACAATGCCAATGCGGTCACCCGGGCCAAGTTCGAGATTCACCTGGTGCAATATCTCGCGTCCGTTGCTATAGGAAAACGAGACGTTGTGCGCCTTGATCACCGTGGTGCCCAAGCGGGGCATCGTCACACTGAGATCGAGCGGACCGACACGGGCCGCCGATTGCGGACGACTGTTGAGCAGACGTTGTGCCGCATCGATTCGTGCCTGCGGTTTCGTGGAGCGGGCCTTGACGCCGCGACGCAACCACGCGAGCTCGGTTCGAGCGAGGTTTCGGCGTGTCTGTTCGGCCGACGCTGCGTGCTCTTCGCGCTCGGCTTGCGCTTCGAGCAGACGCGAATATCCTCCCGCGTGGATGTACGTGGCGCCGCGGTCAATCTCGACCATTCTTGTCGTGACCTGGTCGAGAAGGAATCGGTCGTGGCTCACTAAGATGATGGCGCCGCGAAAATTGATGATCTGCTGCTCCAACCACTGAATGGCGCCCAAGTCCAAGTGGTTGGTGGGCTCGTCGAGGATGAGCACGTCAATAGGTTGGGCAAAGAGTCGGGCCAAGGCCACGCGCTTGAGCTGACCTCCCGACAAGTGCGCTGTTCTGACGTCGGCGGCTCCGAGCATCCCGAGGCGGTCGAGAGCGGCGTCGACCTGCCATCCCGAACCCAACGCCTCGCGCACGGTTCCGTCGGGCAAGTGGGGAATTTGTTCTAAGAATCCGACGTTGACTTCTCGGCCCCGGCGAATACTGCCTGAGTCGGGCTCCAAATCGCCAGCAATGATCCTCAGTAACGTTGACTTTCCCACGCCATTGATGCCCACAACCCCAATTCGGTCTCCCGAGGAAATTGTGAGAGAGAGATCCTGTAACAGTGTTCGATCCGCTCCATCGAGGGAGATTTGCTGTAAGTCAATGAGAATTGCCATGAGTCTGAAAGGTTAGCGACGAGGGACAATCACGCCATCAACGCCCATCGCACGCTTGCGCATTGTCAAAGTGCGATGCTCAGAGCGCTTGCTCTCGAACCCTTCCGGCGGGACTCACTTGTAATTCACAAGGTCGACGGTGGTATTCACGACATAATCCGCGCGACGTCCGCCAAGCGCTCCGGAACGACGCGCCACCACATCCAGCGTCCCCGCTTTTCGCCAACAATCAGTCCCGCCTCGGCCAGGATTCTCGTGTGGTGCGAGATGGTCGGTTGGCTTTTGCCCAGCGGTTCTTCTAGTGCACAACTACATACCTCGTCCTCAGACGCAACGAGTGACAGCAAACGTAGACGCACCGGGTCGCTCAGTGCCCCAAAGATCTGGGCAACGTCAACCGCTTCGACCTCGGTCAGCGCAATGTTTGCTAGGGGACTGCAGCAACTGACGATGTTCTCGTCTACGGCGATGGTCTTGGGATGCGGCATTTCTTCAATTGTACTATTGACAAACATCAATGTGACGGCTACCTTTACATTGACAAGTATCAATGTAAAGGAGACCAACGTGTCCAGATTGCAACTCGCCCTTAACGTGTCGAACCTTGATGAGTCCGTGGAGTTCTATTCCAAGTTCTTCAAGACCACGCCAGCAAAGATTCGTCCCGGTTACGCGAACTTCGCCATCGCCGAACCGCCGCTCAAGTTGGTGCTCTTTGAAAACTCCGATGTTCCGGGCACCATAAACCACCTCGGGGTCGAGGTCTTTTCCACGGACGAGGTAGTCGAAGCTACTCGGTACCTAGCCAACGAGGGCTTCGAGACCGACATTGAAGACGGGACAATCTGTTGCCACGCGCTCCAGGACAAGGTGTGGGTCGACGGACCTGATGGCTCGCGCTGGGAGGTCTACACCGTGCTCGCTGACGCGAACGAATCGGTATCACTTTCGGGCGACGAGACGTGCTGCTCGAGCGAGTCACTTGCGGCCTCCGACGCTGCCTCGTGCTGCTAAGTCCAAGCTACGTGGATATTCCGGCACCGTGATGAGCGGCGCAATCTCTGATCAAGAGTTGGGTACCCACGTGAGCGCCCCAGTCGTCAAGCGGCTGTCGTTCCTCGACCGGTTCCTGCCAGTGTGGATCGTCCTGGCGATGGCCGTGGGCATCGGGCTCGGGCGAGCGTTCCCTGACCTCAACGCGCATCTCAACGCCGTGCAGGTGACGTCGGGTACCTCGCTGCCTATCTTCATTGGACTGTTGGTGATGATGTATCCGGTGCTGGCTAAGGTCCGCTACGACCGGTTGGGTACCGTGACGCACGACCGACGTTTGCTCGTCTCGTCGCTGGTACTCAACTGGCTGATCGGCCCGGCGGTCATGTTCACGTTGGCCTGGCTCCTGCTGCCGAACCTGCCGACCTATCGAACCGGTCTCGTCATCGTGGGTCTGGCGCGGTGCATTGCCATGGTGCTCATCTGGAACGACCTGTCGGGCGGCAACCGAGAGGCGGCCGCCGTGCTGGTCGCGATCAATTCGCTTTTCCAGATCGTCGCATTTGCGCTGCTCGGTTACTTCTACCTCAGGGTGTTACCCGGTTGGCTCGGTCTCAGCACCGTGGGCGTGCACTTTTCCATTGGTCGAATCGCCGAGACGGTCGCAATTTTCCTAGGCATACCGCTCGTCGC
>Ga0182030_10004456_pt1 | contig 29836 bp, 37 predicted proteins | sample 812S3MmetaG_FD_121299 | JGI IMG/M metagenome (GOLD analysis project Ga0182030, IMG submission 121299) | Permafrost microbial communities from Stordalen Mire, Sweden - 812S3M metaG (Illumina Assembly) | ecosystem: Environmental > Terrestrial > Soil > Wetlands > Permafrost | place: Sweden...
GGAGGGGGGTTGGGGGGGGGGGGGGGGGGGGGGGGGGGGGGGGGGGGTATGAACAACTAATGTGCGATGGATTGCGAACATATCAAGTGCAGAAGCAGCTTTCGAGTGATTGTACAGGCTTCCAGGGCTGCATTTCTGTCAACTCTAATGACGATGAGACTTAAGGTAGAAATAATTAAATGGAACCTTTTCCTATGTTGCCCTCTACTGCGGCCAAATCTCGCTTCGCAAAGTCCGAAGCAAGCAGCCACATGAACGCACGAAGCGTACAATTCAACTGGCCCTCTTCCAAGGAATCTGCCTTGCGACTCGGCACGTATTTCGGCGATGTTTCTGGTCGGCAAAAGATGAAACACGGCCAAAAGCCCGTGATTTTGAGGGATACGAGTACTACTTGTACTAAGGTAGTAAGGCGGAGGGGGAAAGGGGGGATCCAAACAGATCCAAATCCAAATCCAGGGCCCCTGGCGGGAAAGTCTCCGAACATGGGTTCATCTCAAAGTACTGCCTTTAGGTACAGTAGTACACAGCGAGAATTACAATGTATAACGCAGAGTCAGAAGACGTACAAGATCACAACATATATATAATACATATGACAATATATAATATATAATATATAATATATCATGAATAATAAATAATATGTAATGTACAATATATAATCTTCAAAGTCGTGCACAATCCCCTATTCATTACTCCGCAGTCATCAGGGGAAGGGGGGCGTAATTTTTATTTTTTTTCTCTTCTTCTCTTCTTTCTCAGCGTTGACCATTTTTAGCTGGGCAGGGGCTAGGGGGAGGGTTGGGGGGTTCCATAAATACAGGCTGTGATCTAGTTTTGATTGGTGCGGGATTGATCCAGCTCAGGAACGAGCGCCCGTTCCTGGACTAGTGGTCAGAATCATCACCTCAGGTACGAAAGCACAAACACAGCACAGCACACCACACCGCACCGCACCGCACCGCACCGCCTTCAACTTCTTCTTCTCCAACAACACACATTCCTTTTCTCCCCTCCACCACCCTTTCCCTCCTCATCCTTAACAACAGGCTCGACGCTGTACATTCACATTCTCGTTCACATTCGCATCCACACTTATATTCACATTCGTTTACCCCTTCATTCCTGCCCGCCCACATCGAGAGACCATTTCTCCACCACCTTCTTTTTCTTCATCCCAATAAGTGTGTGAACATCGCGAGTCGATTCAAACGAAAAAAGAAAAAGAAAAAACACTCTCTTCACGAACAGACAGAGCCTGAGATACCACGACTCCACCACGAATCCTCTACATCATAACAAACGTAAATATGAAGTCCGCTATCCTTGTTCTAGGTTCTGTCTTGGCCTGTGCTACCATCGCGCAGCCTCATGGCGCTGGTGGCATTAAGCATCAACATCAACATCAAGCAATCCACCATAAAAGAGATGGTCCTGTCGTAGTATGGGAGACTGAATTGTCATATGTGACCGAGACGGTTGATATCACTACTACAATCTGGGTCTCTTCTGGATTCGTCCCTCCCACTTCCGGTCCAGCTTCACCCTCAACGAGCTCTACCTCAAGTCCAACGGTAGCGCCCACCGCGGTACCTGCTCAATTCTTCGAGCCTGCACCATCGTCGCATTCCGAGGCTCCTGCTCCCACGACGACAACGACGACGACCTCTTCATCTGTCTATGTAGCTCCCACTCCAACCTCGACTTATGTCGCTCCCACCACATCAACCACCCCAGTTCACGTAGCTCCTGTCGAAAGCGCAAGCCCAGCTCCTGTAGCAACCGCGGAGACAACGACCGCCGCCGCCGCCGTCATTCCCGCACCAGTTGCTTCTTCTGCTGCTGCCCCTGCCCCTGCATCCAGCGCTGCTTCTTCGTCAAATGCGCCAACCAGTGACTGCTCTCCAGGCAGTCCTTGCTCTGGAGACATGACCCACTACGATGCTGGTTTGGGCGCTTGTGGGAGTACCAATAATGGAACTACCCAAAAAGTTGTAGCCCTTTCTCATCTCTTGATGGGCACTCAATCTAATGGAAATCCTTTTTGCGGCACGACTATCACCGTCACCTGCGTCGCTACCGGAAAATCCACTACAGCAGAGGTAGTCGACAAATGCATGGGCTGCAAAATGTGGGATGTTGATCTCTCTGATGCCGTCTTCTCAGACATAGAGGACATGGGTGTCGGGCGAACCACCGCGAACTGGTATTTCAATTAGAACCGTACTTGAAGCTCGGATAGCTCATCATGCTTGGAGAGTGGATCTCTCAGCAAATGGCAATCGCTAGTCGACCGCCACCATTATCATTTGGTAGGGTTCTCAATGGAGTATAGAAAAGGCTGGTGGCGAGCATAAGGCGTAAAAAATGAAAAGGAGCATATGAACGAATCATGAAGTGGTGCCTGGAGCACATGAATTTGGGATACTATACTGTTAGATCTTCTTGTATATACTTAAGACTACCATGTCTGCTTTTGACAATACACTGTGTTTGTCATCGTTTGAACTGCTCTCTCCGTGCTCTCCGAGAAAGGTTTTCGGTAAGTTTAAGATCGAAGGCAACAGGTTACATAGATCAAAGATGCTACTTGGGGATATGCAAAGGAAGAGGGAGTTCTTGTCTACGGATGTTTTTTTCTTCTTTTCTTTCCTTTTCTTTCCTTTCCTTCCTATGAGTCGTGCTTCTAGAGACTCGAGACGTTCCCTAGTTTACAGCCCAGTGTGGGATAGTAGGAAAGAATTTACTAAAATTAGGAGAACTTTGAAGTGGGATCAGAACTTGATGTTTCCTCTGTTTCCAACAATGCAACTGCAACACGATAGCTAGTGAGAGCCTGAAGAAAACCGCACTTTCGGGATTGCAAACGTTCATAATGATTTTGTACAATTGAAATACATTTCTTCCGCCAGCATCATCTCCTACTTCGGAGGTTCAACCTCAGCAGGAACCAGAACCTTCTTCTCCTCCAGCATCTTAGCTAGCTCCCCGTTCTGGTGCATTGCAACCAATATATCGCATCCTCCAATGAATTCCTTGTCGACATAAAGTTGGGGTATCGTAGGCCACTCTGAGTACTCCTTGATACCTATAGACCATAGATCAGTGGCTGCCACATTTATATCCCAATGCTGCACACTCACCCTGTCTCAAAGCCTCATCCTCTAAAACATTGAACGATGTAAATTTCGCCGGATCCACACCCTGCAAACCTAGAATCTGAATGCTCGCCCTCGAGAATCCGCATTGTGGTGTTTCTGGAGTTCCTTTCATGAACAGTACCACCGGTGCAGATGCCACCGCTTTGTCAATTGCTTGTTTGGTTTCTGAGGAAAGATATCGTAAGGCGATGGGTGAGATTCGAGATGCGGCGAATCTGGAGGCGATTGTTGAAGCTGGTCGTGCAGCTTGGCGGAATGCCTTTATTGCGTCAGTACATGAGCTCTCATACTCTCCTCTATTTTCGATGCTCACCGACGATAAAACCGGTCTTGCTAACATCTTTTCAGATATCTTGAGCAGGATGCCTGTGTGACGTTTGAGCAACTTTGATATTTTGATGATGTACTAGCAGAGAACGTACCCATTTGGCTGACCAATGGCTGCTCAGTAATCTTTGACAAGGCTGACACCAAAAGGTCGTACGACGGGGTCCCCCTTACTAGTACCTACATCACGCTTTCATCTAGCAAACGAATCTAGAACTTGCGTAAAATATGGTGTTATCGAATTCTCCTGATCCTTCTACTTAATCTTTCAACCTTCAACTCGACAACAGCCGAAATGCTGCAAATGATCCACGCCGAATATGTATCCCATCGCACCCATATCTCCGGAGCTCCCAATTTCCTAGCAGGTCAGAGTTCAGAACAACTACACATTGCAGCTATCCGGGAATTACTAGAACGCTGAAGGTATCCCCCTAGATGAAGAAGAATGGGAGCATCTGTGGAAACGAGGACCGCCTATCTTACATATCGAGTTATGCAGATGCTCACACCCCCGTCATTGCTCCTCTGAGCACCCCCACCCTAACCAAAGTAGTAGGCGGTTTCAGTGATAAACTCTTGACGGGCGTGGTTCGTGCCTGGGATACTAGGGAGGAGACCGAGATGCTTGGAGATAAGCCATTTGAGGGGAAGAAGATAATTACTGTTACTGCTGCAGTGAATACGGCGATGTGGAATCATCCCACTACGAAGAGGCAAATCAGGGGTTTGGAGGAGCAATGGAGGGCTTGTGATGGGAATGGGGATTGGCATGACGATAGGCGGTAGTTTGAGGTGTTGCGACCGGTAGAGGAAGAGTTAGCATAGGGGGATACCGGGAATGGTGCTATGCAAGATTGGAAGGAAATTGTGCAGGTAGCGGAGGTTGTGGAGATTGTAGAGAAGAGATTAGGACTTGATGCGTAAGAAACGTAGGTATTTTCAGCTTTATGATATCAAGATGTAACGCATGGTTCTCCCAGATCTGGGTGAGCAAAATAGCGCACATGAACGTAGTACAAGATGGTTTCCTTTAGCAATGGAACTGTAATATTGAAAGGTAGTTCCAAATCAATACGTATGGCTATCGAAACTGAGAAGATTTTGAGGGCTCATGCAGTATATCCTCATACACTTTGCCCGTTCTGACAAAAGTCGTTGGCCTTTCTCCTTTACGAATACTTGGTAATTTTAATCCTTCTCTTTCAACTTCATACGTGACGATTGAAAAGTCATGCCGCTCTAGTTGAGGAGGGAAAGTAAGTAGAAATTCAGATCCTAGATGTGTTTATATTCGTTCCTTCCCTGACAAGGTCGGATATTTGCCGCATTCAATTTTCTCGAACCCAAGCAAGCAAGCATTCACCTTCAGATTTCATAACTTCGAATCCCTTGGACACTTTTGAGCACCACGCAACTCGAAGAAGATCATCATGGCGCGCCAGTCTACTCGTAACTGTAAACATGAGCGTAAGGCCGTTGTTCTTCCTCCTCCACGAAAGTCTTCGAAGCTGCCTACCGGCCAGGGAATTACATGGATTGATCATGGGCTCGAAAACAATGCAAATTCTTCAGCTCTCCGACCCCGCGCCGAAGTTTCAAAGAGCCGTAAATTCAACGAGACTGTCTCTGTCGCAGGCCTTCTGAAGAACCGTGGACAGGTTGTCGCTAATGCGAAGAAGCCAAGGAAACACAAGATCACCACGCCTGATCCACCGTCGGAGCCTTACTTAGCCATGGACTTCAAGAGCATGTCTTTCGTTATTCGATCTTCTTCACACGCTGACTCTTCTTTTAGATGGCATCGATGAAGCTCGTTACTCTATAAACAACGAAATGCAAGCAACCTTTAACAGCGTGCATGAAAAATTACTACACAAACTCGCTGCCTCCAAAGCAAACGACGAGTCCTTCTTCGAGCGATTCTCCTCCGTTGTAACCACACTCAGTGCGCCTCTTTCGGAAGAACAAGTCGAGACCTCCTTCACACGACCAGACGGCCGACGCGTCACCGAGATTGTCCAAATCGGCAAGAGAATGAACTTGTTCAAGAAAAGTGTTGAAAAGGACGGTGCAAAGCTTAAGGAATATTGGAAGCAATGGGAGGACTTGCAGAACGACTTCATTGAGCTCGGTCTTGAAGTATTTGGTAAAGAGGCTTTTAGTGAGGGGATGTCTAAGGATAAGAAGAGGGAGAAGGGATATTTGATAGAGATGGAATTGTTGGATTCAGAAGTAAATGCGAGGATTGAGGAGATTAGTGGGGAAGTTGAGGATCTCACTTCAATGACATTAAAGGCGTTGAAGACGTCTGAAAAGGTAAGAGGAGGGAAAATGTGTTATGCCGTGATACTGACTTCCTCCAGGAAATGGATAAATCTGCAGCTGATGAGCAGACAAGATACTTGCAAGCTATTATGCTAGGTTAGGTGTTACATGCGTTAAGGTCTATGTTTTGTAAGTCAAACAAGCACTTGTGTCATCATTAGCTAATAGAGATCTTCAGGCAAGCAAAATTTGATTAAGGATGTCCTACATTTGCAGTATTTATACACATTGCTAGGTAAATCTAGTTATGACAGCAGCGCCTCTGCTATACATATCCCAAGGGTATCCAACATACATATGTACAATAGCTACTTCGAGCTCTATTCATTCTCCATTCTGATTAGGTCCTACAGTTGAAGTAACAGTTGGGGGTGAGATAGTAACCAGCTCAAATGGAAGCTCAGAATCGTGGTAGAGTTCGAGAGCGAGAAATGTCTTATTTCATGTGATTGTAGGGAGAATGAAATTATTCATTTACATATTTTGGAACAAAATTCTTGGGGGATTGGAGAATAAATTGAGGGGCCTATGAAAGTAGTCGCGAGTCCTGGATTTCCATGGTGGTTGGTGGTTCTGGTTCTTGGGCGGTGCGAGGTAACCAAACTTTCAATCATGTGCCATTGACTCTGGGCGTATCCATAGAACCATTTCTCACAATCTATAAGATATGGGGAATCAAACACTTGTTCGGGTAAAACTCGAAAGACAACTGTCATCATAACCGACATATCTCTAGGGGGGAAAATGATGTAAGCTCAATCACAGCCGCAAAGCTGATATTTCCGCAGAGCCTCCTGGCAAAGGGGGTGAATCATGTAACATAAATGTATTTGTTGGATTCGAATCAAGATCTAATCCGTTCTGGAACGCCATGTGTATGAGTACTCCACAAAAAGGGACGAAAAAGAACACAAAATCGAAGAACAAAAGTACTGCAGCAGAGGCAATGATCATCTAATTATCTCCATTTTCTTCAATGACAACACCCCATTCATGGTGTTCTTTGCCGTACATAATGTTTACCAACCACTGCTTAATCAAGGCGGCATACTCGCCCATGTCTCCATGTGCTTTGGGGATCTGTAGATCTTGGCCGTTGTAGCTAATGACGGAAACTCCGCAGACAAAGTACTGCAAATACCAATTAATATATTGATCCAAAACATTCGAATCGAGAAACTTACAGCTGTACCGGCGGCAAATGCCTCGATGATACGATCTTCGTTGACAGCATCCACAAGGTCTTCCATGGTGAATTGGCGTTCAACTACTTCGAGGGCATCCATATCATTCTTGCTTTCGGAGAGTCTGGTTCGTACTAATTGCAAGATGCTCCTTCTTGTTACACCATCAAGTATGATTTTGTCTCCTAAAGGAGCAGTCACGAGTTGTCTCTTTCCTTCCCTTGTTTTCCAGACCACGAAGAAGTTGGAAGCACCAGCTTCCGTGACCATTCCATTCAGAAGCCATAACACTTGATCGTAACCACGTGCCCGTGCTTCACCATTTGCCATGAGACTAGGACCTGAATGATTCAACCTTAACATCGCCCGGATAAAATAATGGGAAGAACATACCATAGTTAGCACCAACTTTTGCGTAGCCAAAACCCCCTGGCCAGGCTCTGACACCGTTTTGTGAAGCCAATAGTTTCAAACCCGCGGGTTGGTCTAAAGATGGCATGAAAGTAGCAATGACGAAGAGTGTTGCTTCCTTGGGAGTTGATACTCCCAGAGCCCCCGCGGAACCAATCATTGTCGGTCTTAAGTAAAGACAAGTACCTGGCCGTGACTTGGGAAGCCACTTTTCTCCGTCGACGGCAATCAAAGCAGTGATCAATTTCTCCAGTTCCTCTGGATCGAAAGCAGGCAACGAAATACGTGTCGCCGAGATGAGCTGCAATTTTTCAGTTCGTAAGCCCAGCTATAGGAATGCATAATTTACCATGCGCTTGCAATTTGCATCGGGTCTGAATAATCTTAATCTACCATCATATCCACGATACATTTTCATGCCTTCAAAGCACTCTGTTGCATAGTGTAGGACGGATGCTGTGGGCGCGAGAGAGAGGTTTCCGTATGGCTTTAGCTCGGGGGCTTCCCAACCGCTCCTCGAGCGCCACACAGCTGTGATCATATGATCTGTACATTGAGATGCAGTTGCAATGATTGGATCACCTGGTTGAGGGACCTGAATGAGAAAATCAGCGCTGTATCAGGTAAAAATGTTCGAGGAACAATCTTTCGTATGTTCTGATACATTGCAATGGGATCAATTGTTCTTCAATGGTAGAGACATACCGTCATGGGAGTTTTAGTTCTGGTCACTTTCAACTTGGAAGCGTCCAAGGGTTGGAGATGTGACTGGGCCTCAAATTTATGGGTAACAGCGGAGGCCGTAAGTTCAGCGGTTTTGACACCCTCTGGTGGGGTCATGGAGATAGCAGAAGGTGCCATCGTGTTTGAAAGAACAGAAGGCAAAGCAAGCAATTGAATGCACTGTACTTTATAAGACTAGGTAAGTAATGGTATGGCTGTACTTGATGGATGGGAATCAAATGAATTGGAAGGAAGTATCAAGAGGGGACCTTTTGTAGAGAAGGTAAAAGGAAGTCCCCCCGACTTAGTAGGGGATCTGTTGAATAAGTATCTAAGGGCTATTTGCGGCACTAACGAGGGAAGGACCTGCAAACTGCGAACAAACTCTTTAAAGATACTTCACCGTCCCCACAAGAAAGTCCGGCCCTCATCACCCTCATCATCCTCATCATCCTCATCATCCTCATCATCCTCCTCCTCATTTCATCCCCCTTATCCTCATTATCGGAGGATGCATAGGCACATACGCAGTCCCAAACATGAACGAGAGCATGGAAGGGCGTGGACGTCAAAAATCAATGCATAATAAAGCTAGGTCCCAACACCGAAATGACATCAGGCTAATTCCATCGATGCATTCCTGTCACTTTTCTTCCCTTCATAGTTAGACGTCCTTTGCTAAAAACGTCCCGATATCGCATCTCCAAACATGAACATAGGATGGGGCGATAATGTGGCAGTGCTTGGCGCTTAGAGTACAGGAAAAGCATGTCCATGTGTCGATACGTCGGTATGTCCATATATCTCCATACGTCTATATGTCGTCGATTCCGCGATCCCGCCTCCGATGATAACCGTCCGAAGCCGCCCCCAATGACGATGATAGATTTCTTGAAGACAAGGGGTACATCAGCTTTCGTGCTTGGCTGCTGTTCTTCTATCTATTCATTCTTTCATTCATTCATTCATTCATTCATTCATTATCCATGCATTCATTATCCATTATGTAATTAAGCTCTTCCGGTGTTGGACGCGGAAGAAGCGTTATCTATCCGTTCCTCTATGGTCTATAGGTACTCTCCATCTCACGCTACGCTCTCCTTCAATCTTTGTTCCTCTTCTAATTTTTCTCGTGTTCTCTGTGCCTCCTCGCCAATGCCTTTCACTCCCTTTACTCGCTGCCTCTCCTCATACATGTCACGACTTTTCATGATTCTTTGGACTATCTGGCCAGCGTTGACCCCAGAGAAGTCATGTTTGCCAATCTCTTGATAAATGCCCATTGCCTTCGGTGCTGTGTAAGGATCATATGTCAAAGGCATGAAACTTGTTGGTCCATGGTAGACTGCATCAGGCGTACCCCAGGGCGTCGATGTCAGGTAACTTCGAGTTGGAGTGAAAGGTGCTCCAAAGATGACCGAGTTTACGTACTACAAGATATAAGTAACACTTGACAATACCGGCCTGGCGCATCTCACCTTGCACTGCAGAACACATAATCCTCTCTCATAGATGTTCATGATTGGATAGTTTACCCCTTTCCAACGATTAATTACCTCGTCGTCGTGGACACCCGCTACGACGAAGGCTGGCCCATAGTCCTCACCTCTTCCGACCCGCTCCTGTATAGCTTCTTCGCTGTACCACCCTTCGTCTCGCCCAAGCTTTTCTTCTGCTTTGATAACTTGTCGGAGGAATTCAATGTGTCCGGAGGAGAAGAGATCGAATCCACCATCAACATATACAACCCGTTGACCTGGTTTGGGTGAAGACCCTTGACACAGAGAGGTGAAAACCCCCTTCTCTTCTTCCGTATCGTCTTCCCTCGCCTCGATAGATGCTGTCCAAAACCACACGTTTGAACCCGGATGAAGTCCAGTCTTATCTGTTGCATAGTGTCGCATCCTCTCAGTCATGGCCAGACCTTCCGCTTTCCGTTCTTTTTCAGTTCCGGAACCCTCTTGTCCTGCCAGAACTTTTGTGAGAGATTTAATGAAATGAGTTCGTGTGCATAATAGCATTCTCCCAACTAGATCCGTAGTTGAAATACTGGGCGTCCGTTTTACGACTTTGAATCGGCCGGCAGCCTTCACAAAACGGTAGCAATCCTCTCCACTGCTATCCGAGGTAATATCGTCCCCATGGACAACGTATTTGCAGCCAAAGTGAGAGATCCATGGCAAAGATGTGACATAAGGTGCATACGGAACAGATTGAGTGACCCAACGGCAGGCATCGACGGCGGCGATTCTTGGAGAAGAATCAGCGAAATCATCACACTCTGATTTGACGATTTGGAGTTACCGTTCTTCCAATGTCATAACGGTAGGTCCTTTGTTTTCAAGGATTGATTCGTCGGAATGGATTCCAACGAAGAGCTCGTCACCCAGTTGCCGTGCTTGTAACATGGCGCCGGCATGTCCTGGACAAAATTAACATGGCGTGTTTCAGAAGCATGCCAGAAGGAAAAAACAAACCGTGGTGGAAGAAGTCCCAGCATCCATCAACCCAGATTCTCTCTTCAAGAACCTCGGGGGCAGGATCCCCAGGTGGGGCTTCCTCTTCGATTCTCGAGGACATGGCAAAAGTTGTTGCTGATGGTCGGAGTTTCAGAAGGTAAGATGCTTTGTCTGTGGTCTACGGTATGCAAATAAAATAACTTGGAAAGCTTGCCCCTCAGTCTTGACCGCCTTCAATTAAACCTAGTATGGTATAGCGCAAGGTTCAGGAACTTCAGGGGCTGCTTTCCAACTGGGGGTTTCGGGTGCGATACACACGCGGCGCCATGCGACAGATGAACCATATTATAGCAATTCCTGTAGACATATATATATATATACACATACATATATAGCGAACGTAGCTCCTTCTTGAGGTCTCGGTCCCCAATACAATTGCTCTTGATCTACTTGGCCCGTTCCTATTCATTTATCTATGAGACAAATCTTTCCTTTCGTACTTAGCGCTGTGACTGCAGCTATCACATTTGGTACTTGACTGGACCATTAATGTCTTCAAAGATTGTCTTTGACCTCGTCAATGCGACTCTCCTAAAGAGAACCGAAAGTCTGGAAGAGCTTTGAGTGCATTTGCAGAGGTTGGATATGTGAAGTGGAATATTCAAAGCGTTCCTGGATTAGAGAGAGGTCTGTGCAAAAATATGTACCGTGGCGTAGGTACTAGTACTTCGAACCATGGGGGCCGGAGCAAGACGCCTACACCAGCTGCTCCTGAATCCACACAGAATTCGACGACATCAAGGACATCAACCTTCACTCGAAAGACTTCCTTCTCGTCCTCCAAATCCCCCAAGAACTCGCACAGCCGGAACCACTCGTCGACTTTCGGCAACTTCTCGCCAGAGAAAAAGAAAGGCTCTTCCTCGATACATACAGATGCCCATCCATTACCTATAAATATCCCATATCTATTCAGCACCCCATCAAATTCCGCAGCCAATTTTGGGCAGGGGGCCACGGGCGCCGAAGTTGGGAATTCTCCTGCTTCTGAAAGGGATTCATTCACCTCCACAACCCCTTACTCGAACATGCTGGCCAGGCCCGGAACAGGTTATCAAAATGGAGGTCCCAATGGTCCTTCACCCTTTGCGCCGATGCAGCCTCCAAGTCCGACTTTAGAGACAATCACATATCAACATATTCAAGAGACCTCTTCGAAAAGGATATCTACATTAGATTATTTGAGAAAAGCGTAAGTGTCTCAAGGTACTGGGTATTCACTTGCTAATCTGACTTAGCCACGACGGAAGAGTTTATTGGTTCAATACATTATTATTCAACAAGCCTGATTTACAAAGAATGCCTTATTTCGAAACCCGAAAACTAGCACGGCGCGCTACAAATTACCTGCTGCTAGGTCTTTCTCTCCCAACTGTGATTGATCTGAATGGATCCAATGCCCTGGAATTTCTTAAAACATTGAACGCCCTCCTTTCAGAATTTGAGTCCTTCCAACAAGTTCATCCCCCAGATGGATCATCTTCGTTATCGAGAGGGCGATTCCCTCAGATGTTCAAGCGCGCTACTACAACAGGGAGCAAAGGACGGCGGACGAGTTCTGCCGCAGAAATAGGATTTCCAATGGGCAATGAGGACTCGAAGTCTACAAATGGAAGCACTTCCACGGGAGGTGCAAACTCTGCTTCTTCATTTCCCGTCAGCGAGAATGATCTTCTTCCGGGAGAGGAATATACACATCTATTAACGCCCTCCTTACCATTTGACCCGGACTTCTACGAAACGTTTGCAACGTTATGTGATGTTTTGATCGATTGTTATACGAAGCTTATGAGTCTTGTTTCTTCGCCTAGAGAGTGCAACCCCGTCGTGGCTGAGATGTTTACGAAGGCCGATGCGAGGGTACGAAAAATTATTGTGCAAGGGGTTGTGAAGGAATTCGAGGACAGTAGTCGTGGTGGGGTGAAGAGCGAGGTAGCTGGGGTTGGCCGGGTTGTGCTAGGAGGTTTAATGTGAAGAGACACCCTGGAGCTGCAAATTTTACGAGACACATATAATAATGATGATTGAGATGACTTTACGAGCGTTGGCTGGAGTTGGGCGTCATTAGCTATCATGATGGTATAGGCTGTATAATAGAGAAAGCCCGCGAACCATCCTCGTAGGTACCAAAGTTTGAGAAACGAAAAGAGTTCATCAGATACCATAACGCATTTGTGTCATCAAAATGAAGCACCGCTTTTTACACGGGCAAACATCAGTGCTTGACTCTATTTGGTGATCATCATTTGAACAGGTTCGAATCCAGCCCCTTCGACAAGGCATCTGGGATCAAAAGCCATGAACTAAGACAGATCTTCCTGCGAAGACCCAGAGTGTGCCGTCGTAATCATCAGCAGCAATCCCCGCTTTACAATAAGCTATGGACTCCGAAAAGAAATGATCCCCTCGCATCAAGAATAAGCCCCATCGAGTTACCCATCCTCCCACTTGCATGAAAGAAAGAGCAATCGCATAACTATCGATCTCGACAAAAAACCCTCCAACAATCAGAACATCCTCACCAGTCCATGAACAGTCCAATCACCTCCCACAATCCCATCTCAACCAGTTCCAGAAAACATCGCAAAAGAAGCTCGGACTCATATCTTCATCCATGTGGTCTCCTCAGCTAAGAAATCGGTCCAAAGATCAATGAGAAGGCAGTGCAAATGGTGACAGGGTGGTGAAAAGGTAAGGAATTGGTTGAGGAGAAGCCGCAATGTGCTTCTATGGCGGCGCGTTTCCGCAATCCTTTCAAAAGAAAGGGCGTCCGGGGACTTTCTCCCAAAGCAAAAATAGCTATTGCTAGCTGAGATAACTGTGAGGGAATCTCTGTTTGTGTGCTTCGAATGCGATTCTTTGAGCGTGGATGATGAGAAAAAAGAAAAGAAGATCTCAGTCGAGAGAAAAGTTTATGTGGGATGAATCTTGCTAGCCTAGTCCTAATTAGGTCTAGCTCTTTCACGGAGGTAATCGCGACCGCGTTCTTCAAAGAGCTGTGCGCAAACGGCGATCCTAAGACAACCAAGGCTGAGAACAAGACTCGTATTTGGACTGGAAGAAATCCTCTTCCTTATCAGCCTCGATTTTGAAATACAACATCAAGTACTCACGATGGCAGGATTATTTGGCACCGCCAGTAGTACAGCCACTCAACAAAGTAACACGCTGGGAGATTTGTCCAAGGACGTGGCAGTCACCCAGGAAGGAGGCCCAGAAGATAGCGTCTCGGATATTGCCTTCTCTCCGCAGTCGCAACATCTCGCTGTAGCTTCTTGGGATAAGAAGGTCCGGATATATGAGATCTCACCTTCGGGAGGCAGTGTAGGAAAGTTTGTCTATGACCATGAGGGTCCTGTCTTGAGTTGTCATTGGTCAAAGGTACGATTTTATGGAGGACGATACTTGGAGAAACACATGTCACTAACTTGGAACCTTAGGATGGAACAAAAGTGGTCTCTGGAGGGGCAGACAAAGCTGCGCGTGTCATTGATCTGGGAGCCGGCTCAAATACCTCAACACAAGTGGCGGCGCATGACCAACCCATACGTTCCGTTCGTTTCTTTGACCACCCAAATGCCAATGAGCAGATGTTGGTCACAGGTTCTTGGGATAAGACTATCAAGTTTTGGGATTTGCGTTCATCTCAACCAGTCGGAACAGTTACATGTCAGGAGCGGGTATACACCATGGATGTGAAGGGCAAACTTTTGGTTGTTGGTACAGCCGATCGTTATATTAATGTTATCAACCTGAGTGAGCCGACGAAGTTCTACAAAACACTTCAGAGCCCTTTGAAATGGCAGACAAGAGTTGTTAGCTGTTTCACGGACTCCATGGGTTTTGCGGTCGGCAGTATCGAGGGAAGATGTGCGATCCAATACGTTGAAGACAAAGACTCAAAGTACGTACCAAGTACTTGGTTTCCTAAGGCTGGCACTAATTGATTTTATAGCATGAACTTTTCATTCAAATGTCACCGAGACCCCCCACAAAACAATATGACCAATGTCTATTCTGTCAACGCAATCTCATTCCACCCCGAGCATGGTACATTCAGCACAGCTGGCTCCGATGGCACATTCCACTTCTGGGACGGAGTAGCTAAGCACAGACTCAAGGGTTACCCAACCGTTGGAGGCACCATCTCTGCAACTGCATTCAATAGCAATGGTAGTATTTTTGCATACGCCGTCAGCTATGACTGGAGCAAGGGATACGCAAGCAACAACCCACAATACCCAAACAAGATCATGTTGCACCCTGTTAACGGTGATGAATGCAAGCCGAGACCGTCAGTAAAGAAGCGATAGGGGTAAGGAGATCGATCCACGGGCTAGTAGTAACCTCGGGGTTTAGGAAGGTTGGCTAGCGAGTGGTCTGATCTTAGGTAGGACGTTGACTTGCATTGTGGTGGTGCTTGTGGAGGTTATTAGCATTTTCAGGCGTTCCGGAGAATTTTCCAGCGATGAATACCACAGCCTTAGATGGCCAACGAAAGTGTGACATAGAGCCATACATATACGTAGTTTAGCTAGGAATGAAAAGGCCATCTCGTCTACAGTGTCTACCATACCCCCCCACCGAAATTTTTTTCAGCAGGATTTGCTGCGCACTCGATAAGCCCAGAGAAACCAAAAGTCCATTCCCCCATAACAGCTTACACAGTGACTAAGCTCAAACCCCTCAAAATATCTTCCTAGGCCGACTAGATAGGTTTGAATCTGAGTAGTACCTTAATGGGCTGGGTGGATGGACAAAAATATAAGATTTAAGTGCTGAATTCAATACATTTCGATAATAATGCTGCCAAAATGCTCGCGCCATAATAACTCCTGTAATGCAATACGTTCTACCTAATCCTCTCGATTCCTCTTTCATTTTCCATTCGCATGACCATTACCATTTCCTCCTTCATCATCACTTCCAGCGCCAACACTGTAACGATCCTCGGTTTCGGTCGGAGTCTGTACGTGCAATTCGTCCAGCTCGCTCTCGTCAAAATCTGCAGCCTCTACATCTCTGTTCGATCGCTTGTGCCTGAAATTTTCCAGTCCCATCCCACTTCTCACTCCACCTCGAGCACCGCCGAGTGACATAGGTGTATCCCCTCCAAAAAGACCTTTGTAGCCACTACGTTGTCTGCGTTCTCTCCAGATGTAGTAGCCCCAAGCAGCAGCAGCCACGGCCACGATCACAAGAACGATCTCTCCTGACTTGTAATAAGCATGCCATTTTGCAGCTTCAAGTTTGGCCTGTTCGGCTTCTTCCGCAACGGTGCTGTTGGGATGACCCCCAACAGATGTCTCGAGTCCTTTTTCTCCATCTATGCGGCTATCGGCTGGAACACCGCCAATGCTGGCAATGTCGACATTCATGAATCGATCAAGCATATCCCGTGTGCGTCGAGCAAAGTCGAAGGGCACCATATGAGAGGAGTTATAGAAGAGTATGTAGGTCAAATTCCGAGCTTCTTGATAGAAGCCAGCAGCTTCACCTTCGAACTCCCACTGGCGGCGGGGAGCCCAGGTACCGGGGGAGATCTCGAACCCTTTCCCTCCATTCCATTGCATGTTGCCAATTAGTTCTTCTGTACCGATGTGGTTGCAAATAAGATCTTCAGCTCCGGAAAATAGGATGGTTGGGACCTCCGTAATAAGATCGGGTAGCAGCTGGATGGACGGTCTAGAGTTGCTCGCTCTGAAAGCACTCCCGACAGCACCATTGCATTCAGTCCATCCCGTCTTCTTTTCCGGAGAAATATGGAGAGCCTTAGTAACATCGTCCCGGCGGAGATAAGGCGTGACGTCCTTGAGATCCGGAGGCCAGTTCATACCGCAGCTGGGATAAGTATCTGTGAGCCTGACGTCGTACATGTTTACACACTGCATATTGCCATCTGAGCCCTTCGTCTGGGTTTCTCGAAGGATATCCTGTAGGATCTGTTCGCATTGGGAGATATCAACCTTATCCTTTCCCCCATTTTCATTAAGCAGCTTTACGCAGACGGCTTGTTGTGACTCCAGTTTCTTGGCTACATCAGAATCCCGTTTAACCAGACCTTTCTCGTACGCAAAAGAAAGATATGCCATATATTGTTCTTCGGGCGCAATCCAGCCGTTTCCAATTAGCATTCCTTTCAATTGCCACTGGTGCTTCGCTCCTTTTTTGTTTCGGTCAAGTATCGCCTTTGCAATGTATGGAATATGCTGTCCCGCATAGGATTCTCCAGCAAGATATAGCTATAGGGAATTAGCCACATACCACCCGGGGAGCACAGTAAAGACCTACATCATCATGCTCATACTCTGGGAAAATAGCGAACCACTTCTCCAAGAACGTTACCACTTGGTTAGCCATTTCCGGGAGTTCGTGCACATAGCTATCAGTATCCACGAAACTGAAACCGGTCCCCACTGGATTATCAAGGAACATAACGTTGGCAAACTCATCCCATGAACCCTCATTATATTCCAGCTTTGGACCTTTCGCATCTTTTACTCTGTAGGGGCCAACTTCCATTAACGCCCCATCTTCCGAACTGCACCCAGGCCCGCCATTCAGCCAAATAACTGTGCGCTGTTTGTTTGCGATATGTCTATTCTGAAAGAACCAAAAGAACATATTCCCGTGATGTTCAGGAGTAATCTCGATGTGCCTAATCAAAAGCGCAAGTCAGCGAAGATGTAGCTCAATTGGATGGAACCCCAACGTACCCAGCATGCATCTTTAACAATGGGCCATCCGGAGCACCTGGAAGGGAATGAACAAAATAATCTGCAGCAGTAGGATCTGCTAATGCTATCGAGGGCAATAGGCATATTGACAGAAGTCCCCATAATGCTGCAGATCCGAATGCCGCCAACCTTCTACGCAGGCGACCCGGAGGTTGTGTAAAGAGTCGCATCGTGTATGACGGCCCAGGAGTAGAGGAGAGGAGGGTTTCGACGGTCGCGTGTTCTGATGAATTGTTGATTTGCTTAGCTCTGACTTTGGAGACAGATCACCAGTGAACTCTGAGGTGCAGGCCAGCCAAGCGAAACCGAGCGAGAATCAGCATCCAGTCTTGTGCACAAGTGCAATAAGAATATTCTATGTAAATTGAGTGCTGATCACAGTTGGACTGGTATTACAGAAATCTTCATAGTCAATATATATGAATCCACAACTCGACTCAAGCCTACGTATTTGCACCAGGTCTTTGCCGTGCGCTTGCGGCTCCACCGATGCCAAGTAAGATCTTACAAGGTGAAAGGTGCTATTTTTGGTTTGACGGGTCGAAGACCCATCAGAATTCCAGGATCTACAATCACTTAATTCATTTATCTTGATTCACATTAACTCTACGATTGCATTGTTCATCACTTCACCGCGTGCTTGACTCGGAGCTGAGACATTTAAGGGGAGGGTTTCATATGTTATGCTGCTACCTGCGGATGTTCCTGTCTTCTGACGACCTCTTTTACAAGCTCATGAGATTCGAAATATGTTCCCGGTGTCTGAAAACAGAAAAGACAGCGACGATGTAGGCCACTTGATAGCAGCTGGATTTATATGCAGAGAGGGTTGAGTTTGCGGGATGTGAATGGCACCAATCCTAGAAAGCTGTTTGTATAATATCCTGGCGGAGCTCCAGGCAGCATTTGGACAGCTGAAATGGATTTCAAACCACAATATTGCGGCTGTATTCATTCAGAACAAGTCACCAAAGCCTTTCTCTGAATCTTTCTTAATCAATTCAACCATACCCTACAAAGTTATCAGTACCACAGTGAAGTCAGTACCACAGTGAAGTCAGTACCACAGTGAAGTCAGTACTCAAGATCAACTTACTTCAGGCATAACCGGCTCACCGTCTCGTCCCTTCACGTATCGAAAAGGCATCTCTGTGCTTTCATTTTTATTTATCCGGAGCTCTGGATAATCAACGTATGGGATCTCCAGAAGTTGAACTGCGGGAATGCCGTAAGATTGTGTCTAAGAAAGGGGCGCACTGTCTCTTACTCTTTTCTTGCACTATGAGTCGAGTGACTCTAACTGCAGTGTCCGTTGTCATCTGTTTAGGGCCCAGTCGGCGACCTTCGAAGCCTTTCTTCCTCAATTCTGAAGTCCTATCTTCTATTGGTCAGTTTGGGCATTACAATATTTGAACTCTGATGAGCAGCAACTGTCACAGTGAACCCAGAATTTCAATGCTTGACCAAGGGGAAGTAAATGCCTTACCCCTCGGTGGATCATCCCCTTCACGGTATCAGTATGGGTTGAGAAGCGGAGTTGGGGAAGCATGCACACCTAGGATTCCACCAAAGAGAAAAACATCAAAAACGTCTCCATCCTCTGGACTCAATTCCTTTGAAGCCGATGGGTCAAGCAAGCAAACGCGACTCTTATCTTCTGCATACAAAGTCTCAACGCTCTGATGATCTGCTGTGAAACCAGGAACCGCTTGCAAAGCCGGGGGCAAGACTAATGATAGCGAGACCGATGAAAGACAGAACTTGGAGCCCGTTTCGTGACACTCTTTTGCTATGGTGACATATTCTAACTCGGACCAGGGACCGAGCTCATCATCAAGATGCTCAACTATGTAAGTTTTGCCGGCCATCAGAATGGAGTTGGATGGCCGTGAGACGACGCTGCGTGCTTGTCGACGTGGATCAGGACGAATCAGAAGAAAAGCTCGTGGCTCTAGTATAGTAAGATTTAGAAAAAGATTGGCTTGTTGCGGGGTAAGCACACAAATGGATGTATCCTTGCGTTTCATACATTCCAAGTCGATCTCAATCCAAGGACCAAGTCGGGTGATACTCCTCAGCCAATACTTGTGAGGGAGGAGACAGACAACGGGGGAAAAGACCCTGAGAAATTTAGAGACACTTACTAGTACTATTACGTCAGTTTAGCAATCCTTAGGTATCCTTAGGTAGGTAGAGATCCTGTTTGAAGGATAGAAAATTTCGAAAATTGGGAAAGGGCCTTGCATTGCCTACTACTACACTGTGGATACTTTTAAACGGTGCCTTACCTACCTTACCTACCCTACCCTACACCTATCCTAAGGTATCCTGCCTATCACTACCTAGGTAGTATCTATCCCATTTATCTACTAGTACTAGTATCTAAGCGAGACGTTGATTTCTGCCCATCCCATCGGAGCCCATCTTGATTTCCAAACCTTCCAACATTTTCTAGTACAGCAATCACGACAATCCATTGAGCCAGGAAGGACCGGAAAATCTCTTCGTCCTTCAAGGACTTTCTTGTCTTTGATCACAGAGGTCTTGGAGAAAGAGCTCAAAGTGAAATAAGGTGAATCGGGAGCTGGTCGACCCCGCCAACTAGGAATCGACGACCAGCAGGGATTGCTTGTATGTTTTGACGACGGCAGTCACGACAACGCAATCAAAGCAACAAAAGTATCGAGTCACAATATTTGGTTGGATATTTCCCGAGGCATTGATCTCCATCCTTTCTCCCACCAGCTCCTCTCAACATTTCAAAACATCCCACAACAAATATCAACCCAAACACGATCATGGCACTCAATCCGCATCAAAAGAACAAAGTCGATATTGCTGTATGTTGAATTAAGCACAAATAAATCTCTTCTTTGATCAAAGGCCACGCTAATCAATCCTATGAAGTCTCTCTCTCCAGATGAGCAACGACTCTTCCGCCTTTATGGCAAACTTCCCTCCAAGTCCGACCACCTCGCCAAACATCTCAAAGAGCGCAAATATTTCGACTCCGGCGACTACGCACTCTCCAAGGCTGGTAAAGCAAGTTCAGTCGATACCGGTAGCGTCGGTTCCCAACACCCCCTCCCAGAGAACATCCCCCACCTTTCCTCCCCAGGCGTAGGCAACGCTAGCCAAGGTGGCAGTGGTAATGGCAATACACAGATTGGAGGTGCCGGTGGTCAAGCTGGTAGCCCAGTTAAAGAGAGTAGCTTTTTGAACAGGGAAACGAGTGTAGATGAGCTAGAAGAAAAGGAAAAGACGGCTGGGAGGATGAATGACAGTGTTAGCCCACCACCTGCAAAGGAGGGTATTCCGATTCGGAGATAACGTGTTTGGGACTTATGGAGGTTAATCTGATGGTACTCTAGGCTTCTAGTTGATGGCGATGGCGATGGCGTTCTTGGGGATCTAATGACCATGAGCAAGGATTTATAGCTTTCTCTGTACATGTTGCTTGTGTAGTGTAACGACTCGATAGTCCTGCCACAGGGTGGACACAAAAACAAGGAGACGAATCTCATTTGTCAAGGATAGAGTGAACTAATTCATTCTCTTTTATTTTTGTTCTTATTTTTTTTAGAAGATTCTAGCATCAATGATGCTCACAAAGCCTCAACAACAGATTTCATTGGCTTTTCCCATCCATCAACGCCTTGCAATGCTAATTGAAACCTTTCCCTTCTCAAAGGTCAAGTGCTTTCAAAGCCATAGCTTTAGCACCCTCGAAAGTCTTATTCCCACCAATAAATCCTGCTGCATGAACGAAAACTCCACCACCTACTCCGGTAACTTTGTCCAATTCCTTATCCCTAACCCCTCTCCAAGCTTCTGGTAATGGCTTTCTGCTCTCAAAAGAATCCTTACTGACAGGTACGGCCTGGATTCTCCACTTCGTATCTGGGGTTGGTTTCTCTGGATATAGAACGTAAATTACCTTGGTGTCTCCGTCCTCAGCAGATTCAAGGGTGTACAGGTGATCTTTCCAAGGTACTGATTGTCCATCAAACACCAAGATACGTCCCGTCTGATCGTAGTCTATGCGCTTGGTATATGCTTTATGCACAATATCTCTTGCCGGTAGCCACGACTTCGCAAAGTAGTCCAAATCTCTCGAGAACTCTTCGCCCATTCTAGCACTCGCAACCAAGAACTTCTCATCCTCGACTTTCTGCGCCTCAACAGGATCCGATGGAACTGGGTCATTCCAGTTTGGATTAAGTCGAGAAACCATAGCCCCTAATGAGAAGCCTCCATCACGGAATCTCTTCTCAAGACCGGCAGCAGCAATGCCTTTGGGATCGTAAGCTGAGATGCCATTGTCATTGGCATCGACAGCCTCAATGAAATTTTCATAGATTTTCTCCCAGATAACGCTGACTTCTTCCGCATCTTCTATGACTCCTAGGCGCTGAGCAATGATCGCTTTACCGAAATGCATGTACACCAACCCAGCAGAAGAGAGCTTTGTTGGACGATTAGGGAAGGTCGTGTCGAAGGTGCGTTGGTGGTGATCGTAACGGTTGGTTGAGGCATCATACTCTCCGCCTACATCCACCACGGTATGGCAAGTCTCTAGGAGAGCTGGATCGCGCGTTCGAATGAGTTGAGAGGTCTGGTAGGCGGGAAGCAGTCGCAGCATATAGACCGCAAGTGCTTCATCTGCATGGAAATGGCCATTATGAGTTCCGATGCTGATAGGTGAGGTCTTCAGTCTTTTTGCTGCTGTTTCGGCCATCTTTGATATGCTACGGAACATTCAAAGACGCGATGTCTTCGTGTTGAATACTGGTTTTGTGCGTGATTTCGCAGTTCTGATAAAGCGTAAAGCCCAGGTTCAAAGAGCTCTAGCCTATCGGGGTTTAACACAGAACCTCTATTGCTGTGGTGTGGATAACTGCACAAGTATTTCGCCTACCAAACGAGATCGTGGGAATTTAACCTTGCCCCGTAAATCTAATTTCGATTTCTAATAAGTGCTGCTGGCCTTTCGAAGCTGCTCAGGAAGTTTTCCCTCTCCCAGCATATATTTATTGGCTCAGGATTTTGACTGCGCGGTCCTCTCGAATTTTACTAAAGCAGGTACCAATCGGTTCGAAATCTACTACTAGCAGTGGCAGGGAAAATAAATCTCAGGGCCTGATAAATTTGTTATCAAACCCTTGTCTGCACGCGACAGGGCTCGAGGCAAGGCAGGCAGGGCAAGGCAACATTACACCATCAAGACTTCCAGTCTCATCGAAAAGTCCGCACAGTCATTGTCTAGGCAGATCTGAAGACAACTGCAAGCTGTGTGGAGCTCCATGAATCTTGCCGCACAAATAAAGAACGGAAGGCGTTAAGACAGGCTGATAAGCAGCGGTACTTCGTACACCAAGAGGTCATCGCGACACAACAGCAAGGCCTGGAAGAATACGAACTTCCTACACCGCCAACGCGTCTCATAATTCTACCAGCAATATTTGCAGCTACGACAAAAGTTCTGATCATCGCAGACACCAAGCTGGGCGCGCTTCACCGCACGCTCCGGCGCAAACTGCGCTGATGTGGTTCTTTCGTGCCCTCTCCTCCGCGATCTTCCTTCTCTCGATCATTCTTTCGATACCTATAGCCTTCGATGTCGGAGGGCGAGAATGTGGGCTCGCATTCTCTCTAAGCCTTTTCTACTTTTATTTCTTCTTTTCGACTATCAAACTTGCGACGCCTGATGGCTCAAGAATAAGATGGACTTTTGTGCAGCTGATCGGCATGGCACAATGGGTCCTTTTGCCAGGACTGTTGATATGGAGCATGAATCGATTTGCAGTAGATGCCAACAACAGTGGGGACTGGGTTGCGAGAACTTTTGATGGGAAGAGAGCACAAAATTCAAGCATCAAGGAATGGATATTTGGTTCTGGGGGTCTTCTTGAAATGCTGACTATTGGGACCTGGGACAAGATACTCAGATACTCGACCCCTTTCTTCCAACTTACCGAAGGTTTTTGCAGTTTGTTGGTGATCCAGGCTGCTGGACAAATTACTAGATGGCTCGTCAACCGTGGACGCAGTGATAGCTGGATGGTATGTAGTCACATTTTCCGACATTTGGCGCTGTCTGCTTACACTTCAATCAGATCGGGTTGCTGGTGCTATCAGCCTCCATCATATCTAGCTCCGTTTACTTTTTATGGCGCATTACGAATTTCCCAGAGATCGGTAACGTGGATGCAACTTTGATCGGTGTCACGATAACGTGCGCCGTGTTCCTCTGCGGTTGGGGAATTGGAAGCGGGAGAGGGAATCCAGTAGAGAGTTCCCTACTCTTTGCTTATGTGGTGTTATGCATCTATCAAATCTTCACCGACTACCTACCAACTTCCTCGTCAGAACCTCCACCGCCTCCAGCACAACCTGATTTTCCGCCATTTCCTCCTATAATTATGGCTTCATACTCCACTCTAGTCTACGCTTTGAACACTCTACCTTCCGCTGTACATTCGGGCTTTACATTTCTCTACGCAGCCTTTCAGACTATTACACCGTCTGTAATAATTTCACTTGCCTATCGAATATTCGTGTTCTACGCCGCTACTAGAATCATTCCTGCCGTCCGGGAGTCAGGAGCTCGGGCATTATCACAGGAGCCCAGCCTTGAAGATAGTGATGGCGCTGGAAAGCTACTCGGGCTTCTTAGTTGGTTTAGCCCATCGATACTTGTCGCTGTATACACTTCGCTATTGATGCAGCACTTCTCTACAACTTCTGCAGAAGGCAATGGAGCCGAATGGTGGACAATGCAAGGGGGGGACGCTGGCGGCAATATATGGCGCTGGGTCAATGTTGCAGCTACCATGGCCCTGTACGCATTAGAACTATATCTAGGAAACGAAGATATAGACGGTTCAGGCTCCTTAACGGGACACTGGAAGACGGACTGAGGCAAGCAGCACAGAGAAAGGATTTCCTTTGTCAAGAAAAATTGTTGGCGCACTCAACGTAGTGTGGTGTTGCAGAGAAAACATACGAAGATTGGTTCCCAGGTCGGGGAACCAAGACCTAAATAAAACGGAAGAGGACGGAAGGGTGGGATCCTGGTATGATTCTGGGGAACCTTGGTCATAGGGCGCATGGCGTGATGAAGTCTGGAAAGATCTGGAAAGTGGAGTAACATTTGGTTGCACTTGGCACGGCGTCTTGGTGCTCAGGAAATGGGTCTACAGCATGTTGCATAGGTATGGCCTCATAGGGCCTTCAGAGCGTGGTTCATTCGGGAATACCCTTTGGAGATTTGTTATGACTTTCTCAGACACCTAATAACAAAGTATGAGGATGCTCAGAGACGCTGTGATGGATTTGATTCATCTTATTCTATTTGCATTTGAATTGGAAAGAATAGTCGGACGTGAGATTAAAAGTTTTGCCAAGATATAAAGGAGAGGTGAGAGCAGCACTAAATTTAGGGGCGCCAAGAGCCGAGTCTAACAATCTCCCGGGAGGTTGACGGCGGATGTTTCGTCGAGGTCTGAACAATGACACAGCCATCGTCAAGAATATGTCTATTTTGGTATACCTATATAATACTTGAGGAAGATGTCATGTTCCTATATGTTACAACCTGTTACAAAGCAAAGAGAGGATCTCGGTGACCGAGAAGCGGTGTGTATCCAGGATCGCCATGATGCACAGGCCTCTCAACGCTTGTCCGCACGTTCGTTTGACCCCGAGCTCCCCGCCCCATGCGAGCTTGCTTGTTGAGGTCCGATAAGATTACAATATCAGTTCATTCGAGACCTGATGTCTCAACAATTGTGTGCCATTTGGTCACAATACAACCAGCCAGGTCTCCTCTTTCATCTTGTTCTGCCTTCGATCCATTCACAATCTTGATCTGTATCTTTCTGTCCTATCAATACTCGTGATCTTCCTTCTTCTCCATCGGAGTCCGATCAGGTCTGTTAACATATTGCACCGCTTCTTCCACAATCGTCCCGTCTCTCTTCACCGGTACCTTCACCGTATCTACACTGTATCTACACCGTAACAACAACATGTCAAGAATCACACCTCCTGTCACAAAACTCAGTCATGCTATTCGAGGCATGAGCTCCAGTGCCACTCGTGCCTCCAATGTTCTCGATCAATCCAGGCATGTTAGCATCTATCTACCCCGAGCAGTCCCAAGCTTGAGGGCGGAATGTGAGAAACGTCAATTAAAGTCAAATGGGAGCAAACTAGAGGTGATTACCCCTCTGAAAATTGAATTGAATTCAATACTGACTGACAAATGAATAGCTTGTTGATCGATTAACTGCACACGATCTCACTTCTTCCCGAGACTTCCATACGCAACTTGGTGGTCGACGACCCACGTCTCGAGCTCTCAAACCCATCCCCCTTATGCAAGGCTTCCGAACCTCTGCCCCAAAGCAAGCTGCACACGATAGATCTACCATTGATTTCTTCTTCTTCCCCGAAGTCCCTGAGCCTCCTCCCACCAACCCTTTCGCCAGACTTCGTGTCCCTCTCCTTCCAGATAATTACAGTCCCGATCGTTCAGCCAACTCGGCCCATGCTATCGAGACTCCCGACCATGCTGTTCCACGTCAAGAGATTCATATCATTGCTAGCCATCCTGACAACGTTCAACCAGCTGTAATGAGCGAGGTGGTTGGCAATGATGGAATTGATGTTGATATTAGTCAGTTGACTGCTGGTTTCACCGATACTCCGAGTAAGGACAAGAAGGAACCGGGTGTACTAAAAGAGCTTTGGAGTGGTGTCATTGATGATATCTTTGGAGCGAAGATTGCTGGTCATAAGGTTGCTTTGTAGGGTATTTTATGACTTGATGAACCGGATTTTGGGTGACGGCGTACAGAATCGGCTTGGGCTGATCGGTCGGAAACGGCTTTGGGTTGATTCATTATTGTTCTCACATTTGTTATTCTTCGCCAAGAACGATGTATGATATTTGGTAGCACTTTGTCTTGCAGCTACAGTCTATCGAGAGATTTCTTCTAGTTCTCATTCGACTTATTTCTGTCAACTTGTAATTAACTACGTTGATTTCACATATCTTTTTCAAGAACGTGAAACTGTGGTCTGGTCCTCGTTTTGGTAAGATCGGCTGCAACTGGCGCGAAAGCGTAATCGCTCGGAGGCACCAGAGGATGCCATAGACAGACCCCCGACGGAGACGTGAATAAGGGGAAAGGGGGGCAGATGGTATGGATGGTGGGTGCCAACCCATTTCACGTGAAACAGCAGTGAGGATTGCTGAGACAGACGCAAAGACTTCATTGCTTACGATTACGGCCTTAGATCAACCATCTTGAAATTTTGAGAATATTGTCATAGCTCATATCTCTTTGGTACCAATCTTCTACACCCGGGAAGAATCGTGTTTTGACTCTATTAAAATTTTCACTGCAGCCATGGATGGTTGAAGTTCGAATTAATGGTAAGATTCTGGGCTAATATTCTGATAGTTATATGTTGGCTGTTCCCAAGCCTGAATCTGCTTCCGTTAGTCCCCGTATACCTTATTCTTAATATGAGGGCAGAAACCATACCAACAGATACCATCTGTCCAGTCATTGACGAATTCTTTGCAATATCAACGAATGTTTGAGCACAATCTTCTAAATCGGTCTAAAAGAACTCTTAGTTATATGCATGGCCATCACCTGAACGGGAAGAACATACCACTTTCTTCAACGCAGCCTTATCCTTCATCATCTCAATCTTCTCCTTCGGGTAAAGAAGGCCCCATTCTGTGAGAAGGATCCCAGGTAGGACGGCATTGACCCTGATATTCGGTCCCTGAGTAGTAGCGAGACATTTCATAAGATGCAATTGTGCAGCCTTAGTGACACTGTATGGCATGCTGCTACCACTCGTTTTTATCCCCGCAATGCTGGAACTCATGATAAACACTCCGCCATCGGCATTAGAGTTGAAGGTTGAGTAGGCCTCACGCATGAGGTAGGTCTGAGCTTTTACGTTGACTGCAAAGCACTTATCCCAATCTTCCGTGGTGGGTGCATTTAGATCAGCGAAGGTGGAAAATCGAGTGTATCCCTGAAATGTATCAGAGGAGCGGAAACAATTGGTGGTGTTGCACAAGGACATACAGCATTGGAAATGATGATGTCGAGACCTCCCAAACTTGAGGTAGCTTGTTTGACAACTTTGACAACATCTTCTTCTTTTCCCATATCCTATTAATTTTGAGCAAGGGCATCAGGATTACTTCGAGGATATAATACCCCTTGGACAAGGACAGCTTTCACTCCAGATTCCTTTTCGATCTTGCTTGCCAATGACTTCGCTCTGTCCTCGCTTGAAACATAATTTATTGCAACATTGGAGCCTTCTTGAGCAAATTTGAGACAGATGAGTTCCCCGAGGCCACTAAAAAAAGTGATCAGTAAGTAATAAGTCAGTGGTAAAAGAGGGCTTGTTCCACAAAGGCTGAACTGTTATAAAGGCAGCATTACCGTGAACCACCTGTCACAAGGACGTTTCTCCCTTGAAGTGCATAGGGCATGATGGAAATTCAGAAATTGGCAAAATCAGTTGCCCACGGGAGTTGAAGTTAGAAAGAAAGGAAATGGGGTGTGGGGTAGAAGCCGAGCCGAGAATCGGGAGAAGTGTCCGAGGTTGTGAATGAAGGCAACACTTCTACTTCTACATTGAAAATAAATATGAAGCTTCGTTCAATTTAGACTCGTAGTTAGTAGATTCATTGAATTGGCCTCGTGAGCATTGGTTCCGCTACTTTTCAGTAGCAAAGGTCGTTTCATCACACTTCAAAATGCCGCCAAATATTATGAGCAATTACAGGGCAAATTCTTTCCTGCCATTCGATGCTAAACCTTGTAGTACACTTGTTCTCATGCCTGCCTGCCAATTGACATCGTAGCCACGATGATTGAAAAAGAGAAGAAGTAATATCCCGCCATCCAGCCAGCAGACAACATTGACCGCCTGCCTGCTATCTAATAGATAACAGCGACTACTTCTGCACCCACGGCCCTCCCCTAAATGCTCTTGGCCTTGTCATCATCATCAACGCTGCCTTCAGAGCTCTCGGTATTGATACGTCTGGTCTCAGGGAAATCTTCGGCGTCTTCGGCACCATGGATATCCTCCTCGAAAACAGGCTCGGTCTCGACGGTCTCGAACTTGGTCTTGAAATCCTTCAATCCGGCAGTGTAGCTGCTGCTGTTGGAACGACGACGTGCGTTGGCCAAATTGAAGCCTTCATCCTGAACTTCCTCTCCGTCGACACCCCTATCAAGGTCAGCCTTGTTTCTTGTCCGCAGGTATTGCAAATGCCATAGAAGAACATAAAATGGCTTACCATCCACCTTTACCAGCACCATTCTTCTTGGTTTTCTTTGGATCGACGTCAACATGGCCTGACTTGGCAAAGTAGCGAGGCAAGTGCTCCTGTACGAAAGGATTCCGTTAGCATTTGAACTTCCCCTTAGCGGAATTGAGGATTGAGTGAGGAGAGGAGAGGGGTAAATGATTTGCGGTAGAAGAGGGACGGGAGATGATTACTGTAGGAGCAGCAGTGCCATCGGCCAAGCCGGCGTGGTCACGGTCATTGAACTTATGAGACTTTCCCACTATTGATGAATGAAAGGTTAGCTCATATTCAGATTGATGGAGTCGCAGTTGAGGTGCTGTTGTAGTCGATGGGAAGTTGTACAAAGGAAGGGATGGATGATGAGGTGACGCTCGGAAACACGAGAAGTCAGGTAGGCATGAAAGGAAAGAGTACTCACTGATTGCGGATGGGATAGGATTTGGTAGTTTTGTTTGAAGATTGCTTATTGGGAGTGTTTATTTTGGAGTGTTCTTCGTATGTTGATGTGATGAAGAGGAGTACAGTGTGACAAGATGCCGTAGTAAGTTAAGTTTCGCCTAAGGAGCAACGCAGACGACGTAAAGCTCACGAGACCTCAATGCGGGAGGTGAACGTCAGATATTTTGTTACGAGATTTGCATTGACTTGACACATTATATATCTAGATAAAAATCAATCGAGAGCATCTTTTTTGCTGAACACATATATCGTAGGCCTGATGCTACGTCCTTCGTCCTCCACTTCTTTGTTCTCGATTCAAAAATGCAACCCCTGACGAGTACCTACTTTACCCCTCAGGAATGCCATCGAAATCCGGGGTATAGCGTGATCACTAGTTTGGGTCCTGGCCCTCCCCTCTTCTCTTTACTGTTACCAAAGCAAGGTCATTTTTACTCGCCGCCTTAAGACTGTGGCACATATAAGGATGCCCACTGAGCAGACTAAGTTGACATCCTTTGCTTTGTTTTTTTGGGGGGGGGATGGGGGGTTTTTCTCGAGTTATTAGGTAAATTAGTATTTTGAATGATAATAATAATAATAATAATAATAATAATAATAATAATAATAATAATAATAATAATAA
>Ga0182030_10004457_pt1 | contig 29833 bp, 27 predicted proteins | sample 812S3MmetaG_FD_121299 | JGI IMG/M metagenome (GOLD analysis project Ga0182030, IMG submission 121299) | Permafrost microbial communities from Stordalen Mire, Sweden - 812S3M metaG (Illumina Assembly) | ecosystem: Environmental > Terrestrial > Soil > Wetlands > Permafrost | place: Sweden...
CCGAGAGGGATGACGAAAAGAGCGGATGTGGCGATCGCGAAGGGTATTGTCCCTTATCCTCTTATTAGTATACGTTTCGTACTAGCTTGAGCGGTGGATACTTGCATCCTGGGACACTTGTTGGCCAAGAATATATCGTTATGAATCCAAGACCAGCAGCAATGGCGAGCACTGCCAAGTAAACCCAATGTACAAGCCATTACCAACGCTGCATGGGCACGTTTGTTCGAACTTACCTCAGGAACCTCATATGATTTCATGAGTCTGGAATGAACATCCGAAAAGTTATGTAGTTGCGCTTCTCGTCTGAAAGCTCTTTTAATCGAGCTATAAATCGCTTTCCCGTGCCATAGACCTGCAAAAATAATGACCGCAAAATACGTAGCTATCACAATCCCACCTCGAAGTATCACTGCCGCGCTCAAGAAAACAGGCGAATAAGCTTGGTACCTCGATTCGACTAATTCCATGTCCTCGTTCACAATCATTGACACATTATAGGGTAACCCCGTATTATCGTAGGCGAGGAACGAGTTGATAGATAGATGTCCTGTCCAGAGCGTATCCGTAAAGAAGACAGGTAAGATGACGCCGATTCCCCATACTATCATACCGCCCACCATTTGAAGGAGGATGAAGAACGGAATGATAAGCGGATCCCAATCACTGATCCAGTTCCAGTCGAAGCTACCGAGGGGCGTTAGGCCAAAATTGAAGTAGTAAGTGCCAGTAACGATTGATAGTGTGGCGCTGGTAGGATTAATCCACGTTGTCCTGGTTTAGAATGTCAGAGATAATTCTTTGGGAAATGGGAGATGTCTGTTTCACCAATTGAAGAAGGTCAACATAGAACATAAAGAATTAGGTAGCCAGAAATAAAGAACTTGTATAAGTTAGTCTAGTTAGGAGGATAAAATGACAAGGTATTCTCACACATAGCAGCAAACGCTACTATGAAAAACCTCAGCCTGCTAATTTTCCAGCCATTGGCTCTGACGTTGGTGTTGGTGTGGAAGGCTTTATTCAAGGTTGCCTGCCCCAGTGCTAGCCACCACACCATATTGGCTGGGTATACCAAGAATCGCCGGCACATGCCAGCCAAACCGTGTCCCATCAATTGAGTTGACAAGATGAAGCAAAGTTGATAGCCCTAGCGATTCAAAGTATGGTTAGGGCGATGGTGAATGCACTCGTATGAGGCCTTACATACCCAGCTTCCAGCCCATTCTTGGTTGAAGAACATTGGAAGTCTTTGAACGAAAAGGAATTCCGAAGCATAAGGTACCGCTGTTTACGAGCATCAGCATCTGAAAACCTCGAAGGGCGCCTCGTACATACTCGCAGTGACATTCGACATAATAGTGGCAAGCATATGCTCTTTCTGATTGAATGGCCCTGGGTTCAAAGAGAACTCAAACTTGGATCCCCGAAAGTAGGTGCGAGTTGGAATCGTCTTCTCCCAGAATTTCCCCATCGGATATGCCAGAATTTGAACAATATATACGGACACTTTGATAGTGGGTTGACGAGGATCGAAGAATTGATTGATTGTAGCGATTGCTAAGGCCCAGAATATTCCTTTGGTCAACTGTCAGAATTTGCCTCTAGTTGCTTGTAGAAGACCAATACCTAAAGTCCAAGCTCGAATAGTGCCGACTGGTATGTCTGGGTCATCGAAGGGATCGCACACTGCTCTCACTTCGGGATAGACCGAGTTTCCAGATAGAATTGCTGCTTCTATTCGTATCTGTTTTTCAATGTCATCTTCTTTCCCCCTGGATTTGACTAATGCCCCATCAAAGCCAGATATCAGAGTTTGAACTCGGTTTATCATAGTCTCCGGGATGAGTATGTCGTCACTGGCGGTGGTCATCGTTATTTCTCGCTCAAATGGGAGTTTCCACAGGAAGACGAGGGATTGTAATTAGAAGATCACTGACGAATGTTCTTCAAGGAATGTCTCCAGAAGACATAACGCATCCGACGAGGATAGAACTTCTGCCCTTCGTGAAGCATTAGTGATGTCTACTTCTGTAATTCCCAACTCTCTGTGGTGCTTCAAGGCCACGGCCTCGGCGCTCAGATCTCCCGCAACCTAGACAAATGGTGTTGCGTTAATTATTTCATGCTCCTCGTTCAATAGCATGTTGGCTTACATTTTGTCCTGTGGCTTTGTTACTTCTGGTCGATGACTCCCCTGGCTGGATTCCAACAGCGAATTTTGTGTCCATAGAGGTCGACGACATGAGCAGCGACGCTCAAAGAGGCTGATGTGTACCTAGATAAAAAAAAGGAGTTGCAAAGTGAGGCCGTAGAAACATTGAGAACATGCCCAACGTTCTCCATGTTGAGATCAGAGTGTTTATCGATGTAACCACTTGACAAGCCACACGCATCTTCAAGTAACGACGATATAAGTGGCGTATTTTCTCAATACTCCCCCGTCGCACCGCGGGAAGAGACTCATAACTCACATAACCGTGACCAGAGCCTAGGGTATCAAGAAATCTCCCCTCCTATATGCTGTGGAATGATTGCCAATCTTATCAAGCATATTTTTGCCAGTCCTGATCTGCAGAATCTGCATCGTGCTACTTACAGCCCGGTCTTTGGGATCCTGCCTCACCTCATCAAAAAGTTGTCCTACCTCCAGTCGCCATTGCAATTTCTCGGCATGTGAATGATATTCGCCAGCTCAGCAGTCGAGGCATCCCGCCGCGTTTCGTTGGCCAATTAATCTGATTCACGGTTTGAAGATGTATTGGAGGGACGTGCGACGATAATGCATCTTGTAGAAGTAGCTCATAGCAGCAAGACCTTGATTCAAGAATGGATCAACGCAAAGGCTGGAATTGTTGCACAGATTCATGAATACCCGAATAATTTGCGACATATGGTGGGACGTAGACACCAGTTGTGTCCTTATCTGAACCTTCCAGAGATCTCCGCCTGGCAACATCGGATTCGGGGAGGAAGACCTTCTGGTAAAAACACACGCACGCATAATCATTGATATTATCGATATTGAAGTAGTCAAAATATCGACTATTAACCGTGCGTGACTGCGCGTGAAGTAACTGTTTCCGGCACAGGCGGGATTCAGTGAACACCTCAGAACCTATACTTCTGCCAATTCAAAAACTGAAATGTGAAACATGGTAAAGAGAATATGGACTCAATACTAATCGGTAATTGAACAAATCATCGTCATAACGAATGCGGAAGACTCTACAAGACCCAGGTGGACGAGATCAAAGCTCGATCATGTGAATTCTGATGCACTAACCAATGCCTATGTTGCGTAACCTTCTATACGGCGGGGGATGTATTAAAATCATGAAGTGTAACAGATTGTCTTTCAAATCCGAAAAGAAGGTGACCACTACCTTACTTTACACAACTCTTCAAAGAATTTCGACCTTGAGCCAGCAAGGAATTCGAAGTGATGAATCATCTAAGTCAACGAATCATAGCAAAAATCAAAGAAAACATTAGATCAGAGCACAGCCAGCACTTGCTATATGAGACATCGATCCTTGGTAAAAAGAAGAGTTGAGGTTCATCCAGAGGCCACTTCAGCCTCCATCATTCGCTACCGTGTAAATACGAACAGGCTCTTGGCACATGCCGATTCGCTGGAGCTTGACATCACATATCCATAGTATTTACCCTCTTAGACACTCCCACTTTGATACCTCGAGATTGAACGACAATGAGATTTGGTTGAAGAAGGATTCGCCGTTAACAGCGGAGCTAATGTTGGGAGGCGGCATCTTTCCGCGATAGGTATGCTTCGCAAGTTCAATCGCGTCACCGTCATCGTTGTGGTTCTCTCGATCTTCCTCCTCAGTTCGCTATATCTTCGGGACTCGAGTCGATGGAACAATCTGCGGGTTCATTTTGGTGGAAAAGGTGATGCCCCATTGCAGAAGACCGAGAGGGATGTTCTGAAGTCGTTGTCCTTGGAAGAGAAGCAATGCCAGGCCGCATTTCCAGGATTGACCCAGGAGATTGAGAATGCTGTTTCTCAAGGACCGTTTGAGCTGAAGAGGCTGGGAGATGATACGCCTGGGTTGGTGCAAGGGAGGATCAAGAATGGGAAGGTGTGAACCTGCTCCTGCTATACAGGACGAATGCTGTTGCTGACTGACTAAAGCTGTATATAATATCTGCGGTGCAGGATAATGCCTTGCATGTAAGTTCCATCCCTCATCTCCCATCATAGAAACATGCTCATACCTCTTTCAGCGCGTTCCCGCAATCCTCCACTCCCTTCACCGCGCCATCATTACCTCCCCAACTCGACTTCCGGATACCATCTTCGCCCTTACCATCAACGATAACCCACGATCCAATACATGGTCCTTCGCGCATTCTGCCGACGAGTACACGCCAGATACACCATGGCTCATGCCGCACTACAGCTCGTGGTCATGGCCTCTTGAGTCTCTAGGCCCTATGGACGAAGCCCTCACTCGAATTGAGCGAGTCGAGAAGGAGACGACGTGGGAACAAAAGATTAGCAAGGCGATTTGGAGAGGCACCGCATGGTTCAATCCGGATTGGAGAGCGGGGTTGAGACCCATTCTCGTGGAAGTTGCAAAAGAGAAGGAGTGGGCTGATGTCGAGGTTTCTGGGCAGGGTCAAAATAACATATTGGACGTGGCAGATTTCTGCAAATATAAATACGTTATATACGCTGAGGTAGATCGCCAATTCTCTGTCTCATCTTCAATTTGGATCCAGTTCCTTCTTATTGAACACATTTCTCTTGCTTAAAGCAGCTGCTTACCTCAACAGGGCAAAACATATTCAGGTCGTCTCCCATTCCACCAAGCCTGCGCTTCGATCATCCTTACACCGGCACCTACCTTCCTCCTCCACACAACACACCTCCTCCGACCCATCTTCTCCTCCCTCCTACCCCTCAATTCTTCCTCACGATCACACCCCAACTTCCCTACAACCCCGCACGCAGACTCCTACCCACTTCCCGCTACAGCAACAACGTGGCCGGTTTCGTATCCGCCAGACCTTGCAAATATCGTATTTGTTCAACCTGATTGGTCAGACCTCGAAGAAACAATAGCATACTTTGAAAATAATCCTGGTATTGCGAAGGGGATCGCGGGCAGACAACGGGCGCTGACGGTTGGGGGAGGTTATCTGAGCGAAGCTGCAGAGGCATGTTATTGGCGTAGTCTGATAACAGCTTGGAGTAGCATGGCTAAGATGAGCGATGAGAGCGAGTGGGGAGAGGGGATGAGGTTTGAAACATATATTCTGCTGGGAAAGACGACATATGAGTGAGATATAATGGCATATTTGGAGGAGTTATCAATATACCTAGATCTTGGGTCGGATAGTCTAGTATTCCAGGAGCGCAATCTTCTTTGGATATACTCTATTTTATATAATCAGTTTTTGAAGTTCTGATAGAAAGATGTTGTCACATCTTGACGGGTGCCAGTTTGTCCTTACGTGGTTCTATGCCAGGAGTTCTTAAATTTATGTGGAGATGAAGTCATTCAAATACGCAGGTAAGACTCCACGCCCATGGGAAGAAACGTATTTGCTTCAGGAACTCTATTCGCATTGTGATAGCCTCAAGAATTTCCCGCACTAAACAAACACACCCCATGACATGGTATCAAATTAAAACAACGTTCGCTTTAAATCCAAAATACCACCTTCGAACGAAATCACTCCTCCTCCATCCCATCATGCATAACGTGATTCCCCTGTTTATCAACTCCACTCCCCCATAAACCCAAAATGCTTCCCCGTCTCTCCTGCCCCCTTCCTTCCTTTCCACTTCCTGTACTGACCACACTAACCCTCCTCTCCAAATCCTCTCCGCCCCAGTCCTCCACATTCCCGTCCCCGCTGTGCATTACATCTGACCCATTTTTGTCTTTCCCATTCCTCCACAAACCCAGTATACTACCGTTTCTCTCCTGTCCTCTCGCCTCTTTTTCACTTGCTCTACTATCCACACTGGACTTCCTCTCCGGCTCCTCACCTCCCATCTCTTTCTCCTTCCCCCACTCCTCCACATTTCCATCCCCACTATGTAATACATCTCTCCCATTCTTATCCTTCCCAAACCTCCACAACCCTAAAATACTCCCTCTCCTCTCCTTTTTCTCCTCACTAACAGTCTTCTCCTCTCCAACTTTATTTTCCACTCCCCCCTCCATCCTCCCCTCTCCCCAAGCCTCCACATTCCCATCTCCACTATGCAACACATCCCTCCCCTGCCTATCCTTCCCAAATCTCCATAAACTCAATATACTCCCCCTCCTATCCTTCTGCTCCTCTCCCACATTCACATCCACACGCGCATCCCCATTCCCATTCACAACGGGAGGTAGCTCCGCAACCTTCTCCTCCTCATCACCCCTTTCCCCACTATACAACACATCATTGCCCTGCTTATCCTTCCCATGCCTCCACAAACTCAGTATACTACCCCTCCGTTCTTCGCCCGCATTCACAACCGCATCCCCACTCGTACTCGGGTAATCCTCAATCCTCCGCCGCTCAGACAAACGCCTTCGTTCACGACTCGCCCAACTATCTTTTTCCGCAGTTGTGAGCGACCAGTCTTCCGGGCGGTCGTTGTTGAGGGTTGATGTGGAGACAAAGCTGGATGTAGATGTGGATGTGAAGGATGTGGAGGAGGAAGTGCGGGAGATGGAATAGAAGATTGGTTCGGCGAAAGTGATGTGGGGTTTTGTTGTCGTCGTCGCCATTTTGCACCTAGTCTGCGGGCCTGAATGGGAATTTATTTAGGTGGCAAAGGACGGGGAGAAGATGAGAGAGAATCTTATATATCCATACCAAGCATTCATCGACTCAAGTAAATAAACCCCATTATCAGCCAAGCCTCCAAACCATCTCACCCCGGTGATCTCGACGAATCTAGACGTCATGATAGCCATGCTCCGTGCCTTCTGTGCCCCTCACATCTTGGCTCGAGCTTGGCACCATCTTGGCGCCACATATCCTGCATGTCAAAAACACATCGAATTCCCCCATGATTTCCAAACCGCCGTAATCCAACCATTCACAACCTCTCGTGAACATAATAGCGGACCTAGATCTCCGCCGTTAGCCGTAGGTAGGATGGTATCCCGAGTGTGCACGACCCTGTTATTTATCTGTGCTCAGCCCCCCTCTCCATCCTTTTTACGCGCTACCTGAGCGCTACGAGTCGCCGTTCATGTACGAGTTTTTGACTGTGTGGATGTGATTGGGAGAGAGCCTATCGCGCAAAGTGTGCTATGATGCTAGCTAGTCTTAGGTGAGATGATAGTGGCGTGTAGGCTGGTTTCCCCGCATGTGATGGGGTCCCTGATTTTGGATTCCTTTGGGGGCGTCGCCACGTGGAGAACAGCCGGTGCAGGTTATTTGAGATTATGGTCTAGTACTTAAATTACGAGGTTTTGGATGGGATTTCTTCGAGGGTGAGAACGAGGTCAATTGGGGATTTGGGAGAGATGAAAATTGGGAGTGGGAAAGGTGTTAATTCGAGGTGTGTATGATTCTCAAACTGCGATTCGATGAAATGGAGAGCAGGATTTCCATTCTTGGGTGTGCGGAGATATTTGAGGCATTTTTCTGAGTGGCATCGTGACCTCTTGGCAGCTGAGCCAGCGCGGAGATCGAACCTCTCGAATACCTACTAAACCATAAACCGTTGCGTTATTAAGGTTTTGAAAGGTGGAAGTTGTCCGAGTGGGCTGAGTCGAGCAAAGTGACTCAAATTGGGGTTGATATCTCTGAAGAGGAAGGTACAAGAGGTGGGTTAAATGCCTCACTAACATTTCATATTTGCCCCATATTCTTGAGTTTATGTTAAATATATGATGCCGCCAAGAAGGAACATGACTCTTGGGGTCTGCACAGCCTAGATGAGGCAGCTGAGGTGCGAATATACCCCTCATTAAACTCCACTTCTTCGCGTAGTATTCTTCGCATCCTTTTTACGAGTTGCAAATTTGTTATCTAATGGCCATCTCATCCTTTCAAAGCTGGAACTATGCCCCTAATCTCAGTTATTTGAACTCCCGGCGAGGATAAAATAGTTATTCGAGTGTCATTTGAAGTGACTCGGTCTTATTTAGCGGGGTCGTCTCTAGGACATCGCTTGAGAATAGGGGTAAGGGCAAACCACCGATGTCCGCAACAGACATCGAGATTCATCGCTCATATAATTCTTCTAAGCTCTACTTTTCTCTCTCTTCTTCTGAGCACTGCTTCCATATGTCCCCCAAGCTCCTCCGACTGTCATCGGGTTCTAGAGCTACCTATATCGAATGTTTCACAGCTCCTCCTTAGGAAAAAAGGTATCTTTCGACACGGCGATATCTATTTCAGATCAGCACAAGAAACCCCCAAGCGGCGCAAATCTATATAATATATAATAATAAAATAAATTCCGAGATATAAAGCTGCTTAAAATCTATCTCGCGTTGCCCGGACCCCACATGATTCAAGCTAAATATGAGATGACCAAAAAGAAAAGCACGTTTCGTCAATTCCAGGTGATCCTCCTTGCTTGCCTTCATCGTCCTATTCCCCGTCGTTTCCCCCTTACTCTCGAGCTTCGTCGCTCCATGCAGAGTTTCTGTGAGCACAGGTACTCCTCATCCATGACAGTAGCCTCAATTTCGATTTCCTGGGTTCCTCGACCGTTTCGTCTTCCACCCAGGTGGTCTCATCCTCAACCTCAATCCCATAGCACAGTTTCCCATCCTCACCTATAAACTTCCCAATCCGAAATCTCTTATCTGCCTTCTTGAGAAACTCCTCCAACTGAGACATTTTCGTAAAAGTGTGTCCTTGAGACAAACCCAAGAGATGAGGGCTGTCACACACATATCCTAAGACCGCGCCCAGCACATCCGGCTCCCGTTTCAACCCAATCAAGCACTTCTCCCACGATCTCGTCCACCATGGGAGAGCGGCCAAAGCAAGAATGAGAATTCCGAGTAGCGTGACAACAATGATCATAGCCGGTGTCGAAACAATAATTCTCGTTTGGCTTAGGAGTGAGTCGTCCTTCACCAATTGCGGGTCCTGATTCACGAAGACGTTGCCTGGAACAGCGGCCCATTGTGAGAAGAAGGTTGAAAATGCCTTTTCGGTTGACAGTGTCAGGTTGTCCCCGTCGAGCATCTGGCTCATATTGTTCATCATGGAAGATGCAACGTCTGACGGAATATCAACTTCCAAATTCTGTTGGCGAAATGGATTGGTTGCTCCAGGATCACCCTCAAAGAAGGATCGCAGCAGAAATGCTGAGCCAAACCCAGCCGAGATGGAAGTTGTATCGTTGTTGAGGTAAACCGCTGCAAAGTCAGTAACGTTGTCTATTGCTTTTGGTGAGCCTAATGCTTGGTAGGATAATATAGCTTGAGTCTCAGGATCAACAGTTGCTTTGGCTGGAAATTGCTGGAATGTGGAGTTGCACACCAGAAAAGAGTGCTTTGGGATCGTGGGCGAGTACCAAGATGATGTGTTACTATATTGGATTCGAGGGTATTGAGCCCACCCGACTACAAAATGACCGAGTCCATTGAAAACTTCTGGTAGCGTTGTCGCGTCACGCGTATGGTTTTGATTGTATTCTACAGGTCCCGGCGCAGCTGCAAAATAATGATGTTAGTCTTTTTTTGGCAGCAAAGAATGACCGAAACCTCGCGGGAAAACAGACGTCCAGGGACAACTCCAAGGATTACTTACGAATATTTGGTAGGTATATCTGGCCATCCTGCGACACATTCGCACTCCAGAGGGGACCCCAGAAGCCAGTGTAGTCTGTAATAGTTAGCTTTCATTTTTGCTGGTCGGAGAAGGAATAATTTTTCACTTACTCATTATTTGCTGGATGTCACTGTTCCCTGACACTGCGGTAGCAGTCATACGTCCAATTCCTGTGTATTCGCGTGGTATCCTAAACACCGAGCTACGATATGTAATACTGTTATCAACCCTTTCAATATTCTGTGTCCAATCACGAAACTCGTAACCATACACAACCCCATCGGAGCTGTTTTGTGATTGTGGTACTGCAATCCGTTCAAAGATCCCGATTGGGACTGAAAGTGGCGTGCATTGTGCCCGAGCGTGTATTCCAATTGTTTCCACTGACCACTCGGCAGCGCTATTCTGAGGCCCTGAATTTTGGTGAAATTGAAGCGGACAAAATGCATAGTCTTGAGTTGTCCAATTCGCTGTTCGCCCACCAGACAGAGACCACTTAGCGATAACGTAGTCTCCGACCAATGCATTTGCCGAGATAGTGACGTACACAGAAGGTGAATTTTCTAACACGGCCAACTTAGATGCATCGGGGAATTTCAGTGGCGTAGTACGGAGGGCTAAATTGGCGCTGAACTGGGCTTCACTGGCCACTGCAACTGTTTGACTTTTGAAAAGAGCTGTAATCAACATGATTAGCCGTATCTGTTCATGATAATTGCAAGAAGACAGCCCTACCTCCGACCCCCATTATAAGCACCTCATTGAGTAACGAAATAAGGGTGATCACACATAACATATAGTTACGTCTCATCAAGCTTTTGATTGTGACCCACCCTACGACAGTAGTCTCGTAGCTAGTAGCCAGTGTTGTTGGGCTGTTCCTGTGATTCCGGGAAATGCTGATATATGGCTGCAAGAGACGGAAGTAGGTGTCTACAACAGACCAGGAGAATTTCAAGCATATGACTGCCAAGATCGGAATAATAGTCCACGCAAACTGGTTCACGCTACCAACTTTGATATAAAATGAGCCTCGATTCAGCCCGGAATGATAATAGGCGACAGTCCAGAGGCTAATGACGGCACAGAATATCGACAGGGCAAATACCAAGAGGCAGAGGTGTATGATCTTCCGCTTCAAGACGAATGGTTTGCCGCTCAGTTTATCCAGGTCTAAAGATTCTCTAGCTGATCTAATAAGCATTTGGTTCGTCGATTGCGTCAGACCAATAGGCTCACCTCGAACGCCCTTCGCTTCTCCATGGTCAATTTCTTGACAAACATCTAAAACTATACCACCCCCAGAAGTTGTTGTAAGTCTCAAAGACTCTTTTTGGTTGAATAGGAAAGGAATTAAGCCTTGGCCTTCGAAGAGCTTCCTAAGTAAAACACTTCGAGCGACTAGAGCAACGGCGGCAGCAATCGTCGACGGGTCGAATAATAGGCTCGTCTTTCTCCTTCTCCCGAGAAATAATACAAGCATGATTAACAATACCAGAAACCCCAGCACAGCTTGTGTTGCTTTGGCATATCCTGAGTTGATGAATAGCCTTTGGAGGACAGTTGATCGCACCAAACTTAACCTCTCGACACTGCGACTCCGCCAGCCATCTGCTTTGAGATTAATATTCTCCACATAGCCACCTTGCAGATAAACTTCTGCTACAATTTCAAGCAAACTTGTGTTAGTGGCGCTTCTCAATGCAGGGGTAGTCCATTGAGTGAACCAGGCTGGTCCTCGGGGGAAATCAGTCTGCACTATAGTAGGTAGTCCTGAAGAATTTGAGCTAGGACCCGGTACATAAACTCGCCCAACATCTGATAACAGATACTCCTCAAACATGGTAGAGTTGAAAATAGAATCGGGTATGACTTTAGCCTTGGTGTCGAAGTCGTGCCGGTCGATGATAGCTGATGGAACTATCGAATTATTTCCAAACGTTACATTGATGCTCTCTGCCATTAGATATGTTGATTTACAAAGGAGACTGTTGAAAGTTGGTATGGTGGCAAAAGTCGCTTCATAATTTAGCGATTTATTTGCGCTTTTCGTATAGGTCAACGCAGCAGTGTTGAGGTTGAGATACATATATTCGTTGCAAGATGTGTCGGATGAGCCATTCGTGGAGTCCAGGAAGTGCCAGCCTCCGTAGAACCATTCATCCGTCTGATTCCCAATTGGATCCTCGCCTCTAAGCAGTATTTTAGTTAAGACCTGAGTCTACTGAACAAAACCTGAAACCCAGAGCAACCGACAACGTGATGCATTTAATCCAAATGATTAGACTTTTTTTTGAATCGAACTTACTTTGCTAAAGGGACTTCAATTGTAAATTGACATCCTCCGCGGTCTCCGAGTCCGGCGAAAGTCGCCGCAATTGGGTATTGAAGGTCGGCAAAATTAATCCTAGTTTTGCCAGGCATCTGCGTATTTTCGAGAAGATCGTCCGCAGTTTGACCATCAATGAAAGAAAATCTGGATACGTTTGCGAATGAACACTGAAGTCGGCTCATGTAGGCTGCTGAAGTAGATTCCCATATGCTAACACTATCGGAGTTGTTGTTAAGGGGCACAACTGGTAGAATAGCCATGGGGTCTTTCATTGGTAGGAGTGATGGGTCACGTACAGGTTGTGCAGCAATCGGGCGGGCAGTCGGTATTGACTCAGGAGATCCGCCCAAGGAAAATCGATCTCCGGCGGCATTGATCAGACTCAACCAGTCCGCAATTCGGAGAGGATTGGTTGTGTTAAAGCTTGGCATCCGTATGAAGTCTGATTTGATGGGCGTTTCAGCGATTTTTGCAGACATCATGCTGGATTGCAGAGCTGGGAGTATGAAAAATGATATGATATAAGCCGCGACGGAACAAAAAGCTACCATCGAGTATTTGGGGGGTTTCTCCCTCCATCTGAATATGCGGCTTTTGGAGATCATCCACATCGCTCGAAAGGGGTTGAGAAGGCTCTGGTCGAAAATTACGCCTATTTCAGCGCCCTTGGGCTCCGAGAGTCGAACATAAGGTTCAGTGCGTATCACATCAAGCTCCAGGGCAGCCCAGCATTTTCCGACAATAAGCGCAATAGCGGTGGGGAGATAAGCCCAAAGAAATGTTTTTGACAACGAGTCATTCTCTGAGATTGTTGTTAAGCCCGTGTTTCTAGATGAAACTCGATCCAGAGCCTCAATGGCTCCGATAATTGCAAGTTGAAAGGTCAGGAGTCCCAGGAGAAACCAGGGGCGTAGAGTTGGAGGTTTCCACAACTGCAGCACGCTCTGTCCCTCACCCTCATCAACCTCGCGTGTTGGGCTTAAGCTACAAAGTGACGGATCACTATCTTCGACGGGGCTCGCTGGCAATGATATCTGGGACCCATTTTCATAGCGATAATCTGAAGGTTGGACTGCTGACTCCTGTTGATCGTTGTGGTCATACTCGGTAAGGAGCGAACGTGTTGAGCCGACCACTATTGCAGAGTCCGAAGTTGGGGGTTTGGCAAGGGGTTCAGTGGTGCATTCAGAATAGGATGCCTCGTTCAAAGGATCGTTTGTCTGTAGGTTCCGTAATACTTGGGTTTGACTAGCAATGCTGGCGTCTCTCTCCTTAGTCTCCTTTACCTCCCGTGAATTACGAGATTCTTCCAATGATGTCATGGGCGAGACATAATCCCGCTTAGGATGTTTTTCCGGAGAAATCATTGTGGGAGGGGCAAGCATAACCGGCGGAGCAGGCGGATCCGTGGAGCTCATTGCCAAAGAGGAAGTTGCAACTGGCTGATCTAGTCGGGCTATAGAGCAATCAACAGCTGGCTGCGGAACCAACAGAGGCTGTACATCTACAAGCGATGCCAGCATCAGATAGTTCTCATCAGGTATGGTAGAATAGAGATGGAGTTGCTCCGGAGCAGATATCTCTTTCGGGTCAGAAGGGCTAGGGGACGACATTTTCAGAAAGGAGGATGTGGTAGAAATTCCAAATAAATGAATGCTTATAATCGGATCTAAGTTTCAACTAAAGTCACAAGTGGACTGGATGTTGATTGGAAGGTAGGAGGATAGAAAGCAAATTCGGATTTCTCAGTTTCGACGTTGGGCAAATACTTGAGGTACTTATATCACTGACGGCATTATATCTCTACAATCGCTGTATCACTACCGCACATCTGGATAAATCCAAACTTCTACCATAATAGTGAGGTATCCTTCTACATGCAGCATGACAGGCTTCGTTGGACGGGACTGGTAATGCTGCACACCACTATCTAATGCCCAACAAAATCCTAGAGTTGAAGAGACGATAATTTAATGGTAGCACAGAAGTTTTCAGCTCGCTTGGCAAGCTTAAGCGCCGAGAGGGATGCACTTCAAGCTCTCGTTGACGTTGTGAAGTATGTTTGCGGTGTGCCAAAATAGGAAATTCGGATGCGGGAAACAAGGCCCGGCATTTGTTAAGGTTGAATCTAAGGAACAAACGATGACACGCAGCCGACATGCAGCGCAGTGAGGCTCAGCAAAGATGGGGCTTCTATCCCCATTGGAGTGATGAGGCTTTGCATATGTGCATGCAGGAACAATGGAACATGATGCGGCAATTCGAGGATTGGAAATAGAAATATATAACGTAGTGTAGCATTTCCGGCCCCAGCTATAGGATCATAATAGGCTGAGAATTTCTCCTCATCGGCGAGGAGCTTTCAGCCCCCTCTGATCTGCAGAACATCCTTTTCCTCCGCCCCCATTTGAAGAATATTCATGGTGACTACAAGGCAGATTCAAAGAAATGATACGATATTTCAGACCAGGGTATTTACGTACAATAAAGGCCTACATGGAAGGACTCAGAAGGTGTGTACTGGAGCTTCGATGATCCCACCCTTTATTGGGCGAGAGGAACGCGAGACAATGTAACAGGATCGTCCTTCAAGGATTTAGACCAGCGGTCCGCGACTCAACCATTTAAATGAGGCTTCAACTTTTGCCAACAGCTTCTATTAAGGTAAAGACTCTTGTTTGGATGTATCACTACTCGATAATGGCGGGTCTACTGAGAAGAGTAAAGAAAAATTAAAGCTTGCGGACTAGAGACTTAGCGACCCAGCACTGAAAGTTAGCGAAGAAGCCCTGCCAAATTAGTGGCCGAGCACTAACTTTTAGTGATTAAGCACTATAGGCTAGTTCCAAGCTTTTGAGTTTGCCGGCTCAGCCTCGTAACCCACCGGCGCCGATTTGTGCAACCCAACGAAACTTCTAACCTAACGACAGGATACTAAATATACAACAAGCAGTGCGACAATACACCACTTGGCGTTTCACATATATTTGGGCCATGTTTTTGGGACGAGGCTTGCGTGCTCTCGTGGTAGCTTCAAGCGAAGCATCTCAATTCAAAACGATGTAGACTCTAATTGTAGATCTAAATCTAGGTCTCATGGATCCCTAACAGGGGAGACTACTCATCTGATGTGTCAAGAAAATAAATCGCAATCCGTGTGTCCAAAAGCGCAATATATACTCCTTGTTCCAACCAACATCCAAACTTTCCAGCGTTCGAAACAACACCACAGCCCTAACACCCATATGCCACAGCCAATCCATATTCCTCCCAAACCGACGCCCTTATTGTTTCTCTGCTACTGCTGATTGACGCAGTCGTTATTTGTTATTCGCTCCTTATCTGGACTCGAGAATTAGCACAGACCAGGAGAAAGCACCCCGCACAACAAACACACGTACCTAATTACCCACATGGCTAGGTCCGGGAAATGGTCCCTTGCCAACCGGTCTTGGGAAGAATCTCATCAATCTCGCGTTCTGAAGGGCGATTGCTCCTCGTCTGACAGTTGGTGCCCACAACTCGCTGCAGCAAAAAGTGAGGAGAACGAGGTTCGATGCTGACAAGGCTGCGTAGACGGTGGGGACGATGCGTGGCATGTTGATGGAGTGGAGATTGTCTGATTCTAATGTATAGAAGGATGTAGATAGATTTTAAGGCAGATGGACTGAGATAGAGAAGGTGGATGTTCAGGAGGAAGAGAAAAGGACTAAGAGGAGGACTAAAAGGAAAGAGGGAAGGGAGTGTGGGCAGACAGCGTGACAAGTCATCCCCGCACGCTTACCCCGCGTTTCACAGCCCCATGGCGCTTACTTGGGGGTCATGGCCAATGGGAGCACACGATCATCTAAAATGAACTCATTTCTCGTGCCATCATTCGATACAGGCAGTGAGACACTTTCCGTTGCAAAATAGTCCCCTAATAAAGGAATGGTTCTACGAGGGAATAGATACTTCCAGCGCCATCGGTAAGAGTGCTCAGTATATGCAGTGCCACGGCACCCTATAAGAACTCTAGGTCATTATCAAAGGGGAGCGCAAAGATTCTAGCTGCCAACTTTCTAGCTCCTATACAATATTGCTAGAAATGCGGATCAAGAACTATGCTGGCAAGATTAAGATGCAATTAATGCATAGAAAGTAAAAGTTTGCCCTGCTTATATTGCGCGACCGCGTGTGCATAACATTTATGCGCTATCTCAGTAAGGCTTCTGGGCCGCTGTTGTTTAGCCCTCAACACCCAGGTTGACGATTGAGTAGTAGCGTCGACCACTCGGTCTATATTGTCCAGAGGTCTCACCAAAACATATCATTACTATGTTCCTCTCAAAAAATATCAAATCCCTCGAGGGTGGTGCTCTATTTCTTGCCTGTGTGAAAGAGAATATATAGTTTCTTTAGGTAAATTGATTACTAATAAGACAAATTGTTTCCGCTGTGGTTAGATCGTCCAAGCTATGGAACATTTCGACCTTTCCAGGGGCCTAATGGGCAACCTGGAAGTTCACATCCACCTTTTAATATTCACCCCCAAACCCCGCGCGCAGTCGCTGGATCCAGGATTGCCATTTGGCTCTTCATATTTCCAAGTGACGATCATGGGCAAGAGTCACTCAATATTGCAAGAAGTCTTTCCAACCCATTCAGAATTTCTTCTCTGACAGATTTCTCAACGACTTTCCTAATGGTGGAAGCTTCAGCAACCCAGTTCAGCGTTCGGATAAGGAAGCATTTAGAACTCTACGACATTGGCTGCAAGAGTGTAAGAGGGAACATACACCATGCCAACCGATAAATCAAATGCATCTGCTCCATTCCCGAGTATTGGACATCAGTGACATTCAAGTCAGATGGCACGACATATGGACTGAAACTTGTGACGGCGAAAAAGCAGTGTACTTGACCCTTAACCACTGCTGGGGCTCAGACACCTCTACGAGCAAAGCTATGTCGACCCCAAGCATCTTCTTGAACGAAAAAAATGTTATAACCCCTAGAAACTTGAATCAGACTTTTCGCGACGTGATGAAGATTTCCCGAGAGTGGGGCCATCAATATCTTTGGGTTGATTCGCTCTTTACTGTTCAAGACAACATATCCGAGTTGGAGAGTGAGTCTGGATTTATGGCCTCTACATATGAAAACTTAGATCTGACAATCTGGACAATTCATGGTAAAAATAGGACAGCTATTATATTCTCAGACAGGTCTGTTGCTCGAGATGGATGGGAGTCCCAACCTTGGAACACCAGAGAAATGTTTGTGTTGGTGGAGACAGATCAGAAGAACAGCGATCCTGCTTCTCGCCTTTTTCATGCTCGTTTATTGCTCGAGCATCATTTGAGGAATATCTCGACGATACGATGCGTTCCATACACAGGATACAGTCAACTAAATCAGGAGACTGAGCATTTGTTCACTCGTGCCTGGTTCTACAAGAGCGTCTGCTCTCGTAGCGCTCACCTGAGTACTGGAATAACGAAATAGTGTGGGAATGCAAGGAAAGAAAAAGATACGAGTACAGAAAATCGGAACAGCAACTATTCAGAACTTTGAAGTCAAACTTCCGGCACAAGCTAGCTCTTTTTTCAGACCTCAACACCGTGGCAGAGGACATCTGGGATCCCGTCTGCAGTTTAGAACTATACCCATCTATTACTTACCTTTCCGTCAGAAATCCTGCCTAGTTTGTCTAGACTTGCTAGACATATTGCCTCGATAAAAACTCTCGGTATCTGGCTGAACTATAGAGGTGCGATTTTCCGCGCAGCCTTCTCTGGTATCATGCTCCTGATAATCGGCTTCCCCAGCTCTACCTTTACAAATCAAGAGTCGTTCTCAAGAGGGAGTCATAGTTCGATTACAGGGTTATAAATTAAAAGAGAAGAGTTACCGTCCGCTTGCCAGAAACTTTGTTCATCTTCAAAGAAGAGTTTCAAAGATAACAGAGGCATTCACGAATCACCTTGATAACACTACAATTACGCAACAACTATTAAAAATCTTACATGCCAGCTTCATCATTAATCAACCAGCTATGATAAGGCCCGGGAAAAGCTCATAAACGTTTCTAGATTCTATTATTTTGTCACACTATATAACTACCTATCCCGACGGCACATCATCCTATAATCAACCTATAAGACATCACTGATCATCTCTGAAACATGGCTGACATGTCTCTAAGAATCCTAACCTTTCGTATATGTTTTTTCTTCCCGCGATGCCATCACTTTCGATCCAATCTCTGCCCCTTTGCAAAGAAAGCCGCGACCAGAGCAAGTGCTGCCCACGCCGTACTAGCAAGGAACGCATATCTCAATGCCTCGAAATATACTCTTCTTGCAATATCTTGTATCTCAGGATCGAGATCTCTCAGAATTGAGACAGAGTGCCGGATTTCATCCATGATCTTGTGTCACGGTTTAAGTCAGCCATTATTGAGAAGGATGGAGGGGTGGTGGGGTAAAGAGGGGAAAAGAAAGTGTATCACTTTCTCTTTATCTGGTATTCCGGACAATGCATTTGGTAGTTTGGAGGCGAGGACGTTTTGGATTATGGTTGAGCTTGCGGCGACGCCCCAGACGGTTCCCATGGAGCGGAAGAGGTAGACCATTGAAGTTGAAACGGCTTGTTCTGAGTAAAGTAAGCATATTTAATCTTCTCCTATTTCTTTTCCTGGAGTACCTACGAGATTGTTCAAAGCTTGCGATATTCGTGAATAATATACTTGGATACACGATTCCCTGGCCGAGATTTGCGGGGAAGAGATACGCAACATATTTCCATGATGCATCTTGGTATTGAAGTGATGCAACGAGTCCATTTCCGAGTGTCATGAAGAAGCAGCCGAGACGGACAAGGTGGCCTAGCATTCCCCAGCGAGACATTATGTAGCCTGCGATGAGACCACCGACGGGGGTTGAGAGGGAAGGGATAATGAGGCGGATGCCGGCTTTTGATGCCGAGTCGAGCAGGACCACTTGAAAGAATAGTGGAATCATGAAGAGGAACTAGTTTAAATTAGTACGGGTTGAGAGATTTGATGAAGAGGCATACCGCGTAGCTAGACATTCCAACAAGAACATTACTTATCTGATTCGAGATTGTTGCTCGCCCTTTCAGCATATGCATTGGCATGACAGGCAAAGCTCGCGTTCTTAACTCCACAATCACGAATACGATGAGTAGAACCACACTCAAAACTAAGCAGACAATCACTCTCACATCTGACCAAGGATACTGATTGCCTCCCAAGCTCAATGCTGCAAGCTGCACGGAGAGTCCAATAACCAGTAACACCGCACCGGAAAGATCAATCTGTCTCCAAAGTCCATTTCGTTCCTCAACACCCCTCTCCTCAGCGGCTGGATTCTCAATCACAAAATATGCGATGACCAATCCTGCCGTCGCAACCGGGACTTGCAAAAGGAAACACCATCGCCAGCCAATTGTATCAGCAATGAACCCGCCCATGCTCGCGCCGCAAATGGCTCCGAAACCATGCAGCCCATTCTGCACAGCTTGATACATGCCTCTATTCTGCAAGGGAATAATGTCGGAATTAATGATCGTAGCCATGGTGATCAACCCTCCGCCCCCTAGACCCGTAAAGCCTCGCATGAGATTCAGGAAGATGATATTTGGTGCGAGACCACAGCCTAGACAACCCAGGAAGAAAGTGATAGTTGCTGTGAAGAACATGGCGCGGCGCCCCAAGATGTCGGAGAAGCGGCCATAGAGAGGTTGGAATGCGGTACTGGTGATGAGGTATGCGGTTGTGAGCCAGGAGATAGTGTTTGCTGCGTTGAAAGAGGAACCAATTACGGCGTAGGTAGAGGCAGTAATGGTCGCGTCGAAGCCAGAGAGGAAGACATTACAGAAAATGGCTTGCAGACAGTTAATCAGTATGGGCGACTTATGGGAAGATGAGCGACGCACCTGTTTCAATCCAAATAAAGCCCGACCCAAGGGATTGAGGATACCATGACTTTGAAACTTCCCCCACCTCTTCATCGGCGTCGTTGTTGGAGCTTGCTTTCCGGATCAATGCTGTGGACTCATCAAAATTTGATCGGTCTTGTTGGATTTCATTTTCTACGCTCCTGCTTGGGCTAGAAGACTGCGGTTCAATTGACATAATTAAAATATAGAATAACGGTGAAAATATAAAAATAAAATAAAAACCAGACGTTGTACGAGGAAATGTTTGAATAGTGGGGTAAGTCCATCATGCTGCTTTCGGACTAAGAGCACGCAATCACTAGATCTGCCCCGCTGGAAAACGAGACATATTTTCATCGTCATCGCATGCCCACACCTCACCAGGGCCTAGAGATTTCGATAATATCACGAACGGATTCAGGCTGGAATGTAATTCGCCAGGCCCTCGAGGAAAGAAGATATTAGGCATTTGTCAGTGGAGAAAACCTCGATACACTTCGGAAGGATTGGAAGGTCTCCAGGCAAATCCTATAATATATTACATACGCCTAAGCGAGAATCGTACAACTGCCTATGACCGTATTTGACATTTGCTTATTTACCTAGATGAACAGCCTCTTAAATCTCATGGATCGACCACTTGTAAGTTCCTGCAACTCGTCGTTACTCTTATCCCAGGTGGGAATTTTCGAAGTCAGTCGGATCGTCAGGGTTGATGTACCAACAGCCGTAGTTGTACTTAGTCTCGAAATCGGAGGCCTCTTGCAATAATAACCGCTCCTCTCTTCCAGTAGTGATAGTCTTGAATTCGGGGTCTGGGAGGCTGGCATCCGGTTAAGCCAAAGACCATACATAGGCAAGGTCACTCCACCGATATCCAGAGATTTCGCTTAGTTTAATAGAACGGCGAACAGATTCGTCGATTCGATATCCATTTACACGAAAGGTACCGTCTTGCACTGTACAGTTCACGAACTTCAAATCGTGATCCTCCTCAACCCAGTCAGATTGATTGGATCGTGCACTACGTTTAAAGTGCTCCTTGACGATTGTGAAACGCTTGAGATTGGGGAAATTGTGCTGTAAATCGTGCAGCCAATAAAGGAGAAAATCGCTATCACGATTTGGAATATATCGTTGGAGGGAATAGTCCCACACTACCGCCAGCTGTTCGACTCGGGCAAGATCGCCTAAATTGAAATCTTTTCCACTCAACCAGCTAATATCGAGGGCATTGTCTTCGTAATCTGCCCGCACCGGGAGTATGTCGAGGTATAGCGTATCGATTTCGAAGTTGAAGTATATCTGGGGTAATCCACCGAGGGAACCAAAGCAGGGAAATAGACTTGACGCGCAACAGCAAAAGACTCCCGGCAAGCAAGAAGCATTACGGGTATCGGAGATTCAGTGCTGAAGCCATAGAGCGTCTCTGGACGAGACCCCAACAGTGCGCAGCCATGGTACCAAGTCACATCACGGTAGACATAGCCTTCTTGCAAGAGAATGGCTTTTAGTTCTTTTCTCGCTATCGTGCTTGTAGATGTTTCAAGGAGCCCTTGGTAGGCAGTTTATTGATCAATTCTCTTGTAGTCTTCGGGAACCTCGAAGTTGTCGAAGAATTCGGAGTCAGACCCTGTCACTGGTTCATCTGACCGCACTTGTCTCCACCAATCCAGGCCAATGTCTGTTCGCAGACGTCTTTTGCGTAGATGAAAATCCGCGCGCCCGGCAAGGCATGTCTCCACATGATGTGCGGGAACTCAATCGGGAGGTCATTGAATTATGACAATGAGGCATCTTCATTGGCAGGCACGTTCGAGAAGATATTAGACGGCATTGTTGTCTATCGCGCTCCAAGAGCGTTTGAGAGTTTACATGAGGACTTATCGAAGCAATTGATAGAGTAATTAGTGATGCTGGTGATACTGCGGTGAGACGGGAGAGCAAGAATTAGTGTTCAGGACTGTGGCACGGTGAAGGAAGCGCGGTGTCACATGATGAAATTTCTCGCTTTCCACCTACGAAGATTTCCATTTGGTTTCCGCATTCTTTTATTTTCTTTTTCAGGAGAGTTCATCTTTTTCAAGTTGGGTCTTCATTCGGCATTTGAGCGTCTGTTGTGTGTCAAGGATGCAGATACAAGGCTATGACAGAACATTGTGCAAGGCGCTCTACCATTCACTCTACCTCTCCGGATGTTCAAGAAGTTCCAATCCCCACTGTATCAGTTCCTGGTTGGGACCGAAAAATCTCGCACTTACGCCGTTCAGAAACTTTTACCTCGACGAGAGCGCAACATTAGCTTCAAGCAATTCACCAATAATACCTAGAGGGAAGTGCTGCGAAAACTTTACACTGGGCGGGCGAAAGCGTTCTCATTCCAAGATTGCCTCTATTACATATCCCTTCATCAAGCTATGGGGACCCCCTCAATTAAAACGCCTCCCAATTCTCATCAATCTTTCAAATATTCCCATCCCCAAATGCCATCTGTCCGACTCACCCTTCCTTACGGGTTGTCCACAGGATCCAAAAGAGTTCCAAGAGGAATACAGGCATATTGTTCCATATCATGTCTGATCGGGAAGGCAGTGCAAGTGCCACTAAGGAAGAATCCGTTAATCTCCCCAGAATCACAGGCTTGCCCTTCATTCGCCGCAGTACAGCGGTCCGTAGGAGGCGTGGGCGGTCCTTGTCTGGGGATCACGCCAGCAGAGGCGATGGCAGCGAGGGAGAGGATGGAGATGAGCGAGAATTGCATGTTGATATTGTGATTTGGGAATTGGGCTGCTGGATTTTGGGTCAGTCGGAGAGTTCCGGCAGGGTGATTGAGGGAAACTTACGAAGTATTTCGTGGATTTCAGAGATAGAAAAAATGTGCTCGGGTCTGAGACCATCATGGGAGCGTGGCCGTACATATATACTTTACCAGTACGCGTATTACTTCCGCCTTCCCCATCACTCCAACACAAAACGAGAATCTACAGCACGATCACCTCGGCTCCTCTAATATCAAACAGCCTCATACGGTAGAATATAACGCAGATCACCATTCAAAGTTCTCAAGCCTCAAGATCTACACACATCTAGCTCATTGAAGCCAGGGGTAGCTAGCAGATCTCCAGGATGTGGCGGTCGGGGCCGTAAGTAGCTGGTCCAATTCGTGCCTTTGAGGAGGATTTGATTGGTGATTGGGTATAGGGAAGTCGTTAGAGTTGAGCTTATTGTGATTAAAGTGATTGCGGGGTAAGAGTAGTCTGGGGCTAAGGAGGGGCATACCGAGGATGGGGAATGAAGGGATCCACATCAGAGTCCGACACACACCCGAAGTAGAGCCTCTGATGAAAGAACCCCATAAGGCATCCAGCACCTCAAAGTCGAGACCGTTGATGCTCTCTTGCACGGGTCTTAGAGGCTATGAGGCGGAAAGGCCTCGCTCTGTCTGTCGACCAAGACACTTGTTGCAGCTATCTCAAGACTCGTCGCGCTTCTAAACCATTGGAATTCCCGCGATTTCGATTCTATGATCAAGCTGCAAGCATTCCCTCTGGTTTGTATAAGCTTCTTTCATAACTTTTAGCTAGGCTAAGTCGCAGCCTGCCATTCTGAATTCCTGATCCATCACTTGAGTACAATCCCCACTTTTCAATCTCTGATCCACGACATCTCATTTTCCCAGTCCTTCCATGCCCTAAACCTTATGAAAAACATCATTCAAATAGTCAAACGCCCCAAGCGGGACCCCCAAATGCCTCAAAATACAATACGCCGTCGTCAAATGAAAATGAAAATACGGAATCGCATATTCGCTCAAATAAGCCTGTCCACTCTCGAATTTAAAATTCCCCATCTTCGTCCTATGGATCAGTTAGCATCTGTGTATCACATATGTTTTAGCAGCAGAGGAGCCAACCGGCTTTGAAGATATGTTTGAACGGCTCAGCTCTTAAAATGCTGCAAAATTAAGGGCAGAATAATACGTACTCCATGATCACGGGCTCCTCGGTGACTTTCTTCGCATCAAATTTATCCTGGTCAACTGATTGAAGGATCTCGATCGTGCGTTTGATACGGTCTTGCAGTTCTGCAAAAGTGGATTCACTGTCGTCGAAGTTGGTATCGGGGACAGCGAGGACGCGGCTACAGAAGAATTTGGCGATGTTGGAGAGGGAGTGGATTTGATATGGGAGACTGGGATTGGTCAGCAATGGATGATTCGGGTTATGAGACATGGATTCGTGGATACTATGAGAGAGTGGATTACAAGAGGAGAAAGGTACTTACGGTCTCATGTCGTCTTTCAATCGGAAAGTCAATATTTCATCGTGTTTTATGCCTTTCTCGTCTGCGTACGCAGCAGCTTTGTCGAGAATCTTGGAGGCACTGTTGAAGTACTTGATGAAGATGGGAATGGATTGGTCGTATAAAGAAGTCATATTGCTATTGAGGAGGACTGAAGTCGCTGAGAACTTTCTAAGTGGATGCGAAGATATAATATTGAAACGGTGAGGCCTGTTGAGCTGTATTGCTTTAATGATAGTCCGTGTTTGGGCTTGGAGATACAATGTCCGTTCAAATATCATCGGAAGGGGTTGAGGAACAGCGAATCAATTATAAGAGCTTTTGAGGGGAAACATGATCTTTAAAATATATAGCAGTTATGCCTTATGTCAAATTGCGGAGATTCTTAGTGCTCACCTGTAAGCTCTAACCCCGCGGTCGTGTCCGTGCCTCCGCCGTGGAACGGAGACATCATGGCCCCGACCATGCCCTGCCAATCAGATAATCCGCTTCGAAACGTAATTGAAGGAACGTATTTGAGTGGCGAGCCGCTGATTGGGGTAGCTGAGCGAGTGTGAGCGAGTCGGGTAAGCTCTCCGCTAGAACTTCCAGCAAACACATTTTACTTGACAAGATGAACGAACAATTTCGCGACTTACGGTTCGGAAACAATAAGCTCAAGCCACCGAAAAAAGTAAAGGTCTGGTACTCCACGGATTCTGCGAAAATTTGGAATCGAGAATAAGTGCTAATGCGCACGTTGGGGTTAGAGTAAAAGAGAGAAATTCAACGGAAGAGACGGAACAACAAAAGGTCAACTGAAAATAGATCAGACTAGAAATTATGATATGAATATCATAGAAATTGCACAGCAGCTTAGCCCACCAACTTCATTGCCGTGAGACGAAATGAGTCTTTCAAATAAGGTTCTCTGTCCTGTCCCTGAGCGCACTCATGGAATTCAAAGAAAACACTCAAACCTCGTATACTCAAAAGCATACATACTCGCGATATTGTAACATGGGCCTGAAGCGCTTCTTCTCCGAACAATAGATCTAGTCGAAGCGGCTCATTTTCATCATTCCTCCAACAGTATGCATACTGTGTCGAAAACCGCAATTTCTCAGTCTCAACCAGACTTCAAGAATTAAGGCTGCATGCGCCGTCAATGGCAGTCTCTCACGTGATGCGAGAGCAGTTGTGCTGTTTGTGATAGACGATTCCGCGATACACGAGTCGTGGGATTACTAATTCTTTCCATATCATTTCGCGGATCTCAGGAGGAAAGGCTGAGAATCGCGCCGGGGGAATGGTGTAGCTGCCATGCCAGGAGCTTTGAAGGGTTAGTTTGCAGAGTTGGCTGAGGTGTTCCAAAATAGGTTAGGGTTGGAAGATGGGACAGGGTGGTTGGTAGGGCGTTTAGAGTGATATCAAGATATCTATAGGTATTGATGAAAGATATCCCTCGCGATCAATGTCAGAGCTGCCAGTTGAGATCTTTGGTGCCTTCAAACCCTCTTCTTCCTAATTAGCAGAAACTAAAGGCAGATTATATCTGCGCAAGGTTATCATCGACATTTCTGCGCTTGGATTGAAATGTAAAAAACACCAGGGAGACGCGCACCAGAAAGCTGGGAGACGCGACATACACGCTCATCACATGAGTTTAATGATGAAGTGAGGCCCCTAGTCAGGATGAATGCTGTGTATTGAGCTGCCCTTACAAAACTGGCGGGGCCTCTGTTTTCGGAACTGGCCCTTCAGTGGAGAATTTATGCAAGCCTGCAAATCACAGTCTGTGTTGCGGAAACCCAGCGAATGGTTGCCATTTCAATGGTACCCTGCGCATGAATGACATAATCTGACATGAGCTGGTGGTATAAGACTCTCGAAATTGAAGAATTTGAAACCTCCACCTCACCGCTCCTTATATTTCTCTGCAGCAAAAATCTCTAATTCAATTGAAATGGCATCTCAAGAAGAAGCAAAACAATTTCTGTTAAAAGTGCCTATCTATCCTTGGCCTTGAACAATGAGATGAACAACTGACAGAAAACAGGCATGGGAATCAATATGGATCCCAGACTTGCCAAATCTCTCTGAATACTTTGATGAACATGCAGAGGTGTCGGGATTTTCACCACCCAAGCAGACAACTTGGAATGGGCTCGAGGCAATAAAAGCTGTGCGTAACCCCAGACAGTACACTTCAGCTTCAATTCCAGAAATACTAACGACTACTCCTATTAAAGCATTTCAAGGAAATCCAGCCCATGATCTCATCCCAGTCTTTCAACATTACGAACCTTGGTACCTTACTGACCGCCTCGTTCGTCCCTGTACAAATGAATGCTAACAGATTTCAGATCTTGTAAATGATGGCAACGCTTTTTATGCCACTTGGGACGCAGCGTTCGAATTGAAGATTCCTGGCAATGAAGGTGTGATGGAACAGCATGGGATCATCCATTGTGTGCGTAAGAATGGGAAGGTTGGTGTTTGGACCATGTATGAAGATCCAACACCATTTGTCGAGATGGCGATGAAAGGCCAGTTTGCTTAAAATGGAAAGCAGAACTTAAAGCTGGGGAATTAAAGTAGGAAGTAGAGAATGGGAAGATGGATTAAAACATGCATAAATGTGTGGAGAATTTAGTCACGTGTCAAGATCGCCCTAGGTAGGTACCTCAGGTCTAGGTTGACGCGAAGCGACCTGCATTACCTTTCTCCATAGGTACTTACAGAGTCTGCCATAGCTCCAATTGAGGTCTAGTGTAGTTGCTGTACAGAGAAATTCGATACTGATGATAATAATGGCGTGGAAGCATATGATTGCCATATAGGTGCGCTCTTGCCATCCATACCCCCCCCAATTCGCTGCCCTCTGACACTCTTAACTAGGCGGTAAGCATGCAAACCCCGATCACGACGTATAGAACAGCCATGACAGAGGTTACAAGGAGCCTTTACGAGTTTTCGAGGATGACAACGAATATGCGACGGGTTTTACCTGGAACTATGTGGGTTGCAAGATGACAGATGGAGAAGATTCGAGCGATTCAGCATCGGGGGATGAAGAGAATACCAACAATGATGAAGGGGGTATAGGTGTCCTGGATCCAGCGAGTATGAAACGAAAATCAGAGGAGGAATTGGAAGTGGAGGAAGCCCCGACGCTACCCGCTCCTGCGCGACCGCTTGGTGCTGTTGAAGTCCCAATTATCGGTGGGAGATACTTGACCCCTTTGTTGAGCTTGTGAGTAATACATCCAGTATTTTCAATTGTGGACTAATTGAATTCATAGCCGCCCCCAATTCCGGACTAACTAGCCGCGGGCCTCGACCAATTCCGCATCACATACCCCAACAATGAATTCCATGGATTTATCATGTACCAATCTGTCGATACCATAACCGAAATGCCTATAAGTCCTTTGGCAGAAGACCAATCATATGATGAGTGGATTACCTCTTGAAAACCCATACAGACATCATTTGAGACGAGTGCGCCTATGGAGTATTCTCGCATCAAACAGCGCCTGGTGCATGTGAGCGGCCTCGACACACATATGGAGACATGAGAAACACCAGAAGGAAGAAGAGGGCAGAGTAGAGGAGAAAGGACAAGGAGAAGAGAGACGCAGCGGAGGGGCCAAAGATGAAAGAGGAAGAGGAAGCGAAGAGATTGGAGAAGAAAAGGATAGCTTGGGAAACACAAGATGAGCTGGCAGCGCAACAGATCAAGCGGCGCAAAATTGGAATAATGTTAACAACTTTGGCATTCGCTTTCCTGTACAATGAGGGTGACACTAGAATTGTTGACGCGTGGCGTCTAATCACGGTCAATGCGCAGGACAGACGCACAGTTGAAGGATATCCTGAAATGGGAGTTGCAGGTGGTCATGAGAGAAAAAATCCCACGCAAGATGAATCAATGGCCTAATCCTCTGCAGGCATTGTTCAAATGCTCTTAAAGGAGACGGGAAGGACCTCGCCTCCCACCTTTTCCTAAGATCTGGGACGATCTAGTCGGGTATTAACCCATGGTGCTGAACCACTTCTGCGGGTTATCACATCTTTCGAATCCTTCCAATCCTACCGCGAGAAGCTGTTCGTTGGAAAAAGCTTCAAATGCCAAAATGTAACCAAGGCGCGCACTCGAGGGAAGTTTTTGCCCTTCATGTACCTCGCGCCGCTCGCCAGCCCCCCTGTTCTAGAACTCGGCGTTCCCGTGGCTTCACGCCAATTAAAGTTGCAGAGGACCCAGCGCCTGGGGCTGGGAGCGGGTCGACAAATCCCATCCCAGATTACAGAACTCCATCCCTAACTTCACCCCTACCTTCATTGATCCACTTAAGATAAACGCAATTGATGTGATAGATCACATCATTCCATGGAGCGAGAGCGATAGGCTGATTGCGGCTAAGTCTCTGTGTTGAGTAAGGCTCGCGTTAGAATCTTTTGCCTTTCCTTCTATTGGATCGCTTTCTCCCCTGCTGACTTTGCCGCAGGCTGCACGAAGTATAAGCTTGCCCGGGTTCGCATATCTTTCTTGTCCAGACTTTGAGATCTCTTAAATTCCAATCCGTCACTTCCTGAGCGTCCAAGCAGCTCGAAATTCAAGATGGCGACGACTATTTACCCTGAGGATGACAAGAAGCAGGCGCCCGATTACGCCGTTGAGCTTGGTGTCGACCCCGATGCTGATATCAATACAATCAACGCGCTTATTTCCGAGGGTAAGAACCCATGGACCCCAGTTTGCAAAATGGTAGCAGTTCGTTGACGAGTATCTTTTTGTAGATCACACGCATGATATCAAACTTCGGACGATGTCCTGGCAGAAGGCTTCGTGGCTGCTCGCTGGAGACCAAGTCTGTCTCGCCATCATGGCTCAGACATGGTCACTTTCGTAAGCCTGCATTCATCGTAAACCAGACATCATGAGAATAACCCAGATGTCTTTACAGCGTCTTAGGATGGGTCCCTGGAATTCTCACCATGGTTGGTGCTGGTATTCTCTTCTGGATCACTTCCATGACCATGCACAAATTCATCATGAAACACCCTCAAATCAAGGATATCTGTAAGTCCAATCCTGAGCTTTATCCACTACTCAGGACGCCTCGAAACTGATTACCGAACGTTAGGCGATTTTGGGTACTACGCATTTGGAAAGAGCAGGATTGCTTATGAGTTCACCGGGTTCATGTTGCTAGCCAACAACATCCTCTTGATCGGGTTTCACGTCCTTACCGGTGCCAAGATCTTGAATACCCTATCGGATCACTCACAATGCACTGTCGTGTTTTCTGTTATCATGATGCTGGTGGGCATCGTGATGTCCTTACCAAGAACTTTAAAACATGTGTCTTACATGTCAATGGGTTCAGGTGAGCAATTAACTCAATATATACTTAGGCCTGCTTGCTAACATCCTCCAGCCGCCTGTATGGGACTCGCCATTCTCCTCTTCCTCATCTTCGCCGGTATCGAAGACGCCCC
>Ga0182030_10004458_pt1 | contig 29833 bp, 26 predicted proteins | sample 812S3MmetaG_FD_121299 | JGI IMG/M metagenome (GOLD analysis project Ga0182030, IMG submission 121299) | Permafrost microbial communities from Stordalen Mire, Sweden - 812S3M metaG (Illumina Assembly) | ecosystem: Environmental > Terrestrial > Soil > Wetlands > Permafrost | place: Sweden...
CGTACTGGTCGTGCGGTGTTGCCATGTGGGGGGATGTCCTGTCTCTGAATGGTTGCGGCTGGCTGCCTGCCCAGCGGTGTTCAGGGACCATGAAGCGCGCCTCAGCGGTCACTGCCAGGACCAGGAGTGACCTCGGCTCCTGGGCGATGTCCTGCGGGCGGTGATCCGCTGAGGGAGTACAGCATCGGCGATCAAGATCATTAGGGCTATCCCCGAATGCGTGGTGTGCTGATGCTGCCGCTACCAGAGTTGCCCTGGATCGCTAGCGTGACTAGGCCGCGATCCGATGAGACTGACTCCTCTTTAAGGTGATCTGTCTTGGGTGATCTCCGATATGATAACTAAATGTGATGGCATGATCACACATAAGCCCGAGATTGCTTGGGGAACTTTGGGCCTGCTGACCGGCCTGGGGCTGCTGACCGGCCTGGGGCTGCTGACCGGCCCGGCCGATACTGGCGCGAAGGATCTTGGCATTGCCAGTTCCGGCTTGGAGCATTCGACCCATGCGGAAAATGCCGGGTGCCGGCGAAGATAAAGCAGGTCAGCGCGGCAGGTGGCGGTTAAGGAAGGTACGGCCAGGCGCCGCGTGCCGACCTGTGGACCGCTGACCACCCACGCGGGCATTCATCCGGGCCGCCGCCCGCTTGATGGCGGACACGACGTTTAACGAGTGGAAGGGACCGGCCGCCCAGGAACTGTTAAGCGCTGAGGAGTGTGCTTGAATCTGGGCAGCCTTTATCCCATCGCGAAGCATGACACGCCCTCCCAGTACCTGACCATAGCCAGGGCCTACCCGCCAGTGGACCACTTTACGCGCGTTGTCCGCGCTTACTTATACGAGACGCGGTGTCAGGAAAGGCGGTTTACGTTGTATTCAAATGATTACTTTGCGTGTTCACGGCGAGTTTACCGCCAAACCTAATGGCGACCCTGGCAGCGCGAAGAGGTTGGAAATACCCAGGTCAGAGCGGGCAGCGGACGGGTCAGAAGGATCAGGGAAGCCGCGATTTCCGGTGCGGATTAGTCCCATTCGATAAATTTCGACGGGAAATTTTCACCTTCTGCACAAGCGCGATAATGGGACATATCCGGTTTGCCGCGCGGATATTCGTTCTCATAACACTGGCCTGGTAACAATGCGTGTCACGTCGGTGGGCGGCGTCAGTGGTTCGTGGGAACGACCTTGCTGGGCTTGGGATGGGGCTTGGCGTGCGCCCGGCGCTCAGCCGCGGCCCGCGCGGCCGCCGCCTTGGCCGCCGCCTTGGCCGCGGCGGCGTCGGCCTGCGCGGCCTGCGCGGCCAGTTGCGGCGTCATCCAGGTCAGCATCGGGCCCAGCGCCGCCCGCCAGACACTGCCCTGGTGACCGCCCCCCGGGACGATCACGAACGGCACGTTCGCCAGCCGGGTCTGCAGTAGCTGCCTGAAATTCGCCGCCGCGGCGACATCTTGCCCGTCCTGGGCTCCCGCCGCGAGCCAGAATGCGGGCAGCTCGTCGTTGATCGGCACCCTGGTGATGTAGTCCCGCGGCGTGTTAAGCAGTTGCAGCGCGGGATGCCCGAGGAACACGTCGACCATATGCGGCTTGGCGCCCGGTTTGTTGCCTTCGGGTACCTGGCTGGCGATGGGATAGAAATAGCCCGACATCACGCCCGCGGCTCCCCAGCCGTTCGGGTCCTGCAGGGCGATGTTGGCGGTGCAGTAGCCACCTTCGGAGTAGCCGGCCAGGCCCCAGGCCCGGCCGGGTGGCTGCACGCGAGCGATTCGCGCGATGGCGTCGGGCACATCCTGCGCGACGAAGGTCATGTCCTGGATGCCGCCCGGATCGTTGAGGCACTGCAGCTCGTACTGCATGCCGCCGTCGGTATCGGGCATGACCAGCACGGCGGCGTCCGCGGGATGAGACTCGAGCAGGTTGAGGAAGGTAGGGATCACGCCCATCACGTCCACCCAGGCCGCGGGGTTGCCCGGCGAGCCGTGCAGCAGCTCGATGACCGGAAACCTGGTGTGCTGGTAGGGCTTCTGAAAATACTGCGGTGGCAGATAGACGTACACGTCACGGGTGAGGTGGCTCTTCGCACTGGTAATCGTCGTCTGGAAGAGGTATCCGACCTCGGCGTCTTCCGCCGTGGTGGTGATTCGGCCGATATCCTTGTCGAAATTCTTGTTCGACCCGGCTCCGGCTGCTGAGTACTTGGGAATGCTGCTCGCGCCCTGGCCGGTGAGATCGTTGATCATCCCGCCCCAGGTCTGGTAGTAATCGTAGAACTTATTGACGGCGGCAATACCGAAGACCATAGCGGGAAGAAATGCCAGGCAAGCGGCAAACACGCGGAATACGACCTGCCTAGCCAAGGCCACCCAGACGAGCAATGCCCCGAATACCACCATGAGAAGCAGGAAGAACCCGGTTCCCTGGGGTCCAAACACTCGTTCTCCTCGCCGGAATCTGGTTCAAGAGGTGGCCGGGCTTACCGGCGGCGGGCCGCATCCCCGCTAACAACCTACTCACCTGTGCGAACGCCCGAGACGTGACGGTAAGTTCCCAGTTGAGCACGTCAGACGTGTACGCGGGCCGCTCAGCGGTGGAGGTGGGATTTGAACCCACGGAGGGGTTGCCCCCTCACACGCTTTCGAGGCGTGCGCCCTCGGCCACTAGGCGACTCCACCGCTGGTGAGCTTACCCGAGTCAGCACATGGCCGACAGCACGACTTACCCGCCGTCCCGTCTGCGGACGGCGAAAAAATCGCGCAGGACGGCGCCGCACTCGGCGGCGAGGACGCCGCCGATGACTTCCGGGCGATGATTCAGGCGGGTGTCCCTGAGCACGTCCCAGAGCGACCCCACGGCACCGGCTCTGGGGTCCTGCGCCCCGTAGACCAGCCGGCCGAGCCGCGCCGCCGTGACCGCCCCAGCGCACATCGTGCACGGCTCCAGCGTCACGACGAGTGTCAGGCCGGTCAGCCGCCAGCCGCCGTGGGACTGCGCCGCCTGCCTGATGGCGACAATCTCCGCGTGCGCGGTGGGATCGCGGTCTTGTTCTCTGCGGTTGTGAGCCCGGGCGACAATCGTGCCCGCGTCATCGAGGATGACGGCGCCCACCGGGACGTCATCCGGGCCGACTGGCCCGTCGGCGGCCAGCTCCCCGGCCGCTCCCTCCGGCTCGGCCTGCCCTTGGACGGCCAGCCGCGCCTGCGCCAGGGCGAGCCGCATCACAGGCTCGAAAGCAGCGGTATACCCGGTCACGAGCCGAGCGCGATATCCAGCGCGCGCTCCACCGCCTCCCCGAAACGCAGCCGCTCGGCGATACCGGTCACGGCATCTTCCGGGTAGAGGTCAAGGTCGGCCGAGATGGCACCGAGTTCCATCTCATCCAGGCCGATGTCCGCGAAAATGGACAGGTCCCCGGCCGGAAGCACCTGATCGAGCTCGTCATCTGACGGCACCGGGATGTCCAGGGCGTCGAGCACCTGGCGGGCCAGCGGATAGTCTACGGCCGCGGTGAGGTCGGAGAGGAACAGGGACACGTCTTCGCCGAGAACCCGGACCGCCACGAAGAAATCGTCGCCAACGCCCGCGAAGCCGATGGTCCCGCCGATGCTCGGCTGCCGCCGCAGGGCCCGCAAGAGGCCGTCCAGATCGGCGGTAACCGCAGTGGGCAGCACGTCGGCCTCCCACTGCTCTTCTTCCCGGTAGACGATGACTGCGAAGTCAGTCTCACCCATGTCGGCCACCGTCATCTCACCAGCATGCTCTGCACGGTCGAATGCTGCCAGATGGCCGCCGGTCGCGGCGGCAAAATCGCCGATCAAGGCCGTGAGCGGACGATTCTGCAACCGGCGCCGACGCTGGCGGCACGCCCGGTCACGCAATGTTCCTGCCGATAGGGCATACTGGGAACCGACATGGGGCATACTCATGCCGACACGGCAGCTTCATCCCGTTAGCCTTGGCCGGCAAATCGGCAAGGACTAGCATAGGTTCTCTGGCAAGTAGGGCTAGTCTGGGCGCCCTTGGGAGGCGACGTGACTTTGAAAACCGTCCTGGGGTGGCTGGCTGTCGCCTTTATCGTCTGGTGGGTGATCGAGCAGCCCACCGGGGCGGCACACATCGTGCACAACATCGGCACCTTTCTGACCACGGTGGCAGCCGGGCTTTCGCACTTCTTCGCGTCCGTCTAAGGCCGGGACGCCCGGATGAGGCTGGTTCCGAACACCGAAGATACGGTGCCTGCCTCACTTGCCAGGTACCTCCTGCCCAACGAGCGCCATGTCATATCCGTTCGCGAGCACCCCGCGGTGCTGATCCGGCCCATCTTCTATGTGCTTATCGGGCTGGCCCTCGCAGGCTGGCTGAGCAACTCGGCCGCGCACGGCAATGGCACCGTCATCCTGGTCATCTGGGTAGCGTGGGCGCTGCTCGGGGTCTGGCTGGTGATCAGGCTGGCCGAGTGGTCGGTCCACTACTTCGCCATCACGTCGCAGCGGCTGATGCTGTCGACCGGCCTGGTCACCAAAAAGGTGAACATGATTCCGCTCCCCAAGGTGACGGACATCGAGTTCCGGCGGTCCACGACAGGCCGGTTCCTGGGCTACGGCGAGTTCGAGATTCTCGCGCCGGGTATGGACGGCAGGATGCGCAACATCAAATTCCTCCCCTACCCGGAGCAGCTCTACCTCGAGGTGTGCGGACTGATGTTCATGGGCGGCAAGCCGGTGGAAAGCGAATAGGCGATCGCCCAGGGATAAGAACCCGCCGGGCCCGGCCCGTTGCCCCTGGTGAATGAACCATTCGAGGGCGGCGACCGCTGAACCGCGGGCGCCCGCCATGTCGAGGTGGGGAACCAGGGTGATCTCGGCGGCCCTGGCCTGCTCCGCACGCAGCACGGTGTTGGCGCGCACCTCGGCGAAGAACCAGTCACGGAAGTGCGGCGCGGCTTCAACCACCCCGCCGCCGAGAAAGTAGGCGTCGGGATCGAGGAAGTTGGCGGCGATGGTGAAGAGCCGTCCCAGCGCAATCGCCTGCTGCCTGAAGATCGTCAGCGCCATCGGGTCACCGTCTTCGGCGTACTTGCGGACAAGCTTGGCCGCCTTGCCTATCGGGAAGCCACCTAGCTCGTGCCCTTCGTACCTGGTGAGCCAGTAAGGCAGCAGGTTGTTCTGGATGCCGGTGAGCGAGGCGACGCTCTCCGCGTCGCCCGACTGCCCGCAGTTGCAGGCAGGTATCGGCTGGCCCGCGTCCAGCAGGCCGTCCAGCGGGATAGGGACATGGCCGAGCTCTCCGGCCATCCCGGCGGCGCCCTTGATCACGTGCCCGCCCTCGACGATGCCGCCGGCGAGCCCGGTCCCCACGATCGCGGCCACCGAGCCGCGCTCGCCGGACTCCGCGCCGAACCGGACGTGGTGGGCGTAAAGCGCCGCCGAGTTCCCGTCGTTGTTGTAGATCACCGGGAGCCCCAGGCGATCGGCCAGCGCTCCCCGGATGTCAAAACCGCGCCAGCCGGCGTGGCCGAAGTTCGTCGCGCCCTTGGACGAGATGACGCCATCGCCGCTGGCGGGGCCGGGCGTGTCCAGACCCACCGCCCGGACCGACGTTATCGGCACGCCGGTAAGGTCGAGTACTTGCTGCACGGAGTCGACCAGCGACTGGATGGCCTGGTCCGGGCCCTCCCTGACGTTGCTGGGGAGCTCCGCCATCTGGTCGAGCAGGAACCGCTCGCTGGCGTCGAGGACCGTTGCGTTGTTCATGGTTCCGCCGTTGTCGAGGCCAACGACAACCCAGTCGACTGGCATGCGCCCTCCTCGTCCGGCCGCTGGGCCACCTTGATTCTATGGAAATGACTTAGCAAAGAGCAATATCCCCGCACATGTGGCCGGAGCTCGTCCTGAGCGACGCCGAAGCACCCCTTCCGGCCCCGGGAATAACGGTGTGCGTGCAGGCGGTGAGCCGCGGATCGTCACGACTCGCGCGGGCCGTCTGGCTTCGTCCCGGCGGCATCGCGCCACGCCTGCGCCTCATGAGGGCTGTTACCGGTGAGCGCGGTAGCTGCCGCGAGCGCGAGCGTGGCATGTACCTGGGCGGCGGCTATGGTTTCGCTGCGGCCAATCCCCTTCGGCTCCCCGTAGTTAGGGTCGGCCAGCAGTTGCTGCGCCTCGTTGTAGTGCTCGGGCCCCGTCATGGCAGGCCTCCCTCTCGGTCGCTCTTCAATTACCGGTCGCCGCCCTGCCGCAGGAGGTGCCGGGACATGAGGCAGAGGATCGCGGATTTGGACCCCGAGGGCGTAGACCCAACTGCATGAGCAGCGTCATCCCACCCGTGCTAGCCAGGGAGGGTCATGTCCGCGATGTTATGGGTATCGGGATCGTCCCGCTGGACAGGGTATCGGGTTCGTCCCGCTACCGGCTAAGGGCGGGGGCACTTGCTAGGCTTGGTGCGGCCAGGTCAGCGGCGAGCCGGGAGACGATGCGTGCGGCTGCATGGCCATCACCGAAGGGGCTAACCGCTTGGGCCATGGCTGAATACTCGTCTGCGTTGTCAAGGAGCTGGGCGGCTGCCCGGTAAACGGCGTCGGGGTTGGTGCCGACGAGGCGGGCGACGCCAGCCTCGATCGCTTCAGGGCGTTCGGTGGTTTCCCTCAAGACGAGTACGGGCTTGCCGAAGCTAGGGGCCTCTTCCTGTATGCCGCCGGAGTCGGTAAGCACGAGATCGGCATCGGCAAGACTGGCTGTGAAGTCGAGATAGCCGAGGGGCTCGGTTAGCGTGATGTTCTGTTTATCGCTCAGTATCGGGCCAATGGCGGCGCGGACGGCGGGACTCTTGTGGAGCGGCAGCAGAACCTCGACATCGCCGCGGTCGGCGAGTCTGTTAACCGCGTTCGCCAGGCCACGCATCGTCTCTCCCTGGTTCTCCCGCCTGTGCAAGGTCACCAGCACGCGACGGAGTCGGGTGCGGAACCTGGGATTGCCTAAACCGTGCTCGAGTACCCAGTGCAAGTTGTCGATCCCGGTGTTCCCGGTGACGGCGACGGTTGCCGCGTCCATCCCTTCACGGTGGAGATTCGAGGCGGCTCTCTGCGTCGGCGCGAAATGCCAGCGAGCCATTTGTGCGACGAGCCGCCGATTCAGCTCCTCGGGGAATGGATTACGGAGATGCCCCGATCGCAACCCAGCTTCTACATGCGCCACGGGGATGCCTTCGTAGAAGGCAGCAAGAGCACCGCAAAAACAGGTCGTCGTGTCGCCCTGGACTAGCACGACAGCCGGTTTCTCGAATTGGATGACGTCGCCGAGCTCTTTGACGGCCAGACTGGTGAGGGAGGACAGGGTCTGCCGGTCTCGCATAAGCCTAAGCTGATAGTCGGGGGCCAGCTGCAACGTATCGAGCATCTGGTCGAGCATTTCCTTATGCTGGCCAGTCGAGCACACCACGGGCGTGAATCTAGGGTCGGTTTCGAGTGCCCGCACCACTGGAGCAAGCTTGATGATTTCCGGGCGGGTGCCGAAAATGACCAGAAGGCGGATGGGGGCTGGAGGGCCGGTGAGTGACAGCCCGGCTGCAGCGTTGAGAACAGTCACGAGCGGCGGCTTCTCCTGTCGGGGCTTCCGGACGATGGCTTAGGCGGCCATCTCTACGGCGATCTCCGCACGTACACGCGGAGTTTTTGCCCAGCTGCCACGCCCAGTGACAATGCGGCACCACGCCCATATCTGACCCGCCACCCAGACCACTGAGGCGAAGGCCGTGAACAACACGGCCACGGCGAACAATTCCCACCATCGGAGCGGGTTGCGTGACCGTATCTGGTACACGACGACGAAAGCCGCGAGCGGGCCAGCTGACAGGATCAGCTCCGTGATGTTATGCAGGTAAGGGTTAGTAATGGCGTCCAGAGATGTATTGACAGGTACCACGACATGTGCCCAGCTCAGCACGTTAATCACAAGGCCAGCGAAGTTTATGATAATGAACAAGATCATCGTAAGGTAGACCGTTATATCGAGCTTCGCGCGCCAGGCAAGCTCCCGGCTCCCCCAGATGGAACCCACGTGACGCCAGCATTGGTAGTGCCCCTGGACCCAGCGGGCACGCTGCCGCAAGAGCGGCCAGAGCTGGGGTAGTCCTTGCTGGGCGACGAACGTGGCTGGACAGTAGCGGATCTTCCAGCCGATCTCGGCCAGCGACAGCGACAGGTCCAGGTCCTCGGAGAGGCATGCCGTCCAGGGGTCCCGGCGCAACTGCTGTAGAGCGGAGAGCCGAGTGAATTGGCCGTTGCCCCCCAGCCCGACCGATCCGAAGCTGTTACGGGAGTCCTGCACGAGTGCCGAGAAGCCGACGAACTCGATGTCTTGCATCAGGGTGAGCAGATTGGTGGTCGCATTCGCAATCCGCACGCCGATCTGGACCCCGCCCACCCTTGCATTCCTCCGGCCCGAGAAGTACGGCGCCACCTTCGTAAGAGCGTCTGTCTCGAGCTGGCCGTCAGCGTCCATCACCCCGATCACTATCTCGTCGGCACCGCGTCCACCCAATCGGGGATCGCGTCGCGCGACCATCCAGCACACCAAGGCAAAAGCATGGTTCAGTACTGCGCCTTTCCCTTGGCCCGCCACGTCCGGGCCCCGGCTGACCACGCTCATCCACCCGGACCGGGTCCGCCGGCTCATCCACGCCCAGTGGTTTGCGACCGCCGCGGTGGCGTCGGTCGACCCGTCGTCCATCACCAGCACCAGCCGCTCCGGATAGTCCAGCGCGTTCAGGGTGGCCAGCGTCTGGCCGATCACCGCCTCCTCGTTGTGCGCCGGGATCACCAGCACCATGAACGGCCGGCGCACAAAACTAGCGGTCTTGGCGTGCCGCCAGCTCAGCCAGCGGGCAGCAGGCACGATAAGCAGCAGGACGTAATACCCGACGATAGTTACCGTTACCCAGCTCAGCCAGGTGATATTCACGACATGCATAGGAGTGCCCGCCTTACCAGGGTGCCCTCGGCTACCTCAGGGCCGCGTACGACATGGAAATCCCAGGCACCCAAACTCGCGATTTGGGTGCCTGGGATGTGGGCTCAGTAGGACCAGACGGGCAGGGGGAACGCCCAGCCGCGGTGCAGCAAACGGGCGGTCGCCTCATAGGCTCCGCCGGAGCGCACCGAGAACGAGATCGTTCCCAGATAGCGCCTGCTGTCGAGCCGCTTGCTGATCTGCATGTGCAGCGTCGATTCCGACAGATTGCGCAACGCAACCCGGTACAGCCCTTGCGAGTTGGTGACCACACGAGCCAGCACGCTTTCATGACCGTGGACGACCTGGTAGATGAGGACACTGGCGTCCGAGACTCTGTCATTCGACGCATTTGTCACTTCTCCGTACACGACGACGTCGTGGCCGGGGACCGAATAGCTGGTCAGGTTGAATGAGACCGTAGCGGACTGCGCCGACCCCAACAAAAACAACGCAGTAGCCGCAACCACTACCAGCGAGGCCAGCGCGAGAAGGGTGCTCCGGACGGGTCTTTGCGAGAAACGCGTCCCACTTTGGCTGGCCGAGCTTGCCGGATGCAGCGATGAATAGATTGTTGACATCCCATCCCCCAGGGATAGTTACTGTAGCTGCGATCATCAGCTGACGCCTCTTGGCACAGCCGATATGAGGTGTAGACGCAGTTAGCCAAGGCGAGGGTGCCCGCACGCCGTCGAAGCAGTTCAGGCCGACGGAATCTCGGGTTCCTGAAGCATTAGCTCCGTGAGCACCTCACTTGGCTTCCTGAACCCGAGCATAGCATCGGGCCAGCCATTAAGTGGGCTCAACTAATACCCGCAGATAATCGATGCGTCCGGGGGTTCTGTCCCTTTCTGGAGGTATTCCCGGATGAGGCCGTTATCCCGACATCGGGATAACGGCCTTTATGCCGAGGTCACCGTTATGCCGAGCGCGTCGCAATCTCATTTGTGCGGATACAATGAGACAAATGGTTTCCAACCCGGGCCGGAACGGCGTATCGGGTGATCCGGAAATGTGCGGGGGGCATCGACGCCCGCTCGTGACTGCAGCCCTCGGCACCCTTGCTGACGGCACGCCAGCCGGGCCGTCAGCCGATGAGCTCTGTGGCGCGCCTACCTCGCCCGCCGACCATGGCCACGCGGGGGCCGCGCAAGGCGTTAGGAAGCAAAAAACAGCGGTCCACCCGGAAGGAGCCTTCGGGTAGGCCGCTGCTGTCGAAGCGGAGGATCGGGGATTTGAACCCCGGAGGGGCGTTAACCCCAACCGCATTAGCAGTGCGGCGCCATAGACCGGACTAGGCGAATCCTCCAACCCGCACGAGCCGTGCGGCAGGCCATAGCGTACCGGCCCGGACCCAGCCCGGCAAAGCGTCTCGCCAGGCCGGGTCAGTGCACCTCGACGATCTTGTAGTCGCCGCGCTGGTACGCCTCGCGCATCTGGCGCTTGGAGAACTTGCCCACGCTGGTCTTGGGCACTTCGTCGATGAAGCACCAGCGCTCGGGCAGCTGCCAGCGCGGGATCCGCTCGGTCATGAAGTCCCGCAGCTTCTCCGCGGACACCTCGGCGCCGGGCCGCAGCACCACCGCGGCCAGCGGTCGCTCTCCCCACTTCTCGTCGGCGACCCCGATGACCGCGGCCTCGGCTACATCCGGGTGAGCCATCAGGATGTTCTCGAGCTCCATCGAGGAGATCCACTCACCGCCGGACTTGATGACGTCCTTGGCCCGGTCGGTCAGCCGGATGAAGCCGTGCTCGTCCAGCGTCCCGACATCGCCGGTCTTCAGCCAGCCGTCGTGGAACTTGGCCGCGTCGTCGTCCTTGTAGTACGAGCCCGTGATCCACGGTCCGCGGACCTCGACTTCGCCAACCGCCGCGCCGTCGTTCGGCAGTATGTCACCGCTGTCTCCGGCCAGCCGACCCTCCACGGCGCAGAACAGCCGGCCCTGGCTGTCCCGGTACGACCACGCCTCCTCCTCGCTGACGCCAGGCGGCGGGTTCGCCACGCTGGCCAGCGGAGAGGTCTCCGTCATGCCCCAGGCCTGCAGGATGCGCACGCCGAGCTCGGCGGAGTACCGGTCCTGCAGGGCATGCGGAACCGCGGAGCCGCCGGCGACCACCAGGCGCAGCGAGGACAGGTCACCGCCCTCGGCCTGCATGTAGGCAAGCACGCCCGCCCAGATCGTCGGCACTCCGCCGGCCACAGTGACTCGCTCGCCCTCGATCAGCCGGACGAGCGTGGCCGGCTGCAGGTGCCGGTCCGGCATGATCAGGTCGGCGCCGGACAGCAGGGCGGCATAAGCCAGGCCCCACGCGTTGGCGTGAAACATGGGCACGACCGGAAGCACCCGGTCCCGTTCCGAAATGGCGAAGGAGTTCCCCAGGCAGGCGCCCATCGAATGCAGGTAGCTCGACCGGTGGCTGTAGACGATGCCCTTCGGGTGTCCGGTGGTGCCGCTGGTGTAGCACATCGCTGCGGCCGAGCGCTCATCGAGCACGGGCCACGGATGCGAGTCAGCCTCCGCCGCGATCAGTTCCTCGTAGGCGTACACATTGACGCCGGTGAGCTCGTCTGCCCCCGGCGTCTCGGCCAGCGGCTCCCCGCTCACGATGACGTTCCGGATGGTCGGCGCCTGCGGCAGGATCTTCGCGAACGCGGGCACCAGCGAGGCGTCCACGATCACGGTGTGATCTTCGGCGTGGGTGGCGATGTAGGCGACATCGTCCGCGGCAAGCCGGACGTTGAGCGTGTGCAGCACCGCGCCCATCGACGGTACCGCCAGGTAGGCCTCGAGATGCTCGGCGTTGTTCCACATGAACGTGCCGACGCGCTGGTCGGCGTCCACGCCCAGGCGGCGCAGCGCGTTCGCGAGCTGCGCGGCCCGGCGGCCTGCCTCGGCATAACTGCGACGTCTGGTCCCGGCACCGGTCCAGGTCACGACCTCGCGATCACCGAATATTGACGTTCCGTAGCGCATGATCGACGCGATCGTCAGCGGCACATCCATCATCGTGCTGCGCACGGACCCACCTCCTCAGGGGTTCCTGACCTGCATACCTGATAGTGCCACGAGTCAGGCGGCCGGCAGTAGCCCCGTGGCGCGATGGCAATGATGTCATTGTTGGCAAAAGACGGATATGTGGCAATTCTTCGAGTTTCCGGTCAGGAATCCGAATTCGCGCCGAGTTCGGCGTCGATGCGCAGCCTGGCTACCGCTCGCGACACCGTGCTCTTCACCGTGCCGAGGCTGATGCCGAGCGTCGCGGCGATTTCCGGCTCGGTCATGTCCTCGAAATACCTGAGCATGACGGCGGCGCGCATCCGTTGCGGCAGCCGGTCGAGAGCTCGCCGCACGACCTCGGCCATGTCGCTTTCCCGCGCATGGTCCGCCACCACCTGATCAGGCAGCACATCGGTGGGGAATTCCTCCACCCGGCGGCGGCGCCACCACGATATATGCGTGTTGACCATGGCGCGCCGTACATATGCGTCAAGAGCGGCGCGATCGTTTATTTTGTCCCAGGCTAGATAGGTCTTGGCCAGCGCGGCCTGGACCAGGTCCTCAGCATCGGCCCGGTTGCCGGTCAGCATGATCGCCATTCTCAGCAGCGCGGCCCCGCGGGCCAGGACGTACTCACGAAAGGCCGCGTCGTGGTCGTTGGCTCGCGCTTCCTCGTGATTGCCGACGCAGCTCATGCCCGCTACTTTACTTAATGTAGCTGGCTAATTACTTAACGTACTCGAATTGCGGCCTTGCGGATGCGCCAGCTATCCGCCAGGGATGTATCTCTGTGTCCTCACAGACAAAGGTGGCCGAATCACTTGACGTAACTGCCCGCACCAAGCAGGGTCAAGTTGTGGCCTATGCAATCCCACGGAGGGCAAGTGCGGCATTTGGCAGACATTCCCCGTTGGTGTGACGACGTCACGGAGTCTGCTAGTCCGGCACGATTCGCGCGCAGGTCGCTGCTGAAGGCAGCGGTTCTCGGGCACCCCGGTGAATCGGATTTTCCGGCTGTAACGGCGGCGGGGTACGGCACGGGGACGTTGGAAACACCGTTGGTGTACACGGTGACCGGAAGAATCCTGGACGTCAGCCCGCATATTCTCGTGCTGCTGACCGAGCGGGGCGAGCAGCGCTTTCCGCTGGCGGCCTCGGCGGAGGCCTGGCGAGGAGGGTCGATTTCACCCGCGGCGCTCCGGCGAGGCGATCACGCGATTGTCCGGCGCCGTTTCCCCGGCGGACCCGTCGTGGACCGGATCTGGGCCGGAGTCGGCCGGGTGACCGGAACCATCATCGAACGCGAAGGCCCGGCCGGCCTGCTCGTCGATGAGGGGCCGGCCAAGGGACGCCGGATCGTGATGATCCCCCCCGAAGCCGCCGGCCGGATTCAGGTCCGCTTCCCGCGGCTCGAGCCGGGCTACCTGATCGACGTCATCGGCTTGAAGCATGACGGCTTCCTGCGGGCCCTGATCCCCGCCACGTCGCAGCCTCCCTACCGGGCCGGCCATCCGCCCGCAGCGCCGATGGTCAGCGGCCACGTACCCGATCCGGTCAGCGGAACGGCCGTCTGGCACGAGCCGGGCGAAGAGCCGGAAAACCTGCTCGGGCTCGCCTACCCGGCTCTCGACCCCGAGACGAGCTGCGAGCACGGCCGGGCCATCGCGTCTTCGTGCTCGCCAGAGGCGCATGCGGTGGACCCGCACGCGACAGGACCTGGCTGCGTACGGCTCCCCTACCTATCGGTGGGAAGCCTGCTCCGGCTGCGCAACGACTGCACGGAACGCACCAGGCTTCTCCCGGTTACCAGCTGCGGAGCGACGGCCAGGCTGTTCTGCGATCGCTGTGTCACCTGCGGGACCTCACGCAAGGGCAGGATCGCCGACCTCACCATGGCCGCCTTCGTGGAACTCGGCGGTGCCCTGGAAGTGGGCTGCTTTAACGCGACGATGATGATTGGCGGCTAGGAAATGCTCACCGCCCTGCGCGAGGTCCAGATCCCGCTGCTCGCCATCATGCTGCTCGGCGGCTGCGCGGCCAAGGCCTGGCGGGCGCTGAGTTCGCGTTCTGTCACGGCGGGAATGGGCCCGACTGGGCTGTTCCCGGTCCACCTGCGGCGCCCCATCACGATCATGATGTTCCTGGCCGAGCTGAGCCTGGGCCTCGGCCTGATCGGCACCGCCGGCCGCATTCCAGACGCCGCTTCGCGCCTGCCCGCGACCATCGTGCGGACGGCAACCGCGCTGTTCTTCCTCATCGCCGTGGGCGCGCTGAACGAGCTGAGGCAGCGGCGCCCCGATTCTGGCTGCGGCTGCTTCGGCGAACTCAGCGATACGCCGATCGGCTTGCGCACCATCGCGCGTTCCGGTCTGCTGTGCGCCTCAGCCGTCGCCACGATCGGCCTGCCCGCGCTCCGAATGCCGTCCTCTCCCAGACAGGCTGAGCTGTGGCTGGCCGGGCTGGCTTTCGAGCTGGCCCTCATCGCCTTCCTGTCGCCCGAACTCGGCGAAGTCCTGGTCCGGCTCGGTTACTCCGAGCCTTGCGAGCTGCGCAGGCTTCCGGTCGGGCGGACCATGTCCGCCCTGCACGCAAGCTCGCAGTGGCGCAAGTACGCCAGACAGGTCTCCACCGCCGAACCGGCCGATGTCTGGCGCGAAGGGTGCTGGCGATTCGCGGTGTACCCGGGCATCGTGCGCGGGCGGCGAGTGGACATCGTCTTCGCCGTCTACCTGCAGGCCCGCAGGCCGGCCATCCGGGTGGCGGTACTCGACGCGGACACCGACGAGGTCCTCGGCATGGCTGAGCCCCGCGAGTCTGCCGTTTTCTAGGGGACTCTAGAAAATATGCTAGAAAGCCCGATAACCAGCTAGTCAGTCAGTCAGTCAGGCCGGTTGGCCGCAGCCGCCTTGATGCGCATCGCTAGATCGGCTGAGATCGCAGGAACCTGCCGAAGTGCGGGACCGTGAACGCGATCAGGCCGCGCTCCGAGCTGTAAATCAGGCCCTTCTTGATCAGGCCGTCACGCGCGGGCGACAGGCTCGACGGCTTGCGGCCGAGCTCGTCGGCCACGACCGACGTGGGCACCGGATCATCCCCGGTGGCGGCCATCGCGCGCATGTACTCACGCTCGGCGGGCGTGGCCCGCTCGTATCTGCTACCGAAGAATCCCACCGCCAGTTCGCCCTCGGCCTCAGGCGCGGCCACGCTCACGTCCGCCGCCGTCACCGGGCTCGACGCGGCCACGTCCCAGGTGACCTTGCCGTAAGCCTGGACGAAGTACGGGTAACCGTCGGCGGCGGCGTACAGCGCGTCGAGCGCGCCGGGCGTGAAGGTCACGTCCTCCCGCTGTGCCGGGGCGAGCAGCGCCAGGTCGGCGGCTTCCCGTTCGAGGCGGTCGATGCGCGTGTACCTGAACAGGCGCTCTGAGTAGCTCTTGCTCGCCGACAGGACCGACGGCAGGTGGGGCAGGCCCGCGCCGACGACGATAAGCGGGCCGCCCGTTTGCGAAAGCTCGTGGCAGGCGGCGCACAGCGCGGACACGTCGGCCGGGGGTACGTCCTGCATCTCATCGACGAACAACGCGATCCCGACCCCGAGGTCAGCCGCGACCGAGGCGGCCTCGGCGAAGAGTTCGGTGAGATCGACCTCCAGGTCACCTGAGTCGGCTCGGCCGCGCTGGGCTGGCACGTCGATGCCGAGCGCGACGGTGACCGAAGATCCCTTCGGCGCCGTTGGGTCGCGCAGGGCAAACGCCTTGAGCACCCCGAGGAAGTACTCGACCCGGTCCGGAGCGCGATGCCGGGGCGCGAGTTCCCGCACGGCCATGTGCAGCGCGGCCGCGACCGGGCGCCTGATCGACTGATCCGGCCTGGCTTCGATCTTCCCGGTGCCCCAGAGCCGTTGCAGGGCCATCGACCTGAAGGTGTTGAGCAGCACCGTCTTGCCGACCCCGCGGAGCCCGGTGAGCACCATGCTCCGCTCCGGGCGCCCGCGGGCGATCCGCTCGAGGACCACCTCGAACTGCTTGATCTCCCGGTCGCGCCCGGTGAGTTCGGGCGGTCGCTGCCCCGCACCGGGGGCGTACGGATTGCGCACCGGATCCATAGCATCGGACTCTATGACCTGATCTAGCCCCAACCCTAGATTTGCCTAGAAAGCCCTACCGGCGTGTCGCGTCAGGCTCAGGGCTCGCGGGATTTATTGATGCGGGCTAGGAAGGCGTTGTAGGCAGCCAGCTGGTCGTCGTCGTCATCGACGCTTTCCGTGCCGCTAGCCGGGCCGGCCTGCTGCGATGCGCTGCTGCTCGCACCAGTGTCCCGGTGCGAGCTGACCAGGGTGGCGAAATTCGCCCGGCGCGCGGACTCCAGCCAGCCGAGTCCGCCATCGCTGCGGGTTTCCCGGCTCCAGGCGAAGAACACCGCCAGCACGAGCACGAACATGATGCCTGCTCCCCCCACCCACATCACCGCGCCGCCGGTGTGCACGTCGTTGATCGCACTGGGCGCCCAGCTCGGGCGCAGCGTGGCCAGGGCAGGGAACGGGTTGCTGCTGTCCGAGCCGAGGATGAGGCCGGTGAACGCGTCTACCGGCATGGCGATGAAGAGCAGGAAGATCCGGGACGGGTAGGAAACCCGCCACCTGACCGGCTCCCGCCCGATCAACGGCAGGAAGTAGAGGTAACCGGCGATCAGGTAGAGGGCAAGCTCGGCGTTTCGCACCGCAGGGTCGGTCAGCACGACGTTCTCGAAGCTGGTCAGATGGGTACCGACGATCGTGGCGAGGTAGAGCACGGCCCCGAACGGCGGGAAGGTGATCGCGGATACCACCCGCGAGCGCACCGCCTTCTTGACCCAGGTGTGCAAGGGGTTCCGGCTCGCGTGCAGCAGCAACGTGATCGGCTGCCCGACCACCAGCAGCGGTGGCGCGACCATGATCAGCAGCAGGTGCAGGATCATGTGATCCCAGAACAGCACGCCGTCATAGCGGCCGATACCGCTCTGCGTCGCGATCACGATCACGGCCAGGCCGCCGAGGAACAGCGCGCTCCGCCACAGCGGCCAAGGCCGGCCCGGATGCCGCCGTCGCACTCTCAGCACGCACCATAGGTACAGGCCCGCCACCACCACGACGAAGCCCGTGACCACCGGCGCGAACTGCCACCGGGTGACGACCTGGAGCAGGCCGAAGGGCGGCAGTGCCTGGCTTCCCATGCCGCCGAGACTACCCGCGGCCTCCTGCGCGCCCGTTCACTGCCCCGTAAGGTCATCGGCGTCAGCGTTAAAGTCTTTCCGGTCCAGCCTTGAGCCTGAGGCCCCGCCGGAGGCAATCTAGAGGCGGTATGGGTGCTGACGGAAGTTTCGGCCCGCCAGCTTTGCAGCGCGGCGGCTCCGTCGTCCTGGAACCGGCTGACCAGCTGGGCGGCGGCGTGGTAGGCGGCTATCTCGCTGGGCAGCCGGACGCGGATCTTGATCGGGGGATGGTCATTCGTGCGAACGTGAACGGTGTAGGACCGGCGGAAGACCAGCCACCAGATCGCCTCAGTGATCAGCAAGCGGAGCAGATCGAGCGGGCCGCCGGGGCCGATTGGCCCGACGGGATTAAGCGGGCTCAGCCACCGTGCCCCGCTCTGATCGATGCTGATGACAGCAGCGCTGTCGCCAGGTCCCTTGATCGGGGCGGCCGTAACCAGCTGACGCAGCGGTTCCAGTTCCTGCCATCGTGCCGCTCGTCGATCGGACTTGCGTTGTGCACGGGCCATCCACCGATCCGCGGCGGTCAGCTGCCCGCTGCGGGCCCGCTCCCGCTGCCGTCCCTGCCATCCTGCCTCTCGCTCGTCGGACCTGCGTTGTGCACGGGCTGCCCACCGATCCATCCAGCGCACCACGCCTGGCTCCCTTCACTGGGCATGGCCAGCCGCCGGCGATCCGGGGACTGGCTGCGGTCGCAAAGCGAACGAGCGTCCTGCCCGAGCTGTGGTTCGTGATCCTGGGCGTGACGATCGCGCTGGTGGTCGGCATGGTGTTCCTGGTCGTGGCCGAGGCGCTGGTGCCGAGCGGGTCGGTGCCGGGGCTGGTCTACGTGCTGCGCGGGATGCGCAGGCGGATGGGCCGGGCGCGGCGCTACTGGCAGATCAGCGGGATCTTGGTGCGGCGCGGCCTGATGCCGTACGTGCGGGGCGGACGCCGGTCCGAGCTGTCGACGTCGGAGGGCCGGGCCAGGCTGGCCCGCTCGGTGCGCCTGGCAATGGAGGACGGCGGGGTCACCTTCGTCAAGCTCGGGCAGGTGCTGTCCACCCGCCGGGATCTCCTCCCGGCGGAGTTCATCAGCGAGCTGAGCCGCCTGCAAGACGACGCGGCCGAAGTCCCCTGGCCCAGGATCGAGCAGGTGCTGCGGTCCGAGCTGGGCGCTGAGGCGGGCGAGCTGTTCGCCAGCTTCGACCGTGAGCCGATTGCCGCGGCGTCCATCGCCCAGGTGCACGCGGCAACGCTCCCGTCGGGGGCTCGGGTCGTGGTCAAGGTGCGCCGGCCGGATGTCAGCCAGATCGTGGACAGGGATCTGGACATCGCCGGTCGGCTGGCGGCCCGGCTGGAGCGCAGCACGAGCTGGGGCCGGGCGGTGGGCACGGCCGGGCTTGCCGCCGGATTCGCCGCCGCCCTGCGCGAGGAACTCGACCTGCGGGTAGAAGCGCGCAACATGACCTCGGTGGCCGCCGCGCCGGGCAGCCGCGGCCACGGCGGCATCGCCATTCCGGTGCCCTACCAGCCGCTGTGCACCGGGCTGGTGCTGGTGATGGAGCGCTTCGACGGGCGGCCGCTGGCCGCGATCGACGCCGGCACGCCCGCTGACGTGCGCGCCGCGCTGGCCCGCAGCCTGCTCGACTGCCTGCTCCGCGAGGTCATGCTGGAGGGGACTTTCCACGCCGACCCGCACCCGGGCAACGTCCTGCTGCTGGCCGACGGCAGGCTCGGGCTGCTGGACTTCGGGTCCGTCGGGCGCATCGACCAAGGGCTGCGTTCCGCGCTGCAGCGGCTGCTGCTGGCCCTGGACCGGGGCGACCCGGCCGGGCTGGCCGACGCGCTCCTGGAGGTGGTCGAGCGACCCGAGGAGCTGGACGAGCTACGTCTGGAACGGATGCTGGGCCGGTTCCTGGCCCGGCACGTCGCAGCCGGGATCACCCCCGACGTGACGATGTTCACCGACCTGTTCCGCATCGTCTCCGACCACGGGCTGGCGGTACCACCGGAGATAGCCGCGGTATTCCGCGCGCTGGCCACGATGGAGGGCACGCTTACCCAGCTCGCCCCGGGCTTCGACATCGTGGCCGAAGCCCGCCGGTTCGCAGGCCAGCAGCTTGCCGGGCAGTTCAGGCCGGACACGCTGCGCACGACCGCGGCCGACGAGCTGGTCGCGCTGCTGCCCCTGCTGCGCCGCCTCCCCCGGCGCATCGACCGGATCGGCGGAGCGCTCGAAGCCGGACGGCTCAGCGTCAATGTCCGCCTCCTCGCCGATGAAGGCGACCGCCGGATAGTCACGGGCCTGCTCTACCTGGTGCTGACCACGTTTCTCGCCGCGACCAGCGGCATCATGGCGGTCCTCATGCTCGGCCTGCGCGGCGGGCCAACCATCACCAGCCGGGTATCCCTCTTCCAGTTCCTCGGCTACTGCCTGCTGGTGATCTCAGCTATCCTCGCGCTGCGCGTGCTCGCACTCGTGTTCCGCCCAAACAGGGCCTAGCCACATCTGGGCGTCATCTCCTCGGTCGGGCACCCTCTGGGCCACTCCCGGTTCTCCGGGACGGCAAGGGTCTGCCCGAAGGGTCGAGCGAAACGAGCCCTTGCCGTCCCGGGGGGTTCGGGAGTAGGGCTCTGCCTGCCCGGGCGAGGAGATGACCCCCGTTCTGATCCCCCATCTCCGAGGGAGGGCCGGGGTCCGGGACAGCGCCCCCGCAATAAAGCCGTCGGCTGCATCTGGAGGCCGGTCGGTGACGAGCCCGGAACGCGACATCAGCGGATATAAGCCCAGGTCAGGACCATTTTCCGAGGTCAGAGCGGAGGGCGTGGGATTCGAACCCACGAGGACGTTGCCGCCCTAATGGTTTTCAAGACCATCGCCATCGGCCACTAGGCGAGCCCTCCTGTGCGTAACAGCCTACGGTAACGCCGAGCGGGACGTCAGCCGGCGCGGCCAGGCCAGCCCGTCACCCACGAGCGCGGCCAGGACCAGGTACGCGTCGGCCGTGTCGCTGCCGAGCAGCTCGAGTTCGACCTCCGCGCCCTCCTCAAGGTGCGGGTCGTACGGAATCCGGGTTACCGCACGGCACCGGGCGGCGAAGTGGTGTTCGAGCCGGTCAAGGTCGACGGTGCTCTTGCTCTTCGGCCGGATCGCCGAGAGCACGACGACCCCGTTCCTGACCAGGTCACCGCAATGGTGGACCTCCAGCCAGTCCAGGGTCGCGCTCGCGCTCCGCGCGCCGTCCACCGAAGGTGAGCTGACCAGGACGATCTGGTCGGCCAGCCGGAGCACTCCGGACATGGCCGAATGCAGCAGGCCGGTCCCGCAGTCGGTGATGCAGATCGAGTAGAAGTGCTCGAGCACCCGGGCCGTGTCGCAGTAGTCTTCGGCGCCGAAGGCGACGGAGACGGCCGGATCACGATCGGAGGCGAGCACCTCGAGCCGGCTCGGCGCCTGGGAGGTGAAGGCCCTGACGTCGGCGTAGCGGCGGACCTGGTCTCGTTCGTTCAGCAGGTCCCTGATCGTGGCGGACGTCTCCAGGCGGACCTTGTCCGAGAGCGTGCCGCGGTCCGGGTTGGCGTCGACGGCAATAACCCGGTCACCGCGGAGCGTGGCGAGCGTCGCGCCGAGTCCCACCGCCGTCGTCGTCTTGCCGACGCCTCCCTTGAGGCTCAGCACCGCGACCCGGTGGTGACCGCCCGCGACCGGGGTTCGCACCCGGTTGATGAGATCGCGGTGGCGCATCTCGGCCGCCGACTCGCCGAACCGGAGCAGCCCGCCAGTAGCCCGGTAGACGCTACGCCGCCAGCCTGACCCGGGTGCCGCCCGCTTTCCGTGCAGCAGGGATTCCGTGGTCAGGCTGTCTGAGGTCTCGCGCGTGCCCTCAGGCTGCGCCGCCGGCGGTGGCGCGAGGGTGTCCTCCCGGTATCCAGCGCGGGCTTGCGTCCCGGCCCGCTGCGAGTCCAGGTCCCAACCCGAGGACGTGTCCTGCGGTGGATGCGGCGAAGCTGGTCCCGGCGCGTCCGGAGCGTCGAACCCGGGCAGCGGCTCCATCTGCGGTACGGCGCTCGCGTCGGGCGGGAAGCCCAGGTCCGGCAGGTAGCCAAGCTCCGCGGCCCGCTCAGCTTCCGGCTCGTACCCTGGGTCCTGCGGGTATCCCAGTCGCCGCGGATAGCCGGCGTCAGGCGCAAAGCCCGCGTCGCGCGCAAAGCCCGCGTCCGGCGCGTGCTCCGGGCTGGGCGGATATTCCAGGTCGTGCGGATAGAACGCGGGCTGCGGATAGCCCTGGCCAGCGGCGGCGGCGGGCTCGGCCGGCTCACCCCAGCCCGCCCACCCGTTGACGGCGGGGTGAGCCTGGTCATCGGGCCGCGGGCTCCGATAGTCATCGGAGCGGCCATCAGCATCGTGGCCAGCTGGGCCGAAGGTCTGCGGCGTATCGTTGTTGGTGGTCACGGGTCGTCCCCCTTGGTCCTCATCAGTGGGGCGCATCCGGGCAGGTTCATGCATCTATCCGAGCGTAAGCCAAATCACGCGCGATTTCGACACCGAGTGCGCTGGCCCGATGGCACTCAGTTGCGATCCGTGGTCTTGTGGCTGAGCGGATAACGCTGAGCGGATCACGCAGCGGTGACACAGTGGGCAGGCAGCACGTCGTCGGACGAGAGAAGCGAAGGAGAGGTCCATGCGCGCCGTCGTCATCACCGAACCCGGCGGACCGGAAGTGCTCCGCTGGCTGGAAGTTCCGGACCCGGTCCCCGGCCCAGGTGATGTGGTCATCGAGGTCGCGGCCAGCGCGGTGAACCGGGCCGACTTGATGCAGCGAGAAGGGCACTACCCGCCGCCGGAGGGCGCGCCGCCGTACCCGGGCCTGGAGTGCTCCGGCCGGGTCCTGGCCGTCGGCGACGACGTCACGGCCTGGCGGCCCGGTGACGAGGTGTGCGCGCTGCTGGCCGGCGGCGGCTACGCGGAGCAGGTGGCGGTGCCGGCCGGGCAGCTGCTGCCGGTGCCAGGGAACGGGAAGATAGACCTCACCCACGCGGCCGCGTATCCGGAGACCGTCTGCACGGTATACGCCAACGTGTTCCAGGTGGCCGGGCTGGCCCGCGGCGAGACGCTGCTGGTGCACGGCGGCAGCAGCGGGATCGGCACGATGGCGATCCAGCTGGGCAAGGCGTTCGGCGCCAGGGTGGCCTGCACCGCCGGATCGGCGCAGAAGCTGGCCCGGTGCCGTGCGCTCGGCGCGGACGTGACCATCAATTACCGCGACGAGGACTTCGTCGCGGCGCTGCGGGAGGCGACCGACGGGGCGGGCGCGGACGTCATCCTGGACATCATGGGCGCGAGCTACCTGGAACGGAACCTGGCCGCGCTGGCCACCAACGGCCGCCTGGTCATCATCGGCCGTCAGGGCGGCAGCAAGGCCGAGATCAACCTGGGCGTGCTGCAGGGCAAGCGGGCGAGCCTGTACGCCACGACGCTGCGGGCCCGGCCCGCGCAGGAAAAGGCCGCCGTGGTGGCGGCGGTGCGCGACCATGTGTGGCCGCTCATCGAGGACGGGAAGGTCGCTGCCATCATCGACAGGGAGCTGCCCATGTCCCAGGCGGCGCAAGCCCACCGGGCGATGGCGGCCAGTGAGCACATCGGCAAAATCCTGCTCTTGCCGGACTGAACCCCCGGGCCTTAGCGGGAAGTGTGATCGGACAGACTAGGGGAATGAGCGACGGGATGAATCGTGAAACACAAGAACATCCGCAGATCCTCGTGGTGGGCCCGGAAGGTATAGCGACGGGCAGCGAGCAGGACGAGAACGCCGGCCACGAGCGCCCGGTCACCGAGATGGTGGAGCAGCCGGCCAAGGTGATGCGGATTGGCAACATGATCAGGCAGCTGCTCGAGGAGGTCAGGGCCGCTCCCCTGGACGAGAAAAGCCGGGCCCGGCTGAAGGAGATCCACGAGAGCTCCATCAAGGAGCTCGAAGACGGGCTCGCGCCCGAGCTCGTCGAGGAGCTCGATCGGCTGTCCCTGCCGTTCGACCAGGACGGGGTGCCTAGCGACGCCGAGCTGCGGATCGCTCAGGCGCAGCTGGTGGGCTGGCTGGAGGGCCTGTTCCACGGCATTCAGACCGCGCTGTTCGCCCAGCAGATGGCGGCCCGCGCTCAGCTCGAGCAAATGCGCCGCGCGCTTCCGCCCGGGATGATTCCCCCGGATCAGGAGGCACAGCAGCAGCGCCCCACCTCTGGTCCGTACCTTTAACCGACCTTTTTTCTGAACGGGCCGTGGTGCGGCCCCCGGCCACGTCCCAGCCGTCCACGGGAAACGCCGCATCCCGCGGCCTGCTGGTCGCGGGATGCGGCTGATGCTAGGGGCGGCCGAAGCGCAGCCGGCCCAGCCAGGCGGCGGCCGCCGCGAACTCGGGGTCTGAGGTGCCCGGCCGGACCTGCGTGGTGGCGCCGTCGCACCTGGCGTAGCTGCCGAGGAAGCGGACGTCCCGGCATACCCGGCGCAACCCCATCAGCGCCTCGCCGACCCGCGCGTCGTCCACGTGCCCTTCGCAGTCGATGAAGAAGTAGTACTGGCCGAGCCGGTCGCCGGTGGGCCGGGACTGGATCGTGGTCAGGTTGATGCCGCGGACGGCGAATTCGGTGAGGATCTCGAGCAGGGCGCCCGGGTGATCCTCGGTGAGGAATGCGGCCAGCGATGTCCGGTCCGCCCCGGTGCGCGCGGGCAGCGGACCGGGCGGCGACACCACGACGAACCGGGTGACGGCGTTGGCCCGGTCGTGCACGTCGGGGACGAGGACCTCCAGACCGTACCGGCCCGCGGCGAAGGCACCCGCCAGCGCGGCGTCTAGCTGCCCGTCCGCGGCCTGGCGAGCCGCCTCGGCGTTGGACGCGAGCGGCACCCACTCGCCGTCTGGCAGGTTGGCGGCCAGCCAGCCCCGGCACTGCGGCATGGCCTGCGGGTGGCCGCCGACCCTCTTGATGTCCGCTAGCGCCCGGCCCGGCCTGGCCAGCAGCGCGAACGCGATGGGGATCTGCAGTTCGGCCACGATGACCAGGTCGTTCCCCGTGGCCAGATCATCCAGGGTGGCGGTGACCACTCCCTCGACCGAACTCTCGATGGGGACCACGGCCCGTTCCGCCACGCCGTCGCGCACGAAGCCGAGGGCGGCCTGGATGGTCGGGCAGGACAGCGGCTCGGCACCGGGGTTGACGGCACGCAGAGCCGCCTCGGAGAAGGTGCCCTCCGGGCCCAGGTAGGCGTAAGGCATAGCCCACATGATGCCAGTATCCCGGGGGTGCGCGGGCCGCGCGGTCACGCCGCGGCGCGCAGCCTGGCCATGATCAGCAGCAGCACCAGGGCAGCGATGCCGAAGGCGTCTTCTACCACCCGGGCGACCAGCGTCGGCACGTCATGCTGGCCGAGCAGGGTCTGGCCCCACCAGGGGATGGTCAGGGCGAAGAACACCGCGGTGCCCGCGGCGACCGCGACCCGCCGCGGCGACCGCCCGTCCGCCAGGATGGCGCCGATGACCACCACGACGACCAGGAAATGGTGAATCCAGGAGACCGGCGAAAGCAGCACGCCGAGCAGGGCGGTGACCGCGATGCCCTCCATCTCCCTGGACTCCCTGGCTAGCCGCCTGGCCAGGGCAAAACCGGCCGCCGCCACCCCGAGGGCCAGCGCGAGCCACAGTGCACCAGGGGCCTGGCCGGGCAGGAACTCCCTGAGCAGCATCCCGCGCAGCGACTGGTTGGAGGTGCCTGAGTTGGACCCGAGCCGCCCGGGCTGGAAGATCACGCTTGTCCAGTAGGTCACCGAGTCGTGCGGCAGCACCAGCCAGGCTCCGGCGGTCCAGGCCAGGGCCGCGATCGCCGCGGTCACCGCCGCGCGGCGCCGCCCGGATAGCCACAGGTACACGATGAACACCCCTGGCACCAGCTTGACCGCGGTAGCCAGCCCCACCAGCGCACCGCGCGGCCACCGCGGCGCGCTCGCCGCGCAGTCCGCCACGGCCATCGCGAGCAGCACCATGTCCACCTGGCCGAACCGCATTTCATCACGCACCGGGAACAGGTAAGCGCAGGCCGCGAACACGGCGGCGAACACGAGGGCCCGCAGCCACCCGGACCCTGGAACCCGGCGCAGCAGCGGCGCGAACGCGAACCAGATCAGCACGGCGAGCGGCCCGTAGATGAAAAGCACCCAGACCAGCTGCGCAGCTGACCAGGGCAGCAGCGCCAGCGGCACCGCGAATAGCGCCGCGACCGGCGGATAGCTGAACGGGAGCAGCTGCGGCGGCTGGGTGAGCATGGTGTACAGCGGCTGGCCCTGCAGGACGCTCAGGCCGCCGGTACGGTACACGGCGAGGTCCACCATCCGCTGGTCAGGAGCGCTCGTCAGGTAGCCGCGGACGAGCGGCTCGATGGCGGCGAGCGCCGCGGCCCAGGCGAGCACCCCGAGCGCCGTTATCGCCCATGGCGGCCCGGCGGCGACGCGCCCGGCTACGCGCCCAGCCCAGGTCGCGGGATCCCGGCCCGCCGCGGCCTCGGCCGGCACTCCGGTGGCGGTGCGCATCCGCTTCACCCGGCCTTCGGCGCGGTAGTCCTGTCCGCGCTAATCCCCGGGGCCTGGGGGTCTCGGGAGCCCCCGGGATCCTCGGGATCCTTGGGTTCAGCCCGCCTCGCGCGACCCGAACGCACCATCAGGACGACCAGCCAGACCGTCGCCCCGGCCAGGACCGCGGGGGTTACCCCGTGCCTGATCACGGGCTGCAGCCAGGTGAGATCCGGCGGCATCGTCACGTCTGCCTCCCGGGCGGGCAGGTAACCGAAGCCGAGCGCGGCCGTCCGGGCGAGCAGCAGCCAGCCGATCCCGTCGACGACCGGCGCGGACACCAGAGGCACCAGGGGCAGCAGCGCCCACGCCAGCGCGTCGTACCACGGCAGCACGTAAGGCCAGGCGAAGAGCCAGGCGAGCACCAGCGCGAACGCGACGCCCGCGGCCGCGGGCCGGTAAGCCCGCCCGCCCGGTCCGGCGTCCGGAGCACGCCCGGTCAGTACCCCGGGCCACCCGCGGATAAGCAGCACCGCCAGCACCACGGCCAGCGCGATGGCCCCGTATTTCACGACGTCGGTCGCGGCCGTCCCGCCCGCGACGAGGTGGATGACGGTCCGGATCACCCGCCAGGGCGATCCGATCGACACCATGTCACTGGCCCGCGACGACTGCTTCAGCATGGCGGACCCGCCGATGGCCACCGCCGCCCCCGCCGTTACCGCGAACCCGGCCCCGAGCGCCGCCAGCGGGGGGACGAGACGGCGCCACTGGCGTCCCAGCAGCAGCACGAGCGCGAGGGCGAGGCCCAGCCCGACCAGGGCGACGGTGATCTTGACCGCGAACCCCAGCCCCACCAGCACCCCCGCTCCCAAGGCTCTGCTGGCCCGGGGGGGACGACCCCCCGCACAACAAACCGCGGCGACGCCGAACACGATCGCCTGGCTGTCTACGTGCGCGCCCGCGACCAGCACCTGAAGCAGCACCGGGTTGCCGGCCCACAGCACGGCCGCCCGCAGCTGGCGGGCCGGGGAATCCCGGGTCATGCGGTATAGCAGCAGCGCGGTGGCGCCGAAGGCGGCCAGGTTGGCCAGGCCGAGCACGAACACGGTGAGCCGCACCGAAGTCCCGCCGATCAGCGAGGCCAGCGCCTCGATCGCGGTCGCCAGGGGCCCGTACACCGACGGCGATCCGGCCCAGTCCTGGACCGCCCGCGCGACAGGGTCACCCAGCGCGGCCAGCTGGGCCGGCGTCGTGGTGTAGGGGTTATGGCCGGTGACGAGCATCCGCCCGTAGGCGGCGTAGCTGAGATGATCCGATGACCCGAAGGGCGGCACCAGCGTCAGCGCGGCGGCCGCCAGCAGCCCCGCGATCAGGATGGCCCGCGCCGGAACCGACCAGCCGCCGCGCACCGCCCGCAAGACGAGCACCAGCCCGAGCGTCCCCGCCGCCAGGCCGGCCGCGGTCAGCGCGACCGCGAGATACGGCGAGGGATGCAGGCCGAGCGACCACGGCGGCTGCCCGGGCTGGCCCGGCAGGGCCGGCTCCATGACCGAAGGCCCGGCCACCGCGACGGCGAACGTGAACACGACGCTGGCGCCGATGGCGATGAGCCCCGCGCGCCCGGTGGCTGACGCCCCCCTGGTCATCGGCGCGCGTCTGGTCATCGGCGCGCGGCGAGCGCCCTGGCGACATCGGTGAGCTGGTGAGCGCGGTGCAGCTGGGCCCGCAGGCCGGTGCCGGTGGCCCGGTGTGCGAGTTCCACCTCGACCTCGGTGATCCGCAGTCCCTGCCGCAGCAAGTCAATGGTGAGCGCGGTCTCCACGCCCCAGCCGTGCGCCAGCGGGCGGGCGGCCTCGAACGCGGCGCGGGTCAGGCAGCGCTGCCCGTTGAGCGGCTGCCTGGGCTGCCAGCCGGTGGCCCGGCGGATGCCGGCTCCGGAAAGCCCGACGACCAGGCCGTGCCCGCCGAGCTTGACGGTGGCGGCGAAGACGGCGATCGTCATGTCCGCCGTGCCCGCGATCACCGGGTCAATCAGCGGCCCGGCTTGGCCTGCGGTGTCACCGAGGTCCGCGTCGAGGAACAGCAGATGGCGGGAAGTGTCACGGTCTTCCCGCTGGTCAACCAGCCGGGTCGCTTCCGCGCCGGTCTCCATCGCGGCTCCCTTGCCCCGGTTCCCCGGATGCCGCATCACGGCGGCGCCGGCTCGCTGGGCCACGGCCGCGGTGGCGTCCCTGGAGCCGTCGTCGACCACGACGACGAGCCCGACGCCGGGCAGCCCGGCCGAGGCGGTTACGGTCGCGGCGATCCGGTCCGCCTCGTTCCGCGCCGCGATGACCACCGCGACATCGCCGCCGTGGGACCGTGCTGGCATGGGCCGATCTTAGGTCAACGCACCCCGCCCGCGACCGGAATCACCGTCACTGCGGAACCGCTGGCTTCGGCCGGCTCATGTTCGCGTCGTCTACGAGCGTGAACACCGAGTCAAGGCCGGTGACCTGAAGGATTTTGCGAACCGCAGGCTTCGGGGAGGCGATCTCCAGCTCGCCGCCCCGCTCGCGCACGCGGCGCAGACAAGAGAGCAGCACGTTCATGCCGGTCGAGTCGCAGAACTCCACGCCGGACATGTCAATCACAACCCGGGCGGGCATGCCTTCGGCCAAGACGGCGGCCAGCTCGCTGTGCAGCCGCGGAGCGGTATAGAGATCGATCTCACCGCAAATGGTCACGATCGTGTGATCATCATGATATCGACTTGAGACGTTTAGCTCCACGTGCCGAACCTTATCGTGCCGAGCGCCCGGAAGCCAGGTAGCTACGCTGTGCACATCCTGAGAGATTCTTGGATAAGTCGCCGTGCCGCGCGGCCACGCCGACCGGCCTGATCTGCGTCGCCGCCCGGCTGACCGGCACCTGCGCCCACACCTTGGTGCCTTGCTGGTCGTGACTCGTTCCCCAGCTCTTGGAAAGCTTTTCCACGATCCGCAGACCCCGGCCTCCGGTCGCGCCCTGCGTCGGTTCGCCCAGCTCAGGCCGGGTCTCACCGCCGCCGTCACGGACCGAGACCTGAACGCAGTCAGCATCCAGGCGCCAGGCGACGCGGATTTTGGCGCCGGGCAGCGGGCCTGCGTGCCGTAGGGCGTTGCTGAGGAGTTCGCTGAAGACGAGCGCGACGTCACAGACGGCCGAATCGTAGATACCGGCCGCGACAAGGTCTGACACCAGGCGCCGACGGGCTTCGCCGACGCTTGACGCAGCGAACGGGAGCATGAGGACGCTCGCTTCAGTCACCTCCATGCCAGCTCCAGGACGTCTGTCCGAACCTTGCGCGAACCCGTTACGAGCGGAAATGCCCCGTCAGAACGCTCCGGAAACACGGCAGCACCTGAGATATCGCAGCGGTAACGGCGCCTCAGCAGAAACCCGCCCTGGCCGCGGCCGCGGCCGCCGGCACGGTAACGTCTCACCGTGAAGGTTGTCAGTCCACTCCGCGGCGCCCCGCTTCCCGGCGCCCCGCGTCCCGGCGCCCCGCGTCCCGGCGCAGAGCCGGGCCGGTGCGCCGTAGGCTCGCACCCATGAAGGAGCGAGCGCGCGACCAGGGCGGCCCGGGCACTCTGACCGACGACCTGGCCGTTCCCGAGGTATACGACGCGCCGCCGGGCCAGTCGCTGGCCGAGCTGGCCGCCGAGTACAAGCTCCGGCCGAGCGCCGCCCGTCCCAGCGTGTTCGCCTACGCCGGGCAGCTCTGGGCCCGGCGCCACTTCATCATGGGCTTCGCCACCGCTCGCAACATCGCGATGTACACCGAGGCGCGGCTGGGCCAGCTGTGGCAGGTGCTCACCCCGCTGCTGAACGCCGCCGTCTACTACCTGATCTTCGGCATCATCCTGGACACCAGCCGCGGGGTGCCGAACTTCTTGGCCTTCCTCATCACCGGCATCTTCATCTTCAACTTCACCCAGCGGGCGTTCATCACCTCGTCCCGGGTCATCGTGGACAGCCTGCCGCTGATCAGGGCGCTGCCGTTCCCGCGCGCCAGCCTGCCGATC
>Ga0182030_10004460_pt1 | contig 29832 bp, 35 predicted proteins | sample 812S3MmetaG_FD_121299 | JGI IMG/M metagenome (GOLD analysis project Ga0182030, IMG submission 121299) | Permafrost microbial communities from Stordalen Mire, Sweden - 812S3M metaG (Illumina Assembly) | ecosystem: Environmental > Terrestrial > Soil > Wetlands > Permafrost | place: Sweden...
CCCTTCATTTCGACGCAGGGCAAATGAAGGGGTAATTGAAGGGGTAGATGGGCTCGGAATGTAGGGGTAAAATGACTAGATCTGACCCTCGAAGAACCCTCGAGCGGATCGGTATAACGCCACAAGAGTAGAGACTAAATCAGTGTTAGAAAAATTCAGCCGCGCTTCGCGGAGCGAAGCGTAAGGTGGGGTGGGGCTAAATTCAATACGACGATTTTTTAGAAAGGTGTTCGAGCCGGAAATTTTTTGGGCAAGGGATTTTTTGAGGGATAAAAATTAGATATCGTCTTGTCCGATTCCCAATTCTTTTTTCATTTCTTTTTTGACATCTGCTAGGGCGGTAAGTAATTTCACAATATGTTCTTCTTTTTGAGAACCAGATAGGCCTTGAGATTTGCCAACTAATTGGGCAAAGATCCTCGCTTTTTCTTCTAATTCTTGTTCACCGAATAAGCTGATGGGAGACATTGCGTTGCGGGTTTCTTCGCTATCTTTATCTCTAGCCCCTTTCTTTTCTTTGGCAAGCGCCTTAAGTTCATCTTCGGAAAAATTAGATGTATCTATCTCTTCTTCAATCTGGATATCCCTGATGGTCTTGATAAAGTGAGAAAGTGCGTTTACATAGGCTGTTTTCTTTGCATCAAAAAGCCTTTGTTTCTTTTGCTCTTCTTTTTGGAATTTAATTTGGGTCTGAAGGCGCACCTCTTCGGATTTAGTTTGCCTACTTGTTGCCCATGCAGCGATGATTCCTCCAGCTATAGTTCCCAAGAGAGTAAAAATTGCTGTAAGCATATCTTTTATTTCATTAATTCTCCGACTGATACACCAATTGCTTTAGCAAGTTTTGCAATCGTGGCAAGTGTCGGATTAGTTTTTCCACCCTCGATATTTGTTATAAAGCTGCGGTCAATATCAAGTGTTTTGGCAATGGCATTTTGGGAAATACCTTTTTTCATCCTGATACGCTTCAAATTCTGCCCCAGCTTTTTGGACTCCTCGCTTATACTTTGCATGCGTCAATTATAATCCTGTTGCACTGTATGGCACATTGTGTGGTATAATACACCTATGCCTGACTATTTCCTCTACGCCCGCAAAAGTACCGACGTTGAAGATAAGCAAGTCCGCTCCATCGAAGACCAGCTTTCTGTTCTCCGTGCTTTGGCTCGGCAAGAGAAACTCCATATCATCGGAGAATTTATCGAGAAGCAGTCCGCCAAGATGCCCGGCCGCCCTATCTTTAACGGCATGATGCAACGCATCGAGCAAGGAGAAGCGCAGGGTATCTTGTGCTGGAAATTGGATCGGCTTGCCCGTAATCCGATGGATGCCGCCCGCGTCCAATGGTTGCTCCAGCAGGATGTCATAAAGCGCATCCTCACGAGCGACCGGAGTTACTATCCTTCCGACAATGTCCTTATGATCGGCGTCGAGTTTGGTATGGCTAACCAGTACATCCGCGATCTTTCCGCGAATACCAAGCGCGGCCTCCATGAGAAAGCGAAGCGTGGCGAATATCCGAGCGTTGCGCCATTAGGATATATCAATGACGTGCGAAGGAAACAGATTGTCGTGGACGAGAAGGAGGCGGCCATTGTCCGCGAAGCATTTGAGTTGTATTCCAAGAACCAGTCTCGTCTCGAAGACATTTCAAAATTTCTTTTCGATAAGGGCATCAAAACCAAAGCGAGCAACCGATGGATGAGCGAAGGCGGCAGAGCGTGGAAGCGCGACCAGATTACGGCGTTCCTATCAAATCCTTTTTACTGCGGCCTGTTCCGCTATGCCGGAGAGTTGTATGAAGGTAAACACGAACCGATAATTTCCAAGCAGTTATTCGATAAAGTCCAAGCCGTCTTGAAGGAGCGGAGCAAGCCGCAGGTAAAAACCAAGCAACCTAAGCCGTTGTGCGGGCTGTTCCGGTGCGGCGAGTGTGGGCGGATGATTACGGCAGAATTTCAAAAAGGCCGCACCTACTATCGTTGCAGTAAGAAGGGCGTCGTCTGTTCCCAGCCCTACATCAGAGAAGAAGTTTTATCAGATCAACTTTCCAGCCTATTCAAAGAGTTTGCGTTGCCCTCGGATTGGGCGGCCGAATTATACAAACTCGCAGACAAGGACGAGCAGGATGCCGCCCGATCTCCTATACGCGAGAACCAAGTACTCCGTAGCGAGATAGCGTCCGTTACCGAAAAACTCCAGCGACTTTTTGACGCCTATCTTGAGGAAGATATTGAGCGGAATACCTACCGCTCGGAGAAGGCGAAGCTTCTCCTGCACAAAAGGTCGCTGGAGGAGAAAATGGCCGCACTGAACCGAGGGTATCTAGCGTGGCTCGAACCGCTACGCGGTTGGATAGACGACGCGGCAAACATTGACGAAACTGCCGTTTCGACTGATCTTACCCTCAAAAAATCCCTTGCCCAAAAAATTTCCGGCTCGAACACCTTTCTAAAAAATCGTCGTATTGAATTTACCCCCACCCCACCTTACGCTTCGCTCCGCGAAGCGCGGCTGAATTTTTCTAACACTGATTTAGTCTCTACTCTTGTGCCCGAGGAGGGAGTCGAACCCTCATGACCTTGCGATCGATGGATTTTGAGTCCATTGCGTCTGCCATTCCGCCACCCGGGCATTCGTTCATCAGGTGCGCCTTGTGGTCGCGCGCCAGCACAATTGATAATAGTCATTTATAAAGGTAAAATCAAGGTAATATGGCACGAGTGATCGCGATCTGCAACCAGAAGGGCGGTGTCGGAAAAACCACCACGGCGGTAAATTTGGGCGCATACCTTGCCGCGGCGGGGCGGCGCGTTTTGCTCGTCGATTTTGACCCGCAGGCGAACGCGAGCTCGGCACTCGGGCACAATGTGCAGTTGAACAGCACAAGCATCTATCATGGTATTTTGGACCAGGTGCCACCGGAAGAGCTTATCAAGCCGAGCACTATCTATAACTACCACTATGTCCCGTCGGCGCCGCACCTCGCAGGCGCGCTCGTCGAGCTGGTGAACGTCCCGGAGCGCGAATATTTTTTGCGCAAGTTCATCAACCGCGTGCGGCACAGCTACGATTATATTTTGATTGACCTTCCGCCGAGCCTCAGTCTTCTTACGGTAAACGGCATGGTGGCCGCGGACGAGGTTTTGATCCCGGTGCAGACGGAGTATTATAGCTTGGAAGGGCTTGGCCAGCTGCTCGAGACGATCAATTTGATCCGCGACAATCTGGCGCATCCGATCCGCGTCGCCGGCGCGGTGATCACTATGTACGACAAGCGCGAGCATTTGAGCCGCGAAGTTTCGAAGAACATCCGTCGCCACTTCCCGCATCACGTCTTCGAGGTGGAGATCCCGCGCGCGGTCGCGCTTGCGGAGGCGCCGAGCTTCTCGAAGCCCATCATTTTATATCGCCCCGACTCGCCGGGCGCGCAGGCGTACGAGCGGCTCGCGCGCGAGGTGATCGCGCAGGAACAACTTCTTGCCGACGCCGCCGCGGCTCCGGCGATGGCGAGTGAAAATTTTGGGAATTTCAATATCTAACATGTTGGGCAAAGGACTCGAATCATTGATACCGAAGAACAGCCAGAGCCAAGGGCAGGGCTCTGGCGGCAATGCACAGCCGTCACGCCCAAGCTTTGTTCCGCCCGCAGCGTTGCCGGAGCAAAGACCGATGGAGCAGAAGCCAGCAGAGCAAAGACCGCAGTCGTCGTTCCAGCCGCAGCCCCAGCCGTCCAAAAAAGACGACCTCGCGCAGGAATCCATTTTCCATATCGAGATCGAAAAAATAACGCCGAATCCGGACCAGCCTCGGCGGCATTTTGATCAAGAAGCATTACATGAGCTTGCCGGCTCCATCCGCGAGTTCGGTTTTCTCCAACCGCTCGTGGTGTCGAAGATGGAAAAAGAAACACCGACCGGCATCGCGGTCGAGTATCAGATCATTGCGGGAGAACGCCGTTTTATGGCGGCGAAACTGCTCGGCCTGCCGCGTGTTCCCGCGATCATTCGCAATGTCAATCTTGAGCGTGAAAAATTGGAGCTTGGCGTGATCGAGAACATCCAGCGCGAGAACCTGAATCCCATAGAAATGGCGCGCGCGTTCCAGCGGTTGCAGGAGGAGTTTCGCATGACCCAGCGTGAGATCGCGGCGAAGCTCGGCAAAAGTCGCGAAGTCGTGGCAAACAGCGTACGCCTGCTCGACCTGCCCGAATACATCCAGCGTGCGGTGGAAGACGGAGGTCTTTCCGAAAGCAACGCGCGCCTGCTCATTGCGATCGAAGATCCGGCGGCGCAAAAGGCACTGCTTGAGGATATTGTGCAGAACAAGCTCACGACGCGCGATGTGAAGGAGCGCGTCCAGCGCGCCGCAGGCGCGGGGACGCCGGGCGCGCCTCGCCGCGGCCGCCCGCCGCTACAAGAGGTGCATCTTGCGCCGGAGGTAAAATCGATGCAGGACGAACTGAGCACGTCGCTCGGAGCGCCGGTCGAGATCAGCAAGAGCGCGAACAACGGGAAGATCACCATCACGTTCTTTTCCGAAGAGGAATTGGAAAACATTCTCCGAAAGCTGGGGAAAGAACGGGAGTAAAATAGTGTAGGGCCGCGCTGCCCTACACTATTTTATAACTGGTCTCTTTCACTCCTTGGATATTCCTGATCTTTACCACGATTTTTTCGATCTTATTTTTGTCGGTCGATTGGACCTCGAGCTTGTCCACGTGGAGCCTCCCGTCTTTTATCGCCTCGGTGTGAAAACTAAGAATGCGAATATGCGATCGTGCGATCGTGCCCGATATGTCTTTGATAAGGCCGACACGACTTTCCGCGGTGATCTTGATCTGAGTGCGTGTTGGGAGGGACAGCGCGCTTGCGAACGATTTTTTCTTGCGTAACGCAAGGCGGATATGGTCTTGGGCGATCGTCGTCCTTGCGAAACGGAGCCAATCTTCCGACGGCCGCTTGCCTTTTTGTGTGATGATCTCCACGACGTCGCCGGATTTCAATATGTGGTCGAGCGGCACGATGAAACTGTTCACTTTCGCTCCAGTGGCGGAATTGCCGACCTCGGAATGGACGTGATAGGCAAAGTCGATCGGCGTTGATCCGACCGGAAGGTCGATCACGTCGCCGCGCGGCGTGACGGCGAAGATCCTGTCTTGGAAAAAGTTTGTTTTCATCGCGTGGATGAATTCCTCGGGGTCGGTCGCGCTCCCCGAGAATCGTTCCTGCCAGTTCTTCAATTGCTGGATCCACACAAGTTCCTGTGCGAGCTTTTTCCCGGAAGTTGCCGATGGGCCGTTCTTTTTCTCTTTATAGAGCCAGTGTGCTGCGATACCGTATTCGTTCTCGTCGTGCATCTCCTGCGTCCTGATCTGGATCTCCACTTGCTTGCCCTCGGGGCCGATCACGGTGGTGTGCAGGCTGCGATACGCGTTCGGCTTCGGCATGGCGATATAGTCCTTGATGCGTCGCGGGAGCGGTGGCCACGCTTCGTGGATCACGCCGAGCGCGGCATAACACTCGGGTAGGGTCTTCACGATGATGCGCATGGCAACGAGGTCGTGGATGCGTTCGATGTCCATGCCGCGGTTCAATAGCTTTTTATATAGACTGCTGTATCGCTTTGCGCGAATCTCGATATCGATTGGCTTGATGTCATGCTCTTCAAGCAGTTTTTTCACGAGCGGTTTCACCTTCTCGAGATATTTCGATCGTTCCGCATAGTGCTCTTTCGTAGCCGAAAGCACCCAGTCGTATTCGCGCGGATGGAGATAGGGGAACGCGAGGTCCTGCAGTTCGCCGCTTACGTTGTGCATACCAAGCCGATAGGCGAGCGAGGCGTAGATCTCATCGGTCTCGAGCGCGATGCGCTTTTGTTTTGCGACCGGAAGCGCTTTGAGCGTCTGCATGTTGTGCATCCGGTCGGCGAGCTTGATGAACACCACGCGAAGGTCCTGGCTGAGCGCAAGTACCATCTTGCGCAGATTTTCCGCCTTATCGTGCTCCGGCCCTTGTTCCTGCTGTTCTCCCTCCGCGCCGCGATATTTGATGTGCCCGAGCTTGGTGACCCCGTCCACAAGGGACGCCACTTCGTCCCCGAATTCTTTTCTGATCGTATCGAGCGGCACCCCCGTGTCTTCCACGGTGTCGTGCAACATCCCAGCCGCAACCGTCGCGTCGTCGAGGTTCCAAGAGTGCAAAATTTCCGCCGCTGCGAGTGGGTGGTTGAAATACGGCTCGCCGGTCTTCCGTTTCTGCCCGGCGTGCGCCTTTTCCGCGAATGCATACGCGTGTCCGATCAGGCTATTCGGTTCTTTTTTCGCGATCTCTTTGATGGTCATGGTGGCGCCGCGGTGTGTTGTGATAATTATTTTTCTGCATTATACGTCTCTTGTATCTCGGCTGCAGATAGCGCGCGGTTATAGACGCGCACGTCGTCGATAAGACCTTTAAAATATCCATCACTAGCCTCGTACCCGCCGATAAGAATATCAGGGCTGGTGTAGGAAGCAAAGGTATTGCCTGCGGCAACAGACCCGACCTGCGCGCCGTTCACGTATGCGATGGCGGTGGTTCCGTTGGCGGTGCCGACAACATACACCCATTGGTTTATTGGAATCGGATTTGTTGGAGCTGAAGTAGTGAGCGAAGTGTTGGTGAATACATAAAAATAGATCTTACCGTTGGGATCAATCAGGATCTCTTTATCGTAGTTGACTCCATTGTTCCCGCTCGTAAATCCTACAATCCTTGCTTTTGCGCCGGGATAAGAGGATGCATAAATCCACGCGGAGACGGTCACAACTGGTATATTGACGGTTTGATTGTTGAGAACGTAATCCGTGCTCCCGTCGAATGTTCCCGCCCATGGGCCTAACTTGCCGGCCGAATAATATCCTGACGATCCAGTTTGCGACCCGCTCCATGTTCCTGTGCCATTACTTCCCGAATAATCGATTGCAGTGCTCCCTGTTCCTTCGTCCATCGGCCAATAACCTATGAGCCCGCGTCCGGATGCGAGCGCAAGGTTGCTGCCTTTTTCGTAGAGCGCGGGATCGTTGCCGCCGTCTTTCGCCATCTGCGGCGCATCCTTCAACGATTCCAAAAAAGCCGCCACTTTGAATCCTCCTATGCCATCGGTTACATAGGTGTAATAAAAATTGGTGGAGGTGGTGTTGGTCGGATCGACGGGAAGCTTGGAAATTACCGACCCCGCCACATAGGAGCCGAAATTGATCGGTATCCATCCGGTGCCGTTGGTCTTCATATAAGTGGACGACGCGGCGCATTGATAGGTATACCCCGTTGGCGCCGCAGGAAGGCCGAGCCCTTGGCACTGGTTGCCGCCGACGCCGGCGGTCGGGTCAGGAACGGAAATATATATAATGGAGGATGTTCCCATAAACATCGTGCTTGGGCTGCTCATAGCATCCTGGTAATAGAGCGAGATCGCCTTATTAAGCGTGCCCATGTCGGATATGCGGGAGGTGTCGCGCGCCTGGCGGAAGAGATCCGGCGGGTTGAGTGTCAACACAACAACGATGGCGATTATCGAGACAATGGCGACGACGACGAGAAGCTCGATGATGGTGAATCCTTTTTTCATAGTATAAGGATACACCCATTATAGCACCGCACAAAAGTCTCCCTTTTGTGCGGTGCTATTCCTTTCGCTTCGCCTTTTTCGGCTTCGGGGGATTTTCGATCCAGTTTTTGAGCGCAGCCTGAAGCTCCTCTTCTGACTCCGGCTTTTTATTCATTACAAAAGTGCAGTCGGGGTAACGCGTGCAGGCAAAGAACGGCTTGCCACGGCCGCGGGATTTCTTTTCGACGATATCGCCGGGCTTGTCGTGCCGATCGGGAGATTCAAGGCAATTCGGGCACTTGAACCCGGTCTTGTTCCAAATTTTCATGATGCCTTTGCACTTTGGATAGTCCGTGCAGCCGAGGAAGAAGCCGAAGCGCCCGCGCGTCACCTTCATCGGCTTGCCGCAGATCGGACAGCGCTCGTCTTTTGTTTTTTCCTCGAGCGCCCTGATTTGCGCCGCCTCTTCCGGCATCGGCAATGTGACCTTCACGCCCGGTTCGGGGCAGGCGAGGAACTTTCCCATGCGGCCGAACTTGATGAGCATCGGCTTGCCGCAGTGCGGGCAGGGCGTGGTGGAAATTTCCACTTGCTTTTCCACGCTCGCTTCTTTTTCGCTCAAATTCTTTTTGAACGGGCCGTAAAATTCACGGCAGACCTCCGTCCATTTCATTTTCCCTTCGGCAATCTCGTCGAATTCTTCTTCGATGCGCGACGTAAATTTAATATCGACGATCTCCGGAAAGTTCTCAACCAATAGATTGTTCACTAAAATACCGATCTCCGTCGGTGCGTATTTTTTATCAACTTTTTCCACGTAGCCGCGATCCTGGATGGTCGAGAGCGTCGGCGCGTAGGTGGACGGACGGCCCACGCCTTCCGCTTCGAGCGCTTTCACGAGCGTGGCGTCGGTGTAGCGCGCGGGCGGCTCCGTGAAGTGCTGGAGTGGCTTGATCTCCTCGAGCGCGAGCGCCATATCTTTTTCCAGTTTCGGGAGGCCGCCCTCGATTTCACCTTCGGCGTCGTCGTCGCGGCCTTCGGTATAGACGCGGATGAACCCGTCGAAGATGACGGTTTGGCCGTTCGCGCGGAATATCTCGCGGCGCGGCGTGCTCGCTTCGATATCTACGGAAGTTTGTTCCAAGATGGCCTCTCTCATTTGCGAGGCGATGGTGCGCTTCCAAATAAGGTCGTAGAGCCGAATCTCGCCGCGATCTTTCAAGCCAATGTCGGCGCCGGAGACAGCTTCAATATTTGCGGGGCGGATGGCCTCGTGCGCTTCCTGTGCGCCCTTGCTCTTCGTGGAATAGATGCGCGGCGAAGGAAGCTGATATTCCTTCCCGAATTCTTTGCCGATCACCGCGTGTGCTGTCGCGAGCGCGCTGGCGGCGAGATTCGTGCTGTCGGTCCTCATATACGTGATATGCCCGTTCTCATATAAATGCTGGGCGATGACCATCGTTTGTTTGGCGCTGAAGCCAAGCTTGCGCGCCGCTTCCTGCTGAAGCGTGGAGGTGGTGAACGGCGCCGCCGGGTTCCGGCGTACTTCTTTTACGGCGATCTCGGCGATGCGATAGTTCGCGCCCCTCAGTTCTTCTATTATGTTCTTCGCCGCGCCGTCGTTTTTGATCCCCATTTTGCCCACCGTTTTTCCGTCTATGGCATTCAAAACGGCAGGAAATGCCGTTTTCCCCTTGGGCGACAAGAACGAGGCCTCGATCGTCCAATATTCCTCCTTGTTGAAGGCCTGGATAAGCCGCTCGCGTTCCACGACGAGCCGCACTGCCACGCTCTGCACGCGCCCCGCGGAAAGCCCATAGCGTATCTTGCGCCATAAGAATGGCGAAAGTTCGTAGCCCACAAGCCTGTCGAGTACGCGGCGTGCCTGCTGGGCGTCCACAAGGTTGATGTCGAGCTTGCGCGGATGTTCGAGCGCCTCCATGATCGCGTTCTTCGTGATCTCGTGGAACGCGATGCGCTCGTATGGTTTCGCCGTCTTTTTCTCGTCGAGCCCGAGTGCGTTCACCAAATGCCACGCGATCGCTTCTCCTTCGCGGTCTTCATCAGTCGCAAGGATGATCTTATCCGCCTTTTTCGCGAGCGCGCGCAAATTCGTCACCACCGGTTCGGCTTTTTTGGGGATTGTGTAGCTTGGCGCAAAATTATGCGCGACATCAATACCAATTTTACTTTTTGGAAGGTCGCGAATATGGCCATACGACGATTCGACGGCAAAATTTTTGCCGACAAACTTGCCGATGGTCTTTGCCTTAGTTGGTGATTCAACAATAATGAGATCCATTTTTAGTGATGAGCAGCTGGCAATCGATTGTTTGTTTATATTGTATACCCTCCGCCCGTTTCTTTGACGATTCCTCTTAAAATAAGGAAGCTCAGCGTGCGGTTGACGATTCGGGGTTCAAGTCTAGTCATTGTAATTATTTTGTCAACATCGGCCGGTGCCGAAATCGTTTCCAGGGCTTCTAAAATAAGGATTTCTTCGGGCGACTCGCCTCGTCTTTGCGCCACGGCTTTTTCTTTTTTTACGATATCATATGCCTCAAGAATTTCATCTGGCGACGTGACGAGCTCTGCCCCTTGACGGATAAGCGTGTGAGACCCTTTGAAGTTCGCCGCGGCGATCGCGCCGGGCACCACAAAGAGGTCGCGATTCTGCTCGACCGCGTAGCGCGCGGTGGCAAGCGCGCCGGATGATTCCGGTGCTTCCACAATGAGCACAGCGCGGGAAATGCCGCTGATGAGCCGGTTCCGCTCGATGAAGCGATAACCGAACGGTTCTTCGCCGGGCGGATATTCGGAGATGATCGCGCCTCCGTGCGCGAGGATCTTTTGCGCGAGCGCCTCGTGCGAGAGCGGGTAGACGCTGTCTAGGCCGCCAGCGAGGACGGCTACCGTGACGCCGCCGGCGTCGAGGCATCCCTCGTGCGCGGCGGCGTCGATGCCGAAGGCGAGGCCGCTTGCGATCGTGAAGCCCGCGCATGCAAGCTCGCGGGCAAAATCGCGCGCTGTTTTTTTGCCGTCAGCGCTCGCGCGACGAGTGCCCACGATGGCAAGCGTGAGCGGATTTGCGCTCACTGCCGCGATGGCACCGCGGACGTAGATACCGAACGGAGGGTGGGGGATGTGCCGGAGCCGTTCGGGGTATTCTTCGTGCGACGAGAGAACAAGTTGGATGCCGAGCTGTTCAAGTCGGTCGCGTTCCCGTGCAGGATCAGGGAGTGCTACGCCTTTGCCCGCGAGCGCGTCATATGCCGCTTCCCAGCTATCTCTCCCCGCGCGATATTTCTTGATTGCGTGATAATCGCCACGGGCAGCGATCGCAATGGCATGATAAAATGATGTTTCGTTCATGGTAGTTTTTTGAGCCTACCATTTCTCGTAAAAATGGGAAGCATCCTTTAATGATGATTTAATTTCCTTTTCCTACTATAATAGAAGGGTAATGGTCAACAACCGGTTCACAAAGCAATTATGGATAAGTTCCGGCATCGTCGCCGCGAGTATCGCTCTCGCAGCGGGTGCGGTCTCTTATCTTGCAAACGACCTTTCCGCCCAGGCAGATACTATTATGAACGACAGGGCGACGGTCCAGGGGCAAACCGATTCGGTGGCGGATCTTGCGAGTCTTGAGGGCGCTATGCCTCAGGCTACGCAGTATCAGTTGGCGATGGACCGGTTACTTCCCGACCAATATGGTCTTGTGACGTTCGAGCAATGGCTTGCCCAATCAGGGAAGAACTATGGCGTTACCGCCAACGCCGTGTTCCAGAACTCGGTCGTTTCGCCGCAGGGGACGACCCCGGGGACTGCCGGATTTTCATTCGACGCCGAAGGTTCGCCCGCCAGCGTCATATCCTTTTTAGATGAGGTGAGCTCGAAGTCATCCGGGTTCCTTCTCACGCTGAACTCCTTTGATTTTACGAACGACGGCACGAACGCAAAGGTCACGGGCCAGGGAACGATCTTTTTCCGGTAATATGAAGAAAGCATTATACGCACACCCCGACGCGGTCATCGCGGCGTTAGCTATCATCTTTCTTGGAATCCTGATCAGTTTTTATCTCTGGGCTACCGGCGTCATTGTTATACAACTCCATCGTTCACTTACCCCCGCTCCGTCACAAAGCGCATCCGGATTTAATTTGCAGGGAGCGTCGAAACTTGACCTGCGTGGCCTTTCGGTTACGTCGACGACCCAATAGGGAAGTTCTTGCCTATTGAAAAAACAACGCAGTCGCAGTATTATGAACCGTGTTCGATGCCGTTGTAACGAGCGCGATTAGCTCAGTGGTAGAGCGTCACATTGACATTGTGAAGGCCGGAGGTCCGATCCCTCCATCGCGCACAAAAATGAACACGCCATGGCTTTCCGCCTCGTGATAAGAATAATTCGGCGGAAAGCCATGGCGTGTTCATTTTTATCATCGCCGCGGCGCGGCGATACTTGCGGTTTGGGCATTTGTGCGGTAAAAAAGAAGACAGAGATTGAGATGGTCGTCGTCGCGCGTGTAGCTCAGTGGTAGAGCATTTCACTGATAATGAAAAGGCCCTTGGTTCGATTCCAAGTACGCGCACAAGAAAACAAAAGCGGCATATAGCTCGACATTGACACCGTGTAGCACAATCTGCTACACTTAGGGCATGAGAACAACACTCAATATTTCGATGCCGCCGGAACAGAAAAAGAATGTGGACCAGATGATAAAAGATTACCAATACACTTCGGTGAGTGAGTTTTTTCGCGACGCAGTCCGAGCTCTTGAAGAGGATATTCTCGTGAAAAATATCATGGAAAGCGAAAAAGAATTTTCAGCAGGGAAGGGTAAGAAACTCCGGGCCCTTAAAGACTTAGGGTAGTGTATGAACATAGAATATTCCCCCAAATTTGCCAGGCAGTTTAAAAAACTGCCCAGCGAAGCGAAGGAATCTGCTTTTAAGTGCGAAAAAATATTTAAGAACAACCCATTCGATCCGAAGTTGAAGATGCATAAATTACACGGAACCATGAAAGAATATTGGGCATTTTCGATCTCTCATAATTACCGCATAGGTTTTACTTTTATTGACGGCGATCTTGTGCGATTCCACGCAGTTGGTAGCCATAGTATCTATAAATAGCTCCTACTTACATTAAATGCTTACCCCCGAGATCATTTTTGAGAACGACGATTTTTTGGCGGTGGACAAACCGGCAGGGCTTATGGTGCACGCTGCACGGGTGAGCGGCAAGCGACGGGTTGACGAAGCGCGTGCGGCCGAACCGACGCTCGTCGACTGGCTTGTTGCGTATTGTCCACAAGTGAAGACGGTTGGCGACGACCCCGCGCTTCGCCCCGGCATTGTTCACCGGCTTGACAAGGCGACATCCGGAGTGATGATCGTCGCAAAGACGCAGGCGTCGTTTGAACGGCTCAAAAAACTTTTTCAGGAGCACAAAATGAAGAAGACGTATTTCGCACTGGTGTTCGGTGTGCCAAAAAAAGAAAAGGGAATCATAGACGCGCCGATCGGGGTAAGGAGCGGATCGCTTAAGCGGAGCATTCATTCTTCAAAAATGGCAAAGGAGGCGATAACGGAATATGCCGTGGTGAAAAAAGTTGAACCGTACTCCTTATTGGAGATACATCCACAAACCGGTCGCACGCACCAGATCCGCGTCCACCTCGCAAGCATTGGGCATCCGATCGTAGGGGACGCGATGTATGGCGGCAAAAAACAGCCTGCGTTCGCGCGTCGCTTAATGCTCCACGCTGGGGCGATCGAATTTTCCAATGGGGTTGGAGGCCATTTTGCTTTCGAAACGCCATTGCCGCCCGATTTTACTTATCCACAGGACTGACTGCATCAAATAAGGTATGATTATCATATTGGAACAACAGAAAGGTCGAGTTTCTTTAGCAATAGAAAATCAATTGAGAAAATGAAAAACAACAAAACACAAAAAGGCTTTACCCTTATCGAATTGCTTGTGGTTATCGCTATTATCGCGATCTTGGCGGTTGTGGTCGTTTTGACTTTGAACCCGGCTGAACTTTTGCGTCAAGCGAGGGATTCAAACCGCATCTCTGACTTCGCGACGATAAAGAGCACTATTTCGCTCTACCAAGAAGATGTGTCGACGACAACGTCGCTCTTGGGAGGTGCCACCTATAGGTTGCTTACCGCAGACCTTACGGGTACGTCCCCCACGTCAGGATATGAGACCGCGGGTACGTGGGGATTCCTTGGTGGCGAGCTTGGGTTCAGCACCTCGACCAACTTTTCAAGGGCAATCGACAGCTCCGGCTGGATTCCGCTCAATTTGAACGCAATCAGCTCGGGAGCCCCGATCAGCTCATGGCCGGTTGATCCGACGAATAGCGGACAAAACATGTATATCTACGTGGCGACGTCCACTTCCCCTGGAACGTGGAAGATCGCTACACAGATGGAAAGCGCAAAGTACAAGCAAAACGGTTCAGGCGATGTTAGTACGGGCGACGGTGGAAACAGCAGCAGCACGTACGAGCAAGGTTCAAACCTGACTGGTCTCTAGGTAGTAATAACAAAAAGCCCCTTCTTTCGACCTGCCGTGAGTGCACAACGGTCGAAAGAAGGGGCTTTTTGTTATTACTGTCCCGTTTTGCTATGATGAATGAACAACGATCATCATGAGACTTCCTCTTCCCGCGGACCAACTTAAAAAGCTTCTTGTCGAACAAAATCTCATCACTCCAGAGCGATTCGACGAGCTCTTTGAGGAATCCGCGCGCAAGAACCAAAGCATTATCGACGTGATGATATCCGAGAAGATCGTGGAGCGGAACTACTTGGACGGTCTTATCGCCACGGCACTTGGGGTGCCGCGCGTGGATTTTGGCAGCCATCCGATAGAAAAAGAGACCGTTCAGCTTTTGGCGGAGGACGTCGCGCGTTCGCGACAAGCCATTGTTTTTAGCAAAGAAAATGACGGGGAGACGTATGATGTTGCGATGATCGACCCGTCCGACCTCGAGACGCGCGAATTTTTGGCACAGCGGTTGAACGGAAAGATAAAACCATTCCTCGCTTCGCTAGAAGATCTCAACCGTGGATTTTCCGTCTATGGTTATGAACTTGGGCAGGATTTCAAGAAATTGATAAGCGAAAACGTTCGGGCGTCGCTGATGAGCCAATCGAAGAACGTGCAAGAGGCGGCGGCCGAGCTTCCCATCGTTGGCATCGTGGATAATATTCTTTCCTACGCACTCGCCTCGCGCGCGTCGGATATTCATATCGAGATTTTGGAAGAATCGACATTCATCCGCTACCGCATTGACGGCATTCTCTACCAGATCATGGATATCACGAAAGCGGTGCACCCGGGCATCGTGGCGCGCCTCAAGCTGCTTTCCGGCCTCAAGCTTGACGAGCACTTCGCGCCGCAGGATGGCCGCTTCCGCTACCAGCTTGGCAACCAGCAGGTTGACGTTCGTGTTTCCACCATGCCGACGTTCTATGGCGAAAAAGTAGAAATGCGCTTGCTTGAATCTTCGCAAAAGCCGCTTTCGCTCGAAGAGCTTGGCATGTCGCCGGAGCTTGCGAAGCTCATCTCCGACAACCTCAAAAAATCGTACGGCATGTTCATCTCGTGCGGCCCGACCGGTTCCGGGAAGACGACAACGCTCTATGCACTCATGAACATGCTGAACCGCCCGGAGGTCAACGTGACGACCGTTGAGGACCCAATCGAATACAATATGCGCTACGTGAACCAGACGCAGATCAACCCGCAGGCCGGTGTCACGTTCGCGTCCGGGCTTCGTGCTCTCCTGCGCCAGGATCCGAATGTCATTATGGTCGGTGAGATCCGCGACAACGAGACCGCCGATATCGCCGTGCAAGCGGCGCTCACCGGGCACTTGTTGCTCTCTTCGCTCCACACGAACGATGCGCCGACGGCGATCCCGCGCTTTTTCGATATGAAGATACCGCCGTTCCTTGTAAGCTCGGTGCTCAATCTTGTGCTCGCGCAACGCCTTGTCCGAAAGATCTGCCCAGTCTGCATCTATTCCTATGACGCCGATGCCTCGATCACCGCTACCCTTGCGACGCAGCTGAAGGATAATGGCCTTGATCCGGCAAACGTACAGATTCCGACGACGCTGTATCGCGGGAAGGGATGCTCTTCGTGCGGCATGACGGGATATCGAGGAAGGCTTGCCATTTACGAGGCGCTTGCCGTGGACGAGAAAATGAAGGCGCTTATCGTGAGTCCGGAGTTTGATCTGGAGGCGTTGCGTGCCCAGGCGCGCGCGTCGGGAATGAAGACGATGTTCGAGGATGGGTTGCAGAAAGTGCAGATCGCGCAGACGACATTGGAAGAAGTGCTGAGGGTGATCAGGGAATAGCCACAACAAAACACCCCCTCTTTTTCGACCGTGTCGCGCGGACGCTAAAGGTCGAAAAAGAGGGGGTGTTTTGTTGTATGCGTCGGCTCGTCCGACATACCCCCGAAATCCCAAAGCATACTGCTATGTGGCTATTCCAATATCACAGCGGTTACTGATCGAGCGACTTTAGGTTTTCTTGATATAGAGTTAGTTATTCTTACTTGCGTGGTGCGCGGGTTTTTTGACATTCTTTTCGAAAAAGAATAATATAACATATGTGTTATAATTAAATGGATTATGAATTTTGGGAGGCGAGCGATAAGAGGATTCCTGTCGGGGACGATATTGAGGATTTATGGGAGAGCGATCCCGGTTCCGCGGCAAAATTGGTCAGAAAATTGGAGACGCTGGATAGATATTCGTTCGATCAATTGAAGCATTCAAAAACTATCGAGCACATAAACAGGAAGATTTGGACATTGCGATACGATTTGAGAAATAAAATATGCAGGATATATTTTAAGACAGACAAGCAGGGAACAATGCAACTATTGCACCTTGTTATCAAAAAAGAGCGGAAATTGAAACCAAAAGATATTGAGACAGCAGAACAGCGAGCAAAAACGATTTTATAAAAATATGAAAAACGAACAGTTGGAACATTTAAAAGAAAAATTTTTAAAAGACCCAAAATTTAAGAAGGTGTATGAGGGCCACGATCTGGCGTTTGAAATCGGGCAGAAAATTTTTGAGGCGAGAGTCGCGTCCGGTTGGTCGCAAGAGAAGTTGGCCAAGAAAATCGGGACAAAGCAACCAGGCATCGCAAGGATCGAAGGAGGCGCGGTGATTCCGAGCCTTGCTATGCTTCAAAAAATAGCGGATGCCCTGGGCGTGGAGCTTGAACTTCCTAAGTTTGGCGTCAAAAGAACAATTGTTTCACGCCTTTCTCCAGCTGCCGCCTCGGGAGTGGTAGAATTAAAGCATGGCTGAAAAACCGGCACTGGCGGGTCATCCATCCAATCAGGAGATAGCGGAGATACTCCACCAGATAGCGGAGTATCTTGAAATGCAAAAGGTGCTGTTCAAGCCGCGAGCGTATCAGAAGGTTGCGCAGACGATTGAGTCACTTGAGGAAAGCGTTGCGGAGATCTACGCGCGTGGCGGCGTGAAGGCGCTCATGGAAATTCCCGGCGTCGGCGCGGGCATCGCGGACAAAATAGAGGAATTTTTGAAGACGGGGCGTATTAAGGAATATGAAGCGATGAAAAAAGAGACGCCGGTGCGGCTCGATGAGCTTTCGCGCATCGAGGGCTTGGGGCCGAAGTCGATCCAGAAGCTGTACCAAAAGCTTGGCGTGCGGAATTTGAAGGAGCTCGAGGTGGCAGCGCGCGCCGGGAAGATCGCGTCGCTCGAAGGATTCGGCGCAAAGAGCCAGGAGAAGATATTGAAGGGGATGGCATTTGCCGCCGACGCGGGCAAGCGATTTATTTTGGGCTACACGATGCCGCAGATCGAGACGATCGTTGCGCGATTGGAAAAAGTTGCGGGTGTTGCCACGGTTACGGTCGCCGGATCCGCGCGGCGGCGCAAGGAGACGATCGGCGACGTCGATCTACTTGTCGTGGCGCAAGGCGCGAAGGCGCAGAAAGCGGTGATGGATTATTTTGTGGCGATGCCGAAAGTGCTTGCGGTCTCGGCGCATGGCGCGACGAAGTCGTCCATCAAGGTGCGGCCGGGCATCAATGTCGACCTGCGCGTGGTGCCGAAGGAATCGTATGGCGCAGCGCTCAACTACTTTACCGGTTCGAAGGCGCACAACGTGGCGTTGCGGCAGATCGCGATGAAGCGCGGCTGGAAGTTGAATGAGTATGGGCTTTTTTCGGCGGCAGGGAAGACGATCGCGGGTGCGACCGAGAAAGATGTCTATAAAGCGCTTGGCATGGACTATGTAGAGCCGGAGCTGCGCGAGGATACGGGCGAGATCGAGGCGGCGCAAAAGCATGCCCTACCGAAGCTTATCGAGTATGGCTCGCTGCTCGGTGACCTCCAGACGCAGACCGACTGGACCGATGGTGAGGCATCCATCGAAGCGATGGCGCGCGCTGCCATCGCGGCTGGGCTGAAGTACGTCGTCATCACCGATCATACCAAGCGGTTGGCGATGACCCACGGCCTCGATGAAAAACGCATTCTCCAGCAGATGACGGAAATCGACAGGCTGAACAAAAAGTTCGCGGGAAAGATAAAGATATTAAAGGGGAGCGAGTGTGATATTTTGAAAGATGGTTCGCTCGACCTGCCGGATGCCATTCTCGCAAAGCTCGACGTCGTTGGCGTGTCGGTGCACTCACATTTCAACCTCTCGCGAGCCGATCAGACCGCACGCGTGAAACGCGCGATGGCGAACCCGAACGCCGACATCCTTTTCCATCCGACAGGGCGCATCATCAACCGCCGTCCGCCGATCGAGTTGGATATGGACGAGATCATCGCCTGCGCGAAAAAAACTGGCACGATCTTGGAGGTGAACGCGCTTCCTGAACGCGCGGACCTGAAGGATGAATACATCCGTGCCGCCCTCGCGGCGGCCGTGAAGATCTCTATCGATTCCGATGCGCACGCCACGAGCCACTTCCAGCTTTTGGATGACGGCATCGCACAGGCCCGGCGCGGCTGGGCAACGAAGAACGACGTGGTCAATGCGTGGCCGCTGGAGAAGATGTTGAAGAGCTTGAAATAGCTCGCGCCGCCGCGGGTTTGACATATGCATAGGTGTATGGTAAAATAGTGTCGTACCTTGAAAAATCTTTATTTTCTCATTATCGGTCGATTGTTCCACCGTAGCGCCCAGAATGACTTTATTACAGAAAGGCATTTTGCGCGCTGCGGTAGAATAATCATAAAGCGATGAAACGCTTTGCAGAAATGCGCGCGCGTTCAAGTCCACCCCAGCGAGGAGAAACACCATGAGTATCAGTGTTGACCAACGCTTTGCCCTACTCGCCGCCATGGGAGCAAATATCGACTGGGACAAGCTCACCACCGAACAGGTCCAGCTCGGCATCACGGGAGATCTCAAGCGCCTTGGGAAGGAAGCCACTCTGTTCGTTCAGGTTGGCTTCCGTGTCCAGATCGGCGACTATTTTCGCAACACCGGCGAACTCTCCATCAAAATTCCCGCGCTCAAACGGTACACCCTGGAGCAAATTCAGGAAAAGCATCCGGGGATGAACATCGTGTCCGTCGAGGACACCTCAACCGAGGAGGAGGTAACACTCTCACTCGCAACGGTGCTCGTGCCAAGCGACGATGGATCTATTGAAGGCGAGGAATACTGGAAGAGGGTCGTGGCAAAACTCAACTCTCTCCTCGGCATCCAACACCGCGATTGGCTCGTTGAACACCAGACTGAATTCCCGGAGTTCATGGCCTTGCTCGGCAAAGTCTGGATCGACTTCCTTGGGACTATCGTGGTCCGCCGCAATGGCGATCGCAACGCTCCGGACTGCTATCAGGACGGCTCGCGCTGGCGCGGCGGCTGGCACTGGCTCGGCCGTGACTTCCACGGCCTCGGTCGCGTCGCTTTCGGCAAGTAGCAAATCGGGCCCTGGTGCACTTGGTCTTTTTGACCTTGAGCACTTGGGCCCTTTAAATTTCTCAAAAATATTTTTCGCCATTTCCGTTTTCATGTTAAACTATTCCCATGCCGTCCGCACAAGAAAACGACGATCTTAAGCGCAACTCGACCAAAAAGCAGGTCGTTGCGGGTTTCGTGGTCTATCGAAAAACGAGCGACGGGACAAAATTCCTCCTACTCTATCGCCGCGGCAATTATTGGAACTTCCCCAAAGGACATTTTATGCCGGGCGAGCGAAGCATCGACGCGGCGCTGCGTGAGCTGGAAGAGGAGACGGGTATCAAAAAGACCGAGCTTCGCATCGTGCCGAACTTCCGCGCCTACGAGCGGTTCTATTTCAAGATCGGCAACCAAGGGATATACGACACGGTCATTTTATTTTTGGCTGAAACCCACAAAGCCGACATTCATCTGCGTCCGCGCGAGCACAGTGGCTTTGGCTGGTTCCTTTATCAAGACGCGGTGAATGTTGTTGGGAAGAAATATGGCGACACGAAAAATGTTTTGAAGCAGGCGAGTGACTTTCTCCATCCTCGAAAACGATTAGCGAGGCCGGTCGGCGCGCAGAAGCCGGGAGGGGAGCACCTACATAATAAGGAGATAAAAGAAATAGCCAAATAGCAAAAGTGGGGCAAAGATATTTTGCGTACGCCGCCACGTTTTTTGCCGCCGCGGCGAGCGGGGAGTCTTTCCGAAGACTACCTTGTCGTGACAAGGTAGTCTTTTGAGAACATGCCCTCTGCGCCGGAGTGCGGCGTATCTATTTTACCGAGGAAACGATCTGCTTGAAAATCGCTGCTTCGTTTTCGGCGAGGTCGGCGAGGATCTTGCGGTCGATCTGGATGTTCGCTTTCTTGAGCGCATCAATAAATCTGCTGTAGCTCAATCCTTCTTCGCGGACGGCCGCGTTGATCTTGACGCTCCAAAGCTGGCGATAGACGCGCTTCTTTTCCTTGCGGCCGCGGAAAGCGTGGGTCCACGCGTGAAGAAGAGCTTCCTTTGCGGTGCGCTCTTTTGATTTGCGGCCCCAGCTGAAGCCCTTGGTGTTCTTAAGGACTTTCGCGCGGCGCTTATTGGCAGTGGTTCCCCGTTTTACTCTCGGCATGGCGGTTTAATGATGTTTTAACCTTTATAATTTAACAATGTTTTCATCGAGATGCCCAAATCGCGCGTCTTGCGGGAATCGCGGTTCATCTTGGTGCTCTTGCGGGTCTTAAAATGATCGACGGCCATACGGCGCCGGACGACCTTCCCGTTCTTGGTGATCCTTATTCGCTTGGTGAAACTCTTGGATGCCATTTCTTTAAAAAGAGCCGTTTGGCTCGATGAGAGTAAGCTTACTATAGATTTATTTGATTGGCAATACCTATTTCTTCGCTATCTGAATCGATGGCCCATTCCCCAAAAACTTCGCTTCGTTGAGCTTTTTGTACTCCACGGGGAGCAATGTTAAAAATTCCTTAAGCTTTTCCATGGCCCAGTCCTTGTTGCGCTTTTCGCGGCCGCGCAGGCGCATATTCACTTCAACGGGATGGCCTTCGCCGAAGAATTTCTCAACCTGCCGCACTTTTACCATAAGGTCATTTTTTGCAGCCTTCGCGCTGATCTGCACCACTTTCATCGCGGCGCTCTTTTGTGCGAGCCGCTCTTTTTTTATCCGCTTCTCTTCCTCATAGCGGAATTTATCGTAGTTCATCAACCGCACCACCGGCGGATGCGCGGCGGCCGAGATCTCAATGAGGTCGACGGCTTCCTCCGGGCGGGCGAGCGCGAGCGCGTCGGCACGGCTCATCACGCCGAGGTTCTCTCCTTTTTCGCCGATGACGCGGACTTCGGGAGCGGTGATTTGGTTATTGATGCGGGGCTTGATTATGGTAGTGGTGTAGATTGAAAACCGCGAAAACAATTGTATCGCTTCCATTGTAGCAATTATGGTAGAATAATCAAAACCCATGGCAAACGACGATATCCCGGCCAACCCAGCGGTGGCGTCCACCACAATCCCCGGCGACCACTACCATACGCTTGGTAGGACGACACTTTGGATGTTCGTGCTCGCCAGGATCCAGCCCGCGGTGGTCTTGTTGATCCTTTCGGTCGGGCTTTTCGTAGTGAGCCAGCAGGCATTTCCCGCAAGCGGCACTTTCGCGGGCGTTGGCTATTACGCGCTTCTCGGCTCCGGGATTTGCTTATTGCTCTTCATTCTCGTCTTCGCTATTTTAGTTTTGCTGGGCTGGCTCGTTTACAAAAATTACACGTTCGCGCTGGCCGAGGATTCATTGAAGATCCGTCGCGGCATTATGAGCAAGGAGGAGATCGCGATTCCGTACCGGCAGATCCAAGATGTGGACATTGAGCGCGACTTTTCGTTCCAGATGTTGGGGTTGAGTAAGATCGTCATCCTGACGGCCGGTCATGAGGACGAGAAAAGCGCTGACGATGATGAGAGCGAAGGCGTTTTGCCGGCGATCGATAAAGATCTGGCGTCATGGTTGCAAGGCGAGCTGTTGAAGCGCGCCGATGTGCAAAAAGTAAGCGAAACAAAATAGCAGGGTTTGCATTGTTTTTCGGGTACGCGTTCCGCGCTGCTGCGCGGCCGCTCGGCCTCGGCGACCTACGTCGCCTCCGGCAGCCCCTCAAAAAACAATGCAAACCCTGCTATTTTGTTTCGCTTACTTTTTGCAGCACTTGCAGCAACCCTTCGCTAACTTCATGCAGCCGACAATGATCACAAGGATCGGCCATGTGACGCCGACGAATCCCCACGTCAAAACATTCACCTGCGCGAGAAGGAATTCCAATCCGAGAAGGATGATGAGGATCGGGACGATTTTATGATGACCGCAGCCGCAGCCCTTGCAGGTCTTGCCCTGCATCGGTTCCGCGCCGTGTTCCATATTGTTTTCCATAAAAGTAGATGATAAAAATATTTTGCTGATTTGCCGACCTTTTATATCAATTAGATTATATCACGGCGCTATTGTTGCGGGGTGCGCGTCGTCGAAATTGCTTTCGCACCGATTTTGTAGTATAATGCGCAGGTCAAGTACATATGGGGATGCACTGGATTCGATAGCGATGTTCCGTGAGTTTGCGAGCCGATGGCGACGCCGTAAGCGCCGCAAAACTTATAACTGCCAACACAAAAGTTGCAGCTCCAGCGTTCGCTTTTGCGTAACCTGGGATCGGCTAGTTCGGGTCTCTTGAGCTAATACCGGTCTTATACAAGGAGACTAGCGTCAGGCTGACGATCCTGCGCCTGGCGCAAAAAATAGGATCACCTTTGCCTAACTCGTTTAGACTACGCTCGTAGACGGCTCACTGGCATCATCGTTACACGGCGGTCCGATTCCGCCCATCTCCACACCCTGTAATTTAGACATAGCAAAATGCTCAAAAACCCTTAAGGGAAGGGCTAATGGAGCGGTTCTAAATCCAATTCCTCGGTCATAGAAAAGCACACTCTCAAAAACGAGGTTCATCACTAAGCTCTTGTCGCTCAAGTCGCCAGTTTTCCACTTGTCGTATGGGTTTTCGAGATAATCAAACACCATTCGCAAAGCGGTTCTAAACTCAATTTTCCGCTTCTTTGTTGGACTGTTTTGTTCCGTTAGCTTTTCTTCCTGTGCCGCCATATCCTCGATCTGTTTTTCATACTCCAATCGGACGCGCTCACTACTCGCTCGTTTTGCCATTTTAACGAGGTCTTTTATCTCGCCTTGTAGTCGCGCAATCTCCCCAGCGTCTTTCTTTTCGCTTATAACATGATTGGCAACGCGTTTCTCCCATTGCTCATAAAGCATCGCCTCACTGATTTTTAGGACGAGCGGCTTGGGGCGTATCCCGTGTAGGATGGCTTCAAATTGCCCCTCAATGACATCTTTGGGGATACTCTTGGTATGTTCGGCACAAGTGGTATTAGCACACCGATAATAGAATTTTTTATAATCAGGTTTTCTCTTTTTGGTTGTAATTGAAGCAGTTAATTGTCGCTCGCAACTACCACAGACAACAAGCGTGTGGCGTAGTGGAAAATCCTCCCTCATATCTTTGCGCGTCCGTATTGGTCTACGTCCATTCAGCTTCTCGGAGATTTTGCGATATGTTTCTAAATCTATAAGCGGTTCATGGTGGCCCTGTCTTTGCGATACTTCCCACGGGGCATATTCGATAAGCCCCGCATACATAGAAAGGCGCATAAAAAGGCGATTCACTAATTGAAAAGGTATCCTGCTTTTGCCGGAAAACTTTTTTTCTCCCATGTATCGCGCTACATCATTTTGGGATTGAAACCGATCAGTTGCGAATCCTTCCAGTGCGGTTTTTATAATAGTCGCTTCGGCTTCATAAGGAGTTAGGAGCTTACCGTGCCCCGCTGTTTTGACGTGCCGATAGCCGGGCGGGGGGCAGAACGGCCAATAACCAAGCTCAAGCCGTGAGTGTTGTTTTTGTATCACTTGGCGACGGTTTTGTTTGCGCTCAAGTTCGCCCTGTGCCGCTAGGATGGTTTCAATAAATTGCCCTTCCTCTGATTCATCAAACTTAAAATTCAAACATTCAACCATTACTCCGCGTGCCTTAAATTCGCGTCGGAGCTTGATATGGAAAACAGTATCGCGCGCGAAGCGTTTGAGATCATCGAAAACGACAACGTAGCCTTTTCTATGTGGATGCTTGTCGAGATATTTCAATAATTCTCTCATCGCCGGGCGATTCATAAAATCGCCTTCACCTGTAAAGCTATCCCTAAATGGCTTTCCTTCAATCTCGTAGCCCTTTTGCTCACAATAAAGGCGGCATCGTTGCTCTTGGCTGTCGAGGCCATGTCCTTCGGTTTTTTGCCGCTCGGACGAGACGCGGCAATAGATTAGCGCTTTTATCTCACTCATTTCTTTTGCTTCTTATTTTTTCGCCGCGCCTTGAGCGCGTTTGCTGCCCATTCGCTCATTTTTCCGCTTTTTCGCCGCGCCTCAACGGAAGCCAATCCGCCGCGTTTCCCCATTTCCCGCATTACCTTACTGATAATTTTTTTATCCATTGTATTATTATAATCTAACCGCTTAATAATAGTATATCGAATAGTATTATGTGTGCAAGTCGTCGGGGCAACGAGAATCTGACAGCCCCTCGAAATAGCGGTCAAGGACTTTTTCAAGAACAGGAGAAAGCGCATCGCGCAGCTCAAGAAGCTCTCTGTCGGAAAGCTCGTTTTCTACGTCTATTTTCCTTAGCTGCTCAAGCGATAACATAATAGGTTATGGCTTTCACGATACGCTTTTAAAGGGGAGTATTTCTTATTAGAAGCGCTTAAAGCACCCCATTAAATCAATGATTATAAGGATTAAATAAAAAGTTCTTGACTTCTCTATCTTGCTTGCTCTAGAAAAGCCTAATTCCACGGGTATTCACAGATCGAGCTTTCGGGGGTACGATTAAGCCAAACTTAATAAAAGACGCCTAAACCATATGGGTATTCCTGTGGCATGGCGCAAAACACGGTTAAGCGCATCAAGCTCCTAGTCAGAGCACGCTTAACCGTCATATCTGGAAACGGATATGGGTTCGCAAGAACCGCTGGCTGGGAGCTTTATGGTTTCTGGTCATAATAAATTATTAAAATGAAAAAGGTTGCCTTGCTAGCGATGGTAATTGGGGGCTTCAGTCTTCTCATTGTAAATAAAACATTTGCGTTAAGTTGCCCCGCTCCGATTTCCTTTAGTTGTAAAACACAAAATGACCTTCAGGCCATCATAAATCAGGAACAACAGTATCAAAAAAGCTGTACTCTTGAGAATGAGATAAATGGAGTAGGTGGAGGATGCGCCCAATCTTCTCTTTACCAATCAAACTTGGATTCTTGCAATTTTGAGATTCAGCAATATCAACAACAACTACAGACTTATCAAAGCTGCTTACAAAATCTCCAATCAGCCAACTCTTTTCTGCCTTCTTTAGCAAGTTCAGGAAAAAGTGTTAGTGATGCTTTTTCTCAATACATGCAAACAATACCTAGCACGACGCTTCAGGTTGATACTTGTCTGTCGAAAAGTGGCTATGCTTGGAACTCACAAAATAATACATGTGTTTCTTCCTCGCCAACAACCTCAAATAGTTCAACAGTATCTATCAATTCAAGTAGCACGCCGTCATCTAGCAACACGACGTTTCAAGTAAATGGAATAGTTTTTATAAGAAAACTTACCTATGGCATGACCAGCTCCGAAGTGTTAAAAATGCAAAAAGGTCTTGAAGATTTAGGATATTTTCCGGCTAATTTTCAACCAACGACGTTCTTTGGGAAAATGACGCGTAGTGCTTTGATACAATTCCAACAGGATCAAGACGTCGTGCCCGCCTCAGGGATATTCGGGCCATTAAGCCAAGCGACTTTAATCCAAAAGCTCAACGAATCGGGAATTTATAGCATCAATTAATTATGCGAATGAAAAAAATTATCGACTTCGTATTAGTTGATAGACCAGAAACCGAGGGGAAGTGGTGGCATCGTCTATTTACGGTTTTCCTCCTAGGCTCGGGGATGATTGTTGTTATATTTGCAGCTATGGCGGCTATCATGAGTTATAACGATACCTCGACTTGGATAACCTATTCTCCGTTAGCATTCAGCTCGGAGCCAAATTACCAAACAATAAACGGGAAAGAATTACCATGCAGCGAAGATCTATTTGCCTTCCCCGTTAGCGAAAATGAACCAGCTCTCAGTGGTATTGGAATAACATGCAATGGCATTAATCTTTCTGAATCTGATAGCAAGCGGTATGGAAAATTTTACATTTCAGCAGAAAATGAGCTACACACACAATTCGGCTTGGATAAATATAATATAAATTGCGGAAGCTCAAGCCCTTTGACATCGGAGGAGATTACCTGCATTAGAAATTCGATTAATGGTGAGGAAACCGATCCATCCTATCCCCAATATCAAAATGCACTAAATAATATCTCTCCCAAAATAAAAGTTGCGCAAAATATCAATTATGGTGAGATAATTAGCGATATATCCCTTTGGGCGGCCATCCCAATCGTATCTCTAATAGCTTGGATCATCTTTTGGAGTTCTATTGTTTATAGATCGATTTTGTATATAGTTTTTGGAAAAAAGAAGTAACTGGATTCTCCGCGACTTGGTACTGCGGATTAATGACGAAGGCTACAATCAGTAATTCTAAATAAAGCAAAATATTCCTGACATTTAATTAATGTCCGGGTATGCCATATTTAGTTGCTCCTTCGCAACTAATTTGAACAACCGGCGGCTGCGTTGATAGCCCCCCGTATATCGGCGTAGGCGATACTCCTAATTCTTGTTTTGCTTTATCTAGTAATCCAAGCAATTTAGCGGCAAGCAAAAGCTCGGCTACCCGATCCATCGGTTTGTTTTTAATATCTTCAACAAGCGATTTTATAACCAATTCAATCTCAAGGCCGTTTTCCGCCAACGCCTCACTAATAGTCCTTTGAATGTTAGGCTTTGTTAGGTTCTCGCTCCCTATAGCCCTAGCCGTAGCCCTGTTCTTGGGCTTATAGGCACGATTAGCCGCTTCTGTGGCATTTCCCGTCTCAAGATAGGCTTCCGTGAAATTCCTTTGTTTTAAGGTCAGAGCGGTATTTTTCTCCATACTCTATCCTGGATATAGACCTTCCCCCTCTTTTAATGCTCTTATCCTCTCATCAGAAAGTAATCTGACCAATTTACCCATTTTTTCTTCACCCTTCATATACTCTTTCGCTTCCTCCTCTTTCGCTTTAAAGTTTTCTTCGGTGGTGAAATATGCACGATGAACAAATTGCTTTCTGAAATTCTTATTAAAGTAAGTAAGCTCATTCACGAGTTCGGTTTCGCCGGTAATCTCCTTTAGCTTCCCAATTAACCCTCCCAGCGGAGAACTCTCAAGCGATTCCTCGGAGAGATCAACCTTTTCGTGAGGATCATCCTTTCCGAGGGCGTCCAAAAGTTCACGCTTAACTCTGAATGCCCAAAGAGTTTCTCTTAGTGAATGCTCAACTGCCTGACTATGTAAAATCATAGCTTCGATATGAAACTCCTGTTTATGTAGCGCCGTAATTCTCGCCTGTATTCTTTTCATGCCGTGAAATAGCAAATTTATACGAAGATTCGCAACTTCAATAATTTTGTCTATTTTTTCTTGTTGTTCGGGCGTATATTCCTCCATGCCCATATTTTATCATTAAGGGCGGTTAGACACATAAGTTCCTTTCGCTTATGTTCAATATCCTGACTGTGTATCAAGAAATCATTATTCATTAGCTTTTTCTAGCCATTTTACGCCCTTGTAGCACGTCGCCCCAATCAAAAATGAACGATTCTATGGCGTTCCAATTATTTTCGACCATCTCCACCAGTTGAGTACAGAGAGTTTTTTCAGAAAAATTTTGACGCGCTTCGCGTAGCGAAGCGTATGGTTTGGTGGGGGTAGAGACGAGAAGACGGTTGAGAAGTAAGAGATTCGAGCCGAAGATTTTTTGTGCCGAGATTTTTTTCACGGGGGTAGGGGGTAAGACGGCGGTTTCGCCGAGATTTTCTGCGTCTTTTATCCACTCCCGTAGAGGTTCGAGCCAAGCGACGATGCCTTTTGAGATGTCGGCCATTTTTTCCTCCAATCCCTTCTTGCGGAGAAGAAGCTCGGCTCTCTGGCCTCGGTAGGTGTCGCGGTCAATATCTTCCTCCAAACGGGCTTCAAGCAGGATGGAGAGCTTCTTCTGGGTGGCCGATATTTCATCCCGTATCGCTTGGCTCGCGGCGGCGGACGATAGGATTGTCTCCTGTTCATCTTTGTCGGCCATCCTCAAGAGTTCCGCCGCCCAATCATGGGGCAACGCGTACTCTCCCATGATGACCGACAACTGGCTTGCCAGTTCTTCTTCTCGGATGAAGGGTTGGGAGCAGATCGTATTCTTCTTCGTGCATCGGTAGTAGACGTAGGTATGGACGTTTCCGTTCTTCTGCCTCTTCGTTTTTTCCTCGGCAGTGATGCTCCGTCCGCACTCGCCGCAACGGATCAGCCCGCACAAGGGGCGCGGGTCGTTTCCCGGCTCATGGTGCGGTCGGCCGCGTTCCTTCAAAACTTCCTGCACTTTATCAAACAATTTTTTCGATACCAATGCCGGATGCTTTCCTTCATACAACTCTCCGGCATAGCGGAAGAAGCCCATATAGAAAGGATTGGTAAGGATGCGGGTAACTTGGTCGCGGGAAAGCGGCATGCCGCCTTCGCTTTGCCACCGCTTCGTCGCCCTCGTCTTGATGCCGTTCTTGAACATGAACATCGACAAGTCCTCCAAGCGGGATTTGTTCTCGGCGCACAGCTCATATGTCTTGAGAATAACGGGAGCTTCCCGCTTATCGAACGCGACGAGCTTCCGTGTGGTATCGTTCCGGTATCCATGCGGGGCTACACCCGGATATTCTCCTCGCTTCACCTTCTCGTGAAGCCCGCGCTTCGTATTCGCCGCCAAGTCTATACTGTATTGATTGGCGATGCCGAACTCGACGCACATGAGCAAGACGTTATCGGTCGGATAGTAGTCTTTTTCAAAGGTGCGGATATGTCGGATAACCGATTGCAACACCCACTCGATGATGTTCCCACCGTCGTGCATGTTGCGAGCCAAGCGGTCGAGCTTCCAACAGATGATGCCCTGCGCTTCGCCCCGCTCGATCCTTTCCATCATCTCGTTGAAGATGGGGCGGCCGGGTACTTTGGCCGACATCTTTTCGGTGAACTCATGGATGATATGAAGCCCTTGCTCCTTAGCCAAAGAACGCAAGACGGCAAGCTGATCCTCGATGGAGCGAACTTGCTTATCTTCAACGTCGGTCGATTTGCGGGCGTAGAGGAAATAGTTTATAGCCATATTGTTCTATATAGCACAATACTACTATTTTTGATAGTATAATGGCAATAACCATCTATAGGATATGGAAAACATAGCAACGAAGATCGGTAAGCGAGCAAGAGAGTTTCGCCTTAAAAAACACCTGTCGCAGGGCGACGTGGCAAAGATTTTAGGAGTCCATCCCACCTATATCAGTAGTATCGAGCGAGGCGTGCGGAATATGTCTATCAAAAATATTGAACGGTTTGCAAAAGCCCTCGGCGTGCCGATTGAGGATTTAATAAGATAAAGTTATATTATAAAGGTCAAAACCATGATGCAAAGATATGAATTCGAGAGAGAGAGAGAGAGAGAGAG
>Ga0182030_10004461_pt1 | contig 29826 bp, 17 predicted proteins | sample 812S3MmetaG_FD_121299 | JGI IMG/M metagenome (GOLD analysis project Ga0182030, IMG submission 121299) | Permafrost microbial communities from Stordalen Mire, Sweden - 812S3M metaG (Illumina Assembly) | ecosystem: Environmental > Terrestrial > Soil > Wetlands > Permafrost | place: Sweden...
GCGCTGGCTGGAGACAGTCCGAGAACCGGTGACGCCAGAGGAAATTTTTCACTGCGGCGGCCACTTTCCCAGCCAATAAAAATTGAAATTGGGAAGGCTGGCTTTAATCAGCGCTTCCTTAGGATGCGGTAACACATAGTTAGCAAAATCCGTCGTGTAATCCCAAAGGTAAAGCCGCTGGCAGATTTTCGACCAGCCGGTAAGATCCGCCAGAAACGCCGCGTTCGATGGATCGTCGAACGGTTCACGGAAATTGCACTCGATGGAGCACAGTCGCACGATTACATTTGGCCGAGGTTTCAACGTCTTAGGCGGCTTGCGGGTGTATTGGTAGGCGAAGGTGTCCACCGCCACGTTTGGAAACTCCGGCTCGATTTTCTCGGCGACGTAATTCACAAAGGCAATCACGCTGCCGGAAGGACTGCCCTCGGCGTCGTCAATCGCCTTGCACGCCGGGCACTGACACGCGCCGTGACAGTCGTTTTGCGTCACGGAGACGATCTTGGCGTCCGGCGCGGCGCGCAGCAACTCCTTCACGCGCCCCACGACAAAGTCGCGCAGCTCCGGGTTCGACAGGCAGAGCTGTGCGTTCTGGTGTGTGCGTTTGCCGTTGATGAGACTGAACCATTCCGGGTGCGTGGCGGAATACTTTTCCGGCGGCACGAGCGGATAAAAGGTATGGGCAAAACCTTGGTAAGTGATGCAGCCGCCCAGTTCCGGCGGAATCAGCCGCGTCTCACCATTCGCGCCATTGTGCGCCTTCCATTGCGGATCGAAACCCGCGAACCAATACGGCTCCCGATACTCGAAGGCCGGCTGGCCATGCAAGTCCAAGTCGGGCACGCGCAAAGTGGTCTGGTGTGGTATGTTCGTCGCCCACGGCGTCCACCAGCGCACCCCTGTAGTATAACTGGAACAGGCAGAATTCTGCTTTGGGCCAGCCATTTTCCGCCGCTCTGGCCAGCCATTCCCGCCCCTTTTCAAAAGCCAGACCGGCATCCCCACGGAAACAGCTCATGGCGCATTGAAACTGCGCTTCCCGGTGCCCCAAGTTGGCCGCCCGGATCATCAGGTCATTGGCCATTTTCAAGGAGGTGGGGTCGGCCTTGTCGTCGAGATAATGTAACGCCAGATCATACAAGGCTTCCGGGTGGTTTTTGGCGGCGGCCTTGCGATACCACAGCAGAGATTTATCCGCGTTCTCTGGCACGCGGTCGCCGGTGCGGTAGGCTTGGCCCATGAAATACTGCGCGTCGGTCGCGCCGAGAGACGCGGCCTTGGCCCGCCAGAAGCGGTAGTTGGAACGGTTGGTTTCCGTCGCGCCCCAGCCGCGAAAATAAAAGTTGGACAACTCATAAGCGCCCAGCGCATCGCCCAAGTCCGCGCTTTGTTTCATCCATTTGAAGGCTTCAATCATCGCATTGGTGTCGGGAAACTTCCGGTCGTATAACACACCGAGATCATACATGGCGCGGCGGTTCTGCCCTTCGGTGGCCGCCCGCAGGAGCCAGACTTTGGCCTCATCCTCATTGGTGACCACGCCATAGCCATTCATCAGCAGGAAGCCGAGACTTTTCATGGCGACAAAATTGGTCTGCCCGGCGGACAGCCGGTAATACTTTGCCGCCGTGGTAAAATCCTGCCGGGTGCCCAGACCATAGTGATAGCAGCCGCCCAATTGAAGCTGCGCCTCGGCGTTCCCCAATTCCGCCGCCTTGCCAAACCAATGAAAAGCCTCGGCGTAATTCCGGTGGACCACGGTGCTGCCTTCATAGAGGTAGCCGAGATTTAACATGGCCGGGACATAGCCCTTCTCCGCCGCACCGCGCAGCAGCTTCAACCCGTCCACCGTGGTTTCTGGTGAAGTGTCCAATGCGATTAACGCGAATCCCCACAATGCCTGCGCGGCCAAATTTCCCTGTCGGCTCTCTTGGGCCAAGGCATTCGTGGCTGTCTGAAAGTTAAACGTGGTATCGGCGGAATAGCTGGCGGGCACCACTGTCCGAACCGCCGCAAACCAGTTGGTGGAAAACCGGTCGTCGAACGGATGCGCGGGCAATTCCTCGTTGGTGGAAAAATGTCCGGCCCGCACTTGCGGAACCGCCTGCAAAGCCAACACGGTTAGCGTCAGGCGAAGGAGGATTGTCAGACCATGTGGGCGCATTGAGTTATTGTGCTGGGTCAGATAATGGTTGGTTCGGCCATAAGCAACACGGTTGATTGTTATTTTGGATGCATCTTGCCCACCGCCCGCACAGAATGCAACGCCAGTTGCTGACGCTGGCTGTGGCCAATATTCGCTGTCGGGTGGTTATTCCAAATATCCAGCCACCGGCTCACCGTCGGGATTCCAGTGGCTGATTTTCCGAATATGTCCCGTCGGCGTGAGTGCCAGCACCGTCACCCGTCCCGGTTGCGAGGGGAAATCCGCCAGCGTCGCCGCCGAATCCACGAGCACGATCCGGTGGGGATATTTCCGCAGCTTGGGAAAGGCGAACAACCGGGCGATGGACGGCATCGTGTGGATGTCCATCAGGTAGACCGCTTGATGTTTCTCCAAAAAACCTGCGCCCTGTTCGGCCAGTTTGCGATTGGCGGACTTGGCGGACGCCATTTCCGTGGCCACCAGCAGATATTGCAAGCCGTTGGTGAAAGTGAATTCTTTGCCGTGCTGATCCTTCGCGGCAACGAGCGGCACCGCATCGCCCACCGCTAAGTTGTGCGGCATGGGCGGGAATCCAGAGCAGGCAAAATCCCAGAACGGCCAGCCAGCGAATATTCATTCCGCGCAAAATCTCATACGAGTGGGCGGCATGTCAATGGGGCGAGCGTCCGGCGGCACCACGATCAAGTCGCGCCCGGCCTCAAATAAATTTTGTGCGGATCGTCCGCGTCTGTTTCGCTCTTCATGGTTCCGGTAAAACACGAATGTAAAAACACAATAAAACAATCTGCGTAGCTTGGCTACGGGTCTCATCCGAAAACCGCGAATTTTCAACGCAGAGAGACCGTCCGGCACGCGCCCATCGGGCGCGGCTTGACGTATTTCTCTGCAAGGCGCTTCGCGGTGCCTCGGATGAGGGTGCGTCAGGTTCGCGCCCCTTCTGTTCCCGTGGTTTGGGTTACGCGCTAACAAAATTAGATTATGAGCGCAGATAAACAGATAACATTGAACATCGAAATTCCCGACGGTAATGCAAATAGTGTTTGGATTGTGGGGCGAGACCCTGATTGGAAGGGCCATGTTATTGTCTGCCCAAGACCATGTCTGAAGACCGATCGGTCGATGGTGCATTTTAGTCAACCCGGTGTTTATGTTTTGCGTAAAATAGTTCCGCTCCAATTTCCCCAAATTTACATCGGAATAGCTGATCCCATTAAAAAACGTCTTAACACTCACGACAACACTCACGATGCGAACAAGGAATTTTGGGAAGAGGTGTTCGTTTGCGTCGGCGACAGTGGCGGCAAATTAAACATAGCCCATATTCAACATCTTGAAGCACGGTTGGTTTCAATGGCGAAGGCTGCAAAACTTTGTGTCCTTGACCAAAACACACCCACGCTACCGGCGCTTTCCAAAGCTGATGAATCCTACGCCGAGAATTTTCTGGCACAGTTGATTTTTGTCCTTCGTGTGTTGGGGGTGAACATTTTCGAGGTGTCCCTCACGGAGGCAGAGGAGAAGTCGGGTGATAAAATATTTATTCTAAATTCAAAAAATGTGACCGCGAAGGGATACCAGAATGCGGGCGAATTTATGGTGCTTGCTAAGTCACAAGCCGTATTGCAAATCGCGCCACACGCATTGGATAGCAGTATAGAGATGTTTCAACCAGCTTTTTTCCACCGGCGCAGCCGGTTTCGGTGACAAATTCCGAGGCGTCCGCCAACCGGTGGTGAAATCGAAGCATCATTTGCCGCACTGGAGGACGGCGGCAAACGCCGGTTTGGAATTTCCGGCGCGGTCAAACAGCAATGGATGATTTGTCCGGCCTCGGATCGGCCAGTCGTTGAGCCACGAGTCGCCGTCGGTCACGCCCCAAAACGTCACGCGGCTGATGCTCCGGCGGTGCTTGAGGAAAACGGAAAACAACTCCGCGTAGCGTTGCGCGAGTTGTTGCTGCACGGCATCCGGCAAACCGTTTGCGTAGGGATTCAGGCCCGCGCTCATCCGGTAACGCTCCGAAACCTCGGCGTTCAACGCGCGGCCCGGTGATGGCAGGACGTTCACGTCCAATTCGGTGATCATCACTTTGAGTCCGAGTTTTTCAAACGCGGAAATGGTTTCATCCACCTGCGCGGCGGAAGGTTCGCCCAACTGGTAATGACCTTGCAATCCCATGCCGGAAAATTTCACGCCCTTGGCCTGCAATTTTATCACCAGCGCCACCGCGCCGGAACGCTTCGCCTTGTTTTCCAGCGCATAATCGTTGTAATACAATTCCGCCAGCGGGTCGGCTTCGTGCGCAAATTCAAACGCCTTGGCAATGTAATCGTCGCCGATGATTTTGCGCCACGGCGAATCACGCAGCGCGCCGCGGTCATCCAGCGCCTCGTTCACGACATCCCATCCGGCGATTTTTCCACGATAGCGGCCGACGACGGTGAAAACATGTTCCCGCATCCGCGCCAGCAATGTTTCGCGGTCAACAAAGTTTCCCTTGTCATCGTGGAAAACCCAGTCCGGCGTCTGGCTGTGCCAGATTAAATTGTGGCCGATGATGAACATTTTGTTGGTCTCACCAAATTCCACATAGCGATCCGCCAGCGTAAAATCGTATTGACCGGGCAGCGGATGGATTTTTTCCCACTTCAAAACATTTTCGGGGCTGATGGAGTTGAACTGCATCTTGACTATGGCGGCCTCGACGGCGTTTGATTCACCGAATTGCGCCTCGCTCACCGCCGCGCCGATGAGAAAATCATCCTTGAAAGCATCTTTCAACGTCGGTTGTCCGCCGTGAACGACCATTGCGAACAAGCAGCCAACTAAAATTGTTACGCCGAATTTCATGATCTCAAGACCGGACGGATTGCCGGCGGCGCTCGGCCAGTTCATCGGCCATTTCAATGGTCGTGCGTTTGTTCAGTTTGTAGGTCAGCAGCAGGCCGGTGCAGATGGCGAACATGACGCCCACGGCGATGCCGGTAAGGGCGTGGTAGCCGACCACAGCTTCCGGCGCGTCGGGTAGGTGCGTGTCGTATTTGAACAGCCCCGCCATGAGCCACAGGAACGACGCCGAGCCGAGCGCGAGGCCGGCTTTCAACGCAAATCCAATCGTGGCGAACACCATGCCGGTGAAACGGCGGCCCGTCTTCCATTCCGAATAATCCGCCACGTCGGCGAAGATCGCCCAGACCAGCGGAATCGTCGGCGCATAAACCATCGAGCCGATGATCGTCAGCGCCACCATGCCAACCACGTCGGTTGGCTTGAGAAAATAAAACGCAAAGGCATTGACGGTGGAAAGCGTGAATCCTGCTACGGCCACGGCTTTCTTGCCAAACCGGTGCGCGAACGACGCCGAGAGGAGGATGACGGTGATGGTCGTCAGTGTGCCCACCATGTTGACGACGCTGTTGAACACGTCGGCCACGTTGGAAGTGGCGAGGTTGTCGCGCGCGCCGTGGACGATGTAGCCGAGCCATTCCAGCAGGCCGCCGGGCTTGGTCGCACCTTCGGCCAGCGCGGGCGCGGTGAGACCGATTTTTTCCACGAAGTCGAACATCGCGGCCTTGTCAACGAAGTGATGGTAATAATTGTAAAGCGCGCCACCGCGAAACGAGAGGACGGCGAAATGAACCAGCGTCATCAGCGCCATCACCTTCCACGGGCCGTTCTTGATCAGGTCGGCGAAATCCTGCAACGGCGATGATTTCGTTGGGTTGACGGGCTGGATGCGTTCGCGCGTGCTGAAAAACGTGACCATGAAAAGAATCAAACACAGCACGGCCCAAATGGTCATGGTCATCTGCCAGCCGTGCGCACGGTCGTGACCGACGGCGAATTTGGCCACCAGCGGCAGCGTGAAGCCACCGACGATAAATTGCGCAATGTTGACGGCGATAAAACGAAAGGAGTTCAACCGCGCGCGCTCGTCCAGGTCGGCGGTCATGACGCCGCCCAGCGCGGAATACGGCATATTGTTCATCGAATAGAGCGTCATCAACATCGTGTTGGTGATGCCCGCGTAGGCGACAAGCGCGGCCATGCTCCAGCCTTTGGGCGTGGTGTAGCCGAGCACCATCACGACGGCCCACGGCACGGCGGTCCAGAGAATCCACGGACGAAATCTGCCCCAGCGCGTCTTGGTGCGGTCGGCGAGCACGCCCATGATCGGATCAAAAATGGCGTCCCACAACCGCGGCCACAGCAGGATGGCGGCGGCGGCGCTGGCGGTGAGGCCGAACGTGTCCGTATAGAAGTTGAGCTGGAACAGGATCATCGTCATGAAGACGAAGTTCACGGCAGCGTCGGCGGCGGAGTAACCGGCCTTCTCGAAGAAGGAAAGTTTTTGGTGGAAATGCGGTTCGAGGTTGTTCATGGCGTCACGGTGAGAAATCCATCGGCTTCATTGCTGGCCTTGGATGGTTTTGATCGAGCCGTCAGGGAGATATTCCAGCTCGATCATCTTCAGGCTGCGCAACCAAGTTCTGCCACCGGATGGCCGTGAATCATGGTGGAACAGATACCACTTGCCCTTGAATTCGCAGATGGAGTGATGCGTGGTCCAGCCAACCACGGGTGTAAGAATGACCCCTTGATATGTGAATGGCCCGTAAAGATTGTCACTCGTGGCGTAGCACAGGAAGTGGGTATCGCCGGTGGAGTATGAGAAATAATATTTGCCGTTGTATTTGTGCATCCACGACGCCTCGAAGAAACGGCGGTCGTGATCTCCGGCTTTGAGTGGCTGGCCATTCTGGTCAAGAATGACGAGGTCGCGCGGCGCTTCGGCAAACTCCAGCATGTTATCGCTCAAACGGACGATCTTGGGGCAGAGCGCCGGTTCATTGGCGTCCGGTTCTTTTCCACACTCAATGGCCTTGTTGTTTCGATACCGCTGTAATTGTCCGCCCCACAATCCACCGAAGATCAGGTAATGGTCACCCTTGTCCTCAAACGCACAGGGATCGATGGAATAGCTGCCTTTGATGGGGTTCTCCTGTGGGATGAACTGACCTGCCGGCTTATCGCTCACAGCCACGCCGAGGTGGAAGACGTCGTTTTTATCCTTCAGCGAAAAATAGAGGTAGTATTTGCCGTTTTTGCCGGCACAGTCGGAATCCCAAAGCTGGCGGCCGGCCCAGGGAATATTCTTCAAATCCAGAATCACGCCGTGGTCACTCACTGGGCCGTCAACGGCATCCAGCGAGAGCACATGATAATCCCGCATATCGAAATGGTCGCCGTTGTCGTTTTCAGTGATGCCCGATTCAATGTCATGCGAGGGATAGATGTAGAGCTGGTCGTCAAAGACATGTGCCGCCGGGTCGGCCATATAAATACCATCAGGCACAAGGTAGCGGGGAGATTTCATAAATAGCGTTGCTCAAATATAGAGCGACGCATTCCTGTTTTTCCGGAAGTTTCTTGGGCCATAAATCTTGGGGATTGGACCACGCCGAGATCATGTGGTTTGTTTGCCGGGGCGTCGCCGGCAAATGCCACCCCGGCGGCAAGACCGAGGGGAGCCAATCCAAAAACGGAGGAATGAACGCACGGAGTGATCATAAATAACGATGCAAATGGGAAGCGGGGTTCATTGTGCGTTTGACGGTGATTTGATCTTGTCGTTCAGGCGGAGGCAATTGAAATCCGCAAGGTTCTGGTTGTTTGCCGCAACAGTTTCCAAGCTATTGTCCATTCCAACGAAACGTCTTGCCCTTGGCCAGTTTCACCTCGCGCGTCACCGAACCGTAACGCAACTGCGTGGAACCGCCATTGAGCGAGCGGATGGTGGCCTCGACCAGTTTCCCATCCTGCCACGTCACGTCCACCTCGAAGCCGCCGCGAGCGCGCAGGCCTTTCACACTGCCGCTGGGCCATGCTTTGGGCAGCGCGGGCAGCAGTTCAATTTCGCCAACGCTGCTTTGCATCAGCATCTCCGCAATGCCCGCCGCGCCGCCGAAGTTGCCGTCAATCTGGAACGGCGGATGTGCGTCAAACATGTTCGGATATGTGCGCTCCGGGCTGATGAGGAATTTCAAAATCTCGAACGCGTGATCGCCATCGCCGAGGTGCGTCCACAGGCAGATGCGCCAGGCCGTGGCCCAGCCGGTGGCCCGGTCGCCGCGGATTTCCAGCGACTTCTTCACCGCCGCCGCCAGTTCCGGCGTGCCGCGCAAGGTGATGTCGCGGCCCGGATACAAGCCGTAGAGATGCGAGACGTGGCGATGATGCATGTCGCCCGACTTCATGTCCCAATCTTCCAGCCATTCCTGCAACTGCCCCGCGCCGCCGATCTGGTTCGGCGCAAGGCGCGCCCGGGTTTCAGCCAGTTGTTTTTGAAAATCCTTGTCCACGCCGAGGGTCTCCGCCGCCTTGATCGTGTTGGCGAACAGGTCGCGCAGGATTTGCATGTCCATCGTCGGCCCGGCGCAGACCGAAGAACCAAACGGATGGCCGTTCTCCGGCGAAATGGACGGATTGGTGACGAGCCATTTGTGCTTCGGCTCTTCCTGCAAGGTGTCGAGGAAGAATTCCGACGCGCCCTTGAGCGTTGGGTAAATCCGTTTCAATTCCGCCTGGTCGCCGCTGAACTCATAGCGATCCCAAAGATGCAGACACAGCCATGCGCCGCCGCTTGGCCACATGCCCGAGTCCGGAAAATCAATCGGTGCACTCGCGCGCCACAGATCGGTGTTGTGATGCACCACCCAGCCGCGCGCGCCATACATCTTCTCGGCGGTGTGCGCGCCGGTCACGGTGAGGTCGTTCACCATTCCGATCAACGGCTCGACGCACTCGGCGAGGTTGCCGGACTCGGCGGGCCAGTAGTTCATCTCGGTATTGATGTTGATGGTGTATTTGCTTTGCCACGGCGGGTTCATGCTGGCATTCCAAAGCCCTTGAAGATTTGCCGGCTGTCCTCCGGGACGCGAGCAACTGATCAGCAGATAGCGGCCATACTGATAGTAAAGCGCCGCCAGTTGCGGGTCGTTGCCTTCGGCGAAGCGCTGGATGCGGACATCCGTCGGCAGCTTCATGGCGTCGCTCTGGCCGAGGTCAATCGTCACGCGCCGGAACAACGCCTGAAAATCCTTGAGGTGGGCGTCGCGCAGTTTGGCGAAGGACTTCCTGGCGGTGGCGGCAAGTTGCTGTTTCACGATGCTCTCGGGATCGCCGCTCACGTCGTCGAACTTCTTGAAGCTCGTGGCGGCGGCGATGAGCAATGTGACTTCGTCGGCATCGGTCACGGAAACTTTTCCAGATTCGGCAACGGTCTTGCCGCCCTTGGCCGTGACTTTGACGCGCGCCTGATACTTGAGTTGTCCCTTGATGCCATTCGCGTCGCCGCCCGTTCCGCGCATGACCAGCGTGTCGTTGCCGTCGGTTTCCACCGTTGCTTTCTGCGGCGTTTTCATGCCGGCGGAAAAGGAAACCTTGCCCGGCTTGTCCGCCGTGAGCCGCACGACGATGACATTGTCCGGCGCGTTCGCAAAAACTTCGCGGGTGTAACGCACGCCGTCGCCCGTGTAGCTGACCGTGGACGTCGCGGTGTCGAGATTCAGTTCGCGCCTGTAGTTCTCCGTGTTCGTCGTGCCTGGAAAGTCCAGCAGCAGATCGCCGACGGTCTGATACGGCATCTGGCTGATCGGTTTGGCCATGACCTTGGCGCTGATGAGCTGGGCGGCTTCGCGATATTTGCCGTCGTTGACCAATTGCCGGACTTCTGGCAGCGCCGCCTTGGCCTCGGGATTCACCGGATCGTAAGGGCCGCCGGCCCAGAGCGTGCCTTCGTTGAGCTGCAGGCGTTCCCGATTCGCACCGCCGAAAATCATCGCGCTCAAACGGCCGTTGCCCACCGGCAACGCCTCCTCCCATTTCGCCGCAGGCTTGTCATACCAGAGCGTCTGGGCGCTGGCGGCGGAGGCGGCGGGCAGGGAAAGAGCCGCGCCGCCGACAATTGAAACAGCAGCGGACAATGCGATGAGTTTTCTGATCATAAATGTATTTGGGCTTGAAAGGCTATTTGGCTTTCAGTTTGAGGACCGTGATGGAATAGGCCGGAAATTCACGGGTGAAGTCGGCGCTCAAGCCGTCCACCTGTTCGGTGCGTGGAACCAACCTATCCCGATCGGTGATCGAATTGGTATCGTCCACCTTGTCGGCAGACAGCACCACCGCCTGGCCCTTGGAGGCGATCTTGGTCGCGCCGTTGATCTGGACGCTGACTCGTTGCGCTTTTCCATCTACATTCACGACCTTCAGATAGATGGCCCCGCTCTTGGTGTCGCGCGTGGCGCTGTAATAGATGCCGGACACCCGGCGTGTGGTGGGCGCGCCGCCACGACGACCTGCGGGAACGGGCTGTTCGATCGTTGGGATGCCTTCGGCTTTGACCGGCAGAATGACGTCGCCGCAGTTTTGGGCGAACAGGGTTTCGACATGATAGGAGGGCGAGCCGTAGGAGTTGAGGGCGTCATAGCCGATCAGGTCGCTTTCCCATTGCATCGAGCGGTCGCGGCCCGTGAGATGGCTCACGTTGACGAGCAACGGCGCGAAACATTCCATGAGCACCACGTCGGAATTGCGTTCCATGCCACACATCCAGACGGCGTCGCCGAGCGCGCCGGCCATGTTGGGCGTGGGCGAGCCAACGCGGGTGGCCCACTCACCAACGAAGACTTTGCTCTGGTCGGCGGCGCGGCTGCGTTTGTCATACTGATGGAAGTTGACTTCCATGTCCTGCTGATTGCGGTAAAAGTGTTCGTCCACAAGATCGGGCTGGCGGTCTTTAACCCACAGTTTTTCGCGTTGATCGTGACCAACGGAGGAAATGACTTTCAGGTGCGGATACTTGGCTTTGATGGCGTCATAGAACTGGGTGAAACGACCCTCGTAACTGCCGCTGCGGTCGAAAAAGTCTTCGTTTCCGACTTCAACGTAGTGGAGCGGGAAGGGCTTGGGATGGCCATCTTGGGCGCGGCGGGCGCCCCACTTGGTGGTCTTGGCGTCGCCGGTGAGATACTCGATTTCTTCGAGGGCTTCCTGAACGTAGGGTTCAAGTTTCGTACCGGCTTCGACGCGGCCGCCGTTGCCGAGACAATAGCCGCCAAAGACGGCGAGAACGGGTTCCATGCCGAGGTCTTCGCACCATTCGGCAAATTCCAACAAGCCGAGGCCGTCAGTGGACCAATAGCCCCAGCAACTGGGATGGCCGGGACGCTGTTCGACCGGACCAATAGTTTCCTTCCAGTTGAAACGCTGGTTGAAGGCGTTGCCCTCGACATAATTGCCGCCCGGGAAACGGAGGAAGGTTGGCTTCATGGCAGCCAGCAATTCCATCAGGTCGGCGCGGTTGCCGTTGGGCCGATTTTTGTAAGTGGGCGGGAAGAGTGAGACATTTTGCAGCCACAGCGTTCCCGGGGTCTTAGTGGTGAGTTTGAAGACGTTTTCTTTGGAAGCCGGCACATTCTTGGTCTTGAGTTTGGTCTCGAACTTCTTCCATTCGGCGGTCAGGCCTTTGATTTCGACGCTGGCGAAGCTGGTTTTGCCATCGGCGCTTTCAATGTTGACCGTCAGCGGGCCGGTGAAACCGGCGGCAGCCTTCGCGAAGAAGGAGGCGGTATAGGTCGTCTTGGGCTTGACGGGAATGCCCCAGTAGCCGCCATTGGCGATGCCAACGGGAGCGGCGGCTGTGGCGGAGGAAGCATCAAGCTTGAGGCTGACGTTCAGGAATTCGTTCAAGGGATTATTGGTGTCGAGAACCAGCGACGCTCCGCCAACGGCAGTCCAGAACCAGGGCTTGGTGTCGGACCGGTATGACACCGGAAGGTATTTCCCGGCATCGTAAGTGGTAGTGTCCTAATTTGAAATCAGCCCGCGATTTTCCAAGTCTTAACCGCTAATGTCGCAAGAGTTTTTTGACGGCTCTCGATTTGCTTAACGCCCCATTCTTTTAGTTCGCCAACTTGGTTTGTGAGCAAGAATGTGGACCTTTTGTATGCCTTTTTCTTTGTTCCAAAATCATGCTTATCAATTTCGGTGTTTATATCTGCCTGCAATAGCAGCAGGTTCCCAAGGCGGTTGGCATGAGATTCAATATCGCGTTCGGTTATATCGGGCCATTCAGTTGCCGGCGTAGCTGGCATAATGTGTTCCAAATTTATAGCACCAGAATCATTAACAACCCATTCTGGGTTTTTTTGGCCTTCCGCTGTTCGTTCCAGAGATCGCAGAAAATACCGTGCCAGCTTTGCCACGTTCACGCGGGCGGTAGAAAAAGACGATTCAAATTGAGCGTCAGTTGGAACTATGCCAACTGCTGCGGCGTCTAGCTGTTTGATAGATTTTGTTTTTCCGGTATGAATTGCGTTCGCCATGTCGCAGTAATTGCGCTCCATATCCCCCCCGCGCCCGCCGCCGCAAATAATAAATCGAACTGTCCACGACACAAATCTTTCAAACGCTTTTGTGGTGTGGTTTGGCTCAAAATGTCGCGCTGCCCCTAGCAACAAGGGGCGAATTTGAGAAACTTTCAAAAGATTTAGAGTCCGAACATATTGCCGAATATCTGGCGGATATGTGTTCCATTTTGGATGATCTGGATTTAGGATGGCTGCGTAGTCGCCGGCCAGCTCCCCCAACAATGCCAATAAGCTAATGGCATCACCGCTGCCTTTCGTTGCGGATTTAATTTTCTCGAACACATCGCGCTCGCGGGTTTGCCCATATAGCAAATTGCAAACGTGCCTTAAAAAATCAATAATTAGGTCATCCTCGCCGAGCGATTCTATCGCACCGCGCATGGCGGACCAAGATGCTTGCGCCTCTGCCCGCCTGTCGCCAGCCTCTTTGAAAAGGTGATTTTTTACCAAATCAGCCTGTGATGTTTTTAGTCCACGGTCGTTCAGTGTTTCAAACATCACAAATGCGTCCAAATCATCCGATCCGGTCATCACCATCACAGTTGCGTTTGTGAGCAGATATTTCCGCCAACGAAGCAGCGCGTCAACAAATCCCGCATCGCCGAATTGGCCTTTTAGATTTCCCAAGTATTGCCTAATTTCCTGGTAAGCATCTTGCAAAAGGTGATGAGATCGCCGAGTTGGTTTTAGTTCTCCACGCTTTTTGGGTTGTGCCAAAATCTGGGAGCAAAAAAATTGATTGTCGTCAGCGTTAAGCGTTAGCTTTGAAATGTGGGAGCGCGCCTCGACATCAATCGTGAAAAGGAAATCGGTTTCAAAAGATGTGGCGCGCATTTCGTCGTTTAATTCTAAAAATATATCTCGAATCGCGGTTAGAATTATCGTCGTTGTTGCCAAGCGTTGTTGACCGTCCGCGACCTCCAAGACGCCTTTTGGGTTTGTTGTCAAAACAATGATTCCCAAAAAATAAACATCCTTGCCTTTCTGCATTGAATTGGCGATGTCTGTCAGCAAGTCTTTGACGTGCTCCAACTCCCAAGAGTATTCACGCTGATTCAGCGGAACTTTTAGCTGGTGATTCTTGATGACTTCGCCGATTCCAAGGCGTTCAAATTTTATTTCAGTTTCCATCGGTGTTTATGTGGATTGGTTTTAGGAATGGTGCTTTGCGCCCAACTCTGCCTAGTTCCTGAATGGCCGCAAGTCGTAACTGCTGACGAACCCAGGCCGAAAGCGTGATGCCTGAAATTTCGGCGGATGAATCAAAAGCAGACTTTTCTTCTTCGGTAAGCCGAATCAGTAATGGAATATCACGTTTCATTGCGAAAAAGTATTTCTTTTTGATATACAAGTCAACTTTTTTGTTGACTTGTATTACATAATGATATACATTTTGTCCACTATGGCAAACGAACTGAAATCCGAACAAAAGGTGCAAGCGGTTAATCTGCTTTGCGAAGGCGTCAGCATCCGTGCGGTTGAACGCATCACCGGGATTCACCGTGATACCGTAATGCGGCTTGGTGTTCGCGTTGGCAACGCCTGCAAGAAAATCCAAGATGAAAAAATGCGCGGACTGAATTGCGCGAACATTCAAGTTGACGAGATTTGGGGATTCATTGGCGCGAAGCGTAACCGGGCCGAAGCCGCCGGTTGTTACGGCGATGTCTGGACGTTTATTGCGCTCGACTCTGATTCCAAGCTGATTCCGTCTTTCGTCGTGGGCAAGCGCGACGCCTATCACGCCAAAATGTTTATGGCCGATCTCGCGCCGCGCCTGCAAAAACGCATCCAGCTTTCTTCTGATTCTCTGGCGGCCTATGCCGATGCGGTTGAAAGGGGATTTGGCGCGGAAGTGGATTTCGGCCAGATTTCAAAAACCTACTCATTCATCAACCTCACGCAAAACGCCGCTGGCCGTTACAGCCCGGCGGAAGTCATCAAAGTTGAAAAGACGGTTGTTTCCGGTATGCCGGACGTGAATCTGATTTCCACGTCTCACGTTGAAAAGCAGAACCACACATTGCGGATGCACTGCCGCCGGCTGACTCGTTTGACCAACGCATTTTCCAAAAAGATTGAAAACTTTGAAGCTGCGGTTGCGCTCAATTTCGCTTACTATAATTTCTGCAAAACGCACGGCACGATTCGCATGACGCCAGCGCAAACTGCCGGTGTCGAGTCTAGCGCGTGGACAGTTGCCGAACTGGTTGAACGCTGTGGCGAATAAACAGGATTATCTGGCCCAAGTTCAAGTTGCGGTTTCGCAGTTGCACAACTGCGGCGCGACTCACGTTAAAACCGTGCCTGTTCACGAAGTCTTTCGCGGTGAAACCGTCTGGCAGGGGGATGTTGAGGTTTTCGATCTACAAGGCCACCCAAAGGCCAAACGCTGCTATGCCTGGTCGCATCTTGATGGCCCGCATGACGAGCGGACGCGCTTTGTTGCCGTGCTGGAAATCCCGCCGGTTGAATCTGCCGAAACCGCCGTGCGCGTTCAAATCGTCAAAGATTTCAAAAAAAATCAAAAAAACCATTGAAGTTTGTCGGAAATATGCCGTTGACATGGTGTTTATCGGGATTAGGATAATGGTGGCAGACGAACTGCCACCAATCCACCGTTATGGCACTAGAAAAAGAAATCGAAACTTACCGCCGTGAATTGCCGAACTTATTGGGCAATGAAGGCAAGTTTGTGGTTGTTGAAAATGATAAAATTATCGGGACTTTTTCTTCGTATGAGGACGCGCTTAAAATTGGTTACGAAAAGTGCGGTTTGAAGCCGTTTTTGGTGAAGAAAATTCAAGCGGTTGAACAAGTGCAGTATTTCACCCGCGACCTGATTCCATGCCCCATTTAAGTTTGCCATTTTCTGCGGGTGCTCCAATTGTTGATTTGCTTATCGGCGTCAGCAAACCCCGCGCTGATGCCCTGAAGTTGGCGGGCCATCCGATTCCGCCGCAGATTCCAATTCGCGCCTTGATTGATACCGGAGCAAGTTGCACAGGCATTGATTTGACCATTTTGAAAACGCTGGGGGTTCCATCAACCGGAACGATTCCCTGCCATACGCCATCAACGAAGAGGGATAAGCCCCATGATGCAAATCAATACGACATTGGCCTCGTATTGGTTCACACGCTTTTAATGCGGTCTTTTCACGCATTGCCGGTTATTGATGCAAAGCTTAATCATCAGGGTATTCAGGCGATTGTTGGGCGCGATATATTGTCGCATTGCCTTTTCACATACGACGGACAAACACAAAACTTCTGTTTGGCTTTTTAGTGTTCTAAATCCAAATTAGGACACTACCTCGTAAGTGTCGGGCTTGACGCTGGGGACAACTGCATCCGCCTTGAAGGAGCGATTGCGGATCAACTCACCATACAGTCCTCCTTCGTAGGAAAAATTGATCTCCTCCGTCATCAGCCCGAAGAACGTCGGACTGACCTTGCCGCTCATCTGGCTCGCCTCAATTTGCAGAACGGCGGGAGCGGTTGGCCCGGTGGGCAACGGCGCGGATACAACCGGCGCAACGAGGACTGGCGCGGCGGGCGTCACCGGCGCGACCGGCGCGGACGTTACCGCATCGCTGGCCCCGGCCAGTGCCTGCGGAATAATTTCAATCGCGTTGATCGCCGGGTTTTCGACCTGGGCGGTGAACGCAATGCGGAATTCTCCGTTGGTTACTTCCACCGGCACTGTTTCAATATAGGCGCGATTCGCGCCGCCCGCCTTGACCCAGATGTCAAAGTCCTTGAACTCGCGTCCCTGCACATTGAACGAGAAAACGCGCTGGCCGGGGCCGGTGATGCCGTCGAAGGTTTCGGCGAAGTAAAGTCTGGCCAGGTATTTGCCATTGGGAACACGGCACAGAAACGAATCCATGCCGTAGTGCTCCGACAGGAACAGTCCGGCGTCTTTGGTATTGGCGATGACCGTGCCCGGGTCGCGGTCAATTACGTCGCCGCCATTGAATCCCACTTCGGCCTGCCAGACGTGGCCGGCGGAATCCTTGAAAGGCTCGGACGAGCCGGCCTTGACGCGATATTCGCCGTCGGCCCCTGCGGTCAACGCGGGGGGCGCGCTTTCCGGCGCGGCGGCCGCGATGGACGGTTCTGGCGTGGAAACCGCGGAGGACGCCGAATTTTGGTTGTCCGTCTGGCAGCCGGCCACGAAAGCCAGGACGGTCGCAGCGGCGCAGGCACGGATGGTTTGAGTAATGATGTTTTGCATAGCTTGTGTTGTTGATGGTTGTTTATTTGCTCTCACTGGGCGGTGATGGTCATGGGCAATTTCAGCCGGATGTCATCCGACGCCGCGCCGATGAAAACTTCATAATCGCCGGGTTCCACTGCGTATTGCTTTTTCTGCGTGTCCCAGTAGCGTAGTCGTGTGGCAGGAACTTCAACCGTGACTTTGCTTGATTCGCCTTGCTTCAAATGCACGCGAGCAAAGCCACACAGCGCCAGCTTGGGCTGTGGCACAGCGGAGTGAACGTGACGGAAATAAACCTGCGCCACTTCATCGCCATCAAGCTTGCCCGTGTTCTTCACCGTGAACGCCACTTTCACCGTGCCGTCGACGGGAATGTTTTTTGACTCCAGCCTGCCACCTTCGAATTTGAATTTCGTGTAGCTCAAGCCGTGGCCGAACGCGAATTCCGGCTTGCCGTTGAAGAAGCGGTAAGTGCGGTTGCTCATCGAATAATCGGTGAAGCCCGGCAAATCCGCCGTCGAAGCGTAGAACGTGAGCGGCAAGCGTCCGCTGGGATTCACGTCGCCGAACAGAATTTCGCCGACGGCGCGTCCGCCCTGCTCGCCAGGATACCAGGCCTGAAGAATCGCTGGAAGATGCTTGGTTTCCCACGGCAGCGCCATCGGACTGCCGCTGCAATTCACCAAAATCACCGGCTTGCCCGTCGCCGCCAGCTTCTTGATTAGATCGGTCTGCACCGGCGGCAACTCGATTGTCGTCCGGTCGCCGCCTTCAAAGCCGACAAAGGCGTTGTCGGGCCCCATTTCCTCACCTTCGAGCTGCGCCGTGATGCCGCCCACGAAAATCACCACGTCGGCGGCATTGGCCTTGGCGACGGCGTCGGCAATCGCTTCCTGACTGGGTTTGTTCGATCCGTCCGCGCGTAGCGCCCAGGGACAACCCGCCGCGTGGGTCACTTCGATGTTTGGTCCGGCCAAATTTTTGATGCCGTTCAAAATCGTCACCGGGCGCGCGGCGTGGCCGTTGTAATTGCCTTCGATCATCCACGCCGCATCGGCATTCGGGCCGATCACCGCGATGCGTTTAAGCTTTGACCGATTCAGCGGCAACACGCCGTCATTCTTCAACAGCACGATGGCTTCTTCGGCGACTTTCAGCGCCAGCGCCTCGTGTTCCGGCGTGTCGTTCTGGTCAATGCCGATTTTGGAAAACGGGCATTTCTCCGGCGGATCAAACAGGCCGAGCCGGAAACGCGTCCACAACGTGTAATACAAGGCCTGGTCAATTTCCTTTTCCGTGATCAATCCTTTTTGCACCGCGCGCACCAGCGGGTTGTAATCGCCGCCGCAACATAGATTGCAGCCGGCTTTCACTGCGGCGGCGGCCGCTTCTTCCGACGTGCCCACATAATGATGTTCGTCGCGCCCCCAGATGTTGTGAATCGCGGCGCAATCTGAAACGATGTAGCCGTCAAAGCCCCATTGCTTGCGCAAAATGTCGGTGAGCAGAAACGAACTGGCGCAGGCCGGAACGCCATACACAGAATTGTAAGCGCCCATCACGCCGCCGACGTGGCCTTCGCGCACCGCCATTTCGAACTGCGGCAGATAGGTCTCATACAAATCGCGTTCCGGCGGCGTGGCATCGAAGCGATGACGATCAGGTTCCGGGCCGCTGTGAACGGCGAAATGTTTCGCGCATCCCATTGCCAGCATGCAATCCGGGTTGTCGCCCTGTAATCCTTTGATGAAGGCCACGCCCAACGTGCCGCTCAGAAACGGATCTTCACCGTAGGTTTCCTGGCCGCGGCCCCAGCGCGGGTCGCGGAAAATATTGATGTTCGGCGACCAGAACGTCAGGCCGCCGAACCATTTGGCGTCGCCGTTGTGCGTGGCGGCGTAATCGTTGAACTTCGCACGGCCTTCAATGCCGATGATGCCCGCTTCCTGCTGAAGCAACGTCGGATCCCAAGTGGCCGCCGCACCGATGGCTTGCGGAAACACCGTCGCATCACCGTTGTTCGCGACGCCGTGCAACGCCTCGCTCCAATAATCAAAAGCCGGTAGTCCAAGCCTGCGAATCGCTGGCGCGCCGTTCTGCAATTGCGTGACTTTCTCGGCCAGCGACATCCGGCGGATCAGATCGTTCGCGCGCGCCGGCAACGGCTGCGCCGGATCCCGCCAGATCGGCGACTCGCTGATTTCCGGGATATGCGTGGCGGCGGCCGAATAAGCGTCCGCCATTTCCGCGGCGCTGAACGAGATGACCGAGACACCCGAAGCATTTTTAACTTCGAACGTGTTGAACTTCGCGTTGTCCTTGCTGGTGCTAAAAGAAACGGTCAGCGGCCCTTTGAGCGAATCGTCCTCATGCTCGACCACACCGCTGATGTAACAAACCTTCCGCGCGCCGCCGGCGGTGGCGATGATGTCAAAATCCTTCGCCAGCGTGGTATTGCCGGAAGCCACGCTGAAGACTCGTTGACCCGGAGCACTTGCCCAGGTTTCGGTTTCGCCGATGGAGATGGTGTATTTGCCGGCGGGCAAATGCGCGATGATGACGGTGAAATTTTGTCCATAAATTTCCTCGTGAAACGCCGCCGCATTGTTGCCCGCGCCTGCGATGGTCAGCGACGCATCGTATTTGCTATGCGCAAACTCGCCGCTGACGCTGACTGCCTGTCCGCATTTGGCGCAGGTTTCGTCAGCCGCAAAAGCGGCGGGAGCCGAAAGCCATAGGCTGGCGGCGGACACTACGGACAAAACCGTCGGAATCCACAATGGAAATTCAAATCCACGGCGAATTATTGGAGTGTCGGTGTCAAAAGTTCCATTTCTCAATTTGGTATTCATACGGTTTTTATTTTTTCTATTTCGATAAGTCAAATGCTCAAAATCTCTCCCGGTTTGCAGTGAATCGGGTTTCAATTCACGCCGCTCAACTTTTTACTTACCCGGAAGTAATCAAAATCCGCATAACCACCGGGAGTTTTGGTCGCATAATTGAACAGACCAAAGCGATAACCCATGAAGTGAGGCAGCGTATAGGCCATTTTTAATTCGCCGCCGATGGGACTCCAGGCCTTGCCATCAAGGCTGTAGAAAAAATGCGCCTTGTCTGCACGTTCCTTGAAGTCGCAATCGGCTTTCAGAAACACGATTTTCTGCGCCAGCGGGACGCGCTGCATTTCGACGGGCGAACCGGACTCCGCGCTCACCATCACAATAAAGTTTGTGCCGTCGTCTGACTTCACGCCGACGAGGCCGTATTTTTTTTGCAACAATGACATGCCGGCAAAGTCGCCGTCTTTTAAGTTGCTGGCATCAACCGAAGTTGTGCCGGAGCATTCCGGGCCCAAGGTTCGTTGCGTCAGGGTATTCCGCGCGGAGAGGAAATCGTTGTCCACGCGACCGGTCGTAAGACGCAAAAAACCTGGACGCGCCGTGACCGACCAGAGCTTGTTGTCGGGATTGTGATTCCACTGCCAGACGAGCGGCAATGCGGGGTCGCCAGATTGGCGATCGAATTCATCCGACGCAACGATGCCGGGCATCAAACCTTTGCTCGCGGGCAGATCCAGCGTGTCGGGCACTTTGCCATCCACGCCGAGCACCGGCCAGCCATCCTCCCACTTTACCGGCACGAGATATGGAATGCGTCCGACCGCGCCGTAATCGCGGAAGAAATACCCAAACCATTCGCCCGCCGGCGTGTCAATGATTCCGCCCTGCGCCACGCCCTTGTCCTGCAAGGCAATGCGGCCTGCATACGGGCCGGTGATTTTATCCGCGCGATGGACGATGACGGTGCGCATTCCGCCGCGCGGCCAGGTGATGTTGAACAGATAATATTTGCCGGCGACCTTAAACATCTGCGATCCCTCGCACAGGCAGGGTTGCGTTGCCGCGACAGACCACGCATTGGTGACAATGATCCGGTTTATGCCGCCGGGCTGGACCGCCGTTGCGTCCGGAGTCAGTTCGGTCAAGCGGATGTCGCCGCTGCCGTTGATCATGAAGACGCGGCCGTCGTCGTCAAACCACAACGAATGGTCGTGCAGCATGGGTCTGAATGACGCCGCCTTCCAAGGGCCGTGCTCGATGTCCTTGGTGGTATAGACATACGTCCTGCCCGTGGTGCCGGAAAACGTCGTGGCGTAGAACGTGCCGTTGTGATAGCGCAGGCTGCTGGCCCACGATCCCTGCCCGTAGGCGTTTTTGCCGTTGTTAAGATCAAGTTCGTCAGTATCGTCAAGAATGTTGTAGGCGTAGCTGACCAGCCGCCAGTTCACAAGGTCCTTCGATTCCATGATCGGCAGCCCCGGACTCATGTGCATGGTGGTGCTGCTCATGTAGTAGGTGTCGCCCACGCGAATCATCGCCATGTCCGGCACGTCGGCGTAGATGATGGAATTGCGCGCGTTGTCCGCGTGAACCGGAAACAGTCCTGCCAGCCCCGCGCAAACGAACGCCAGACCGGCGATGTATAAATTTTTCATCTCTTAAGAATTTGTTGAAACTGAATATACTTGTCCAAACGATAAAATGTCGAGGCCGAGCGCCCAATGACGGCAGCAGCACATGCCCTTCTTTCCGGTGAAATGAGGGCGCACATCGTCATGGCTGGCTCAACAGGTAATATCGCGCCGGCTCGCCGGGGTTTATGGCATTGGTGGCGCCGCAGTTGCCATTGCCGTCAAAATAACCGCTGCCGACTTGCGTCCAGTTGGTGAGCGGCGTCGCCAGGTTCGTCGTGGACAATATCGCATAGGCGCCGTAGGCCAGACCGTTCGTGCCGCTGAACACCAGACTGCCGCTGACAATGGAAACGCCAACAACGTGTGGCGTCGGCTTGACCGCCGTCACGACGCCGATGGTGCCATTCACAGCCAGTTTGTTGATCCAACTCAAGCCCGTGCCGGGCGTGGCCGGGGAGAGCGTCAACGCATTGCCGCCGGCAAACGGCCGGCTGAACAGCGTGAACGTATCGCCAGCCGCGAGCGCCGGGCCTTGATTGGTCAGTGTCAGCGTGCCGGTGGTCGTGCCGCTCAATGTGCCGGACACCAAGACGGAATCGTTCGTGGCCGCAGTCGCAAACGATTTGTTCAACCGGATGTAAATGTTGCCATTCAACGTCAGGTTTGACGCCACCATGAGCGTCCCGATGGAAACGCCGCCGGGCGCGAACGTGCCGCCAGAATTGACCATGATGGTGCCGCTCACCGTGCCCGTTCCGCCCAGCGCGCCGCCGTTCACCGTGACTGCGCCGGTGGCAATCGAACCGTTCACCAGCAAGGTGCCGTTGCTAACGGTGGTCCAACCGCTGTAAGTATTCGCGCCCGACAGCGTCAACGTGCCCGCGCCGGTCTTCACGACCGAACCAACATCGGAAACAACCCCCGAGTAGGTTTGCGCGGCCGGATTGGCAAAGACCAGCGTGGCCTGGTCGTCAATGTTGCCCGCCACCGAACCGTTGGCCGAAACGCCATCGCCCAATTGCAGCGTCCCCGCACTGATGACCGTGCTGCCGGTGTAGGTATTCGTGGCGGCCAGCGCCAGCAGGCCCGGTCCGGCCTTGGTGAAACCATAACCAGAACCGCCATCATTGATCACTCCGGAAATTTTCAAGTCAATTCCATTGGGCACCGTTCCCGCCGCAGTGGTGATGACCACGCCGTTCTGTCCCCAGAGCTCGATGGGACCGCTGATGATGGAGCTGACGTTGGTGGCCAGACTGTTGATGGCGGCTGCCGAAGCGCTTAAAGCCCCACCGTTCATGGAATACTGGCCGCCACTGGAAGAACTCATCGCGCCGCCGGTCAAATTGTAAGTGGTGTCTATGCCCTCGGTGTAGCCCGAACCAGCACTTATATCCAATGTTCCACCCACGATGTTGACGGGCGTGGTATAGGGATTTGCCGGAGTATAAATATTGCCGCCCAACGCATCCGGTCCCTGCAATTTTACCAGGGCGCCCGGATTAATGGTGAGCGTTCCGGGAACACAGGCCGCGTTGCCCTGATTAGCGCCCGCTGACAGCATCAGCGTTCCACCATTGACCACCGTGCCGCCGGTATAAGTGTTGTAATTCTCCAGATCCAGATAGCCGGGACCGTCTTTGATCAAAGTTGTGGCGGACGATGGCGCATTGGTGATGATGGTCCAGATCTGCCAATTGGTGCCGCTGTTGCCGCTGGTGAGCGCATTGGGGGTATGGACATACAATTCACCCGTCGCCAGTCCCGACCGCAGCGTGCCCGTCCCGCTCGTGCTGGCGGCACCATTGTTCTCTATCTTGCGGGAGACACCTCTTATGATCAGTCCGCCGCTGTTGATCGTCAAAATTTTGCCGCTTGCGATGCTTAAGTCACCCTGGAGCACCAGTGAGTTGTTGGTTGCGCTGGATGAAAGCGTGGTAAGGTAGTCACTTCCGTTGAGCGCGCCACACAACCAGTTGTTTGTTGATAGTAGGCTGGCTCCGCCGGGCGTGCTGCCTGCCGTCGCTGACACCAAGGTATAATTGGTGTATTGAACAAGGCTGCCAGCACCGTTGGTGGCAACCCAGTCGCCCGTCGTGGCGGAAGACCAGTAATTGCCCGTCGTCGCCCAGCCGCCAATGATGCCGTTGGTTCCGGGCATGGAATTGGGCGTGGTGGTGGTGATGCTGCCGCCGGCAGGCAGCGTGAAGTCAACCGAGCCGCCGATGCCATGCGTGATGGCGCCCAGATTGACAGTCAAAACACCCGAGGTGTTCAAGACATTCGTCGTGGCGATGATTGCGTTCGCCGTGTTGGTTTTGATCGTAACGCCATTGAACGTCTGCGAAGTGTTGACAGTGCCCTGCTGCTTGATTTGCAGTGTTCCACCGCCCAGAACCAGCGCGGAACTGCTGTTGATAAGGTTGGTGGGCGGGGCCAGGTTGGCAAAATCCACCACCAGCGTGCCGCTGCCGACGGTGGTCGAGCCGGTATAAGTGTTCACCGCCGAGCCGTTGAGCGTCAGCGTGCCAGCGCCGATCTTGGTTAAATTTTTGCCAGACCCGCTCATCACGCCGGACAAGATCAGGCCGTTGAGGTTGAATATGGTGAGATTATCAGCCAGCGCAACCGGGGCTGAAATGACATCCGTCGCGCCGCCGGCGGTGGTTTGCGCGAGCAGCGCGCCGCCGCCGCTGTTGTTGAAAGTCAGCGTGGACGAACCCGTCAGGGTGTAGCCGTAAAACGCGGCCAGCGGGTCGCCGAGATTTAGGACACCGACCGTGGCCGGCGTGTCCAGTGTCACCGTGCGCGGGGCGGTAATGTTGCAATTCAAGCCCACCACGTTTCCGGCACCGGTGCCCGGAACGACCGCCGGGTTCCAGTTGGCGGCCGCGCTCCAATTGCCGGAGGCATCTGCATTCCAAACGCCGTTGCCGGGGGTGAAAGCCGCGGTCGTTGCGCTGGCCTGCGCGCTGTTGGCGCTTGCACCTCCGGCGTTCACCGCATTCACCACATAATAGTAGGTCGTGGCTGCGGTCAGGCCCGTGTCACTGTAGTTAGTAGTTGTCACACCAGTGGCAATAGTCGTGTAGGAACCGCCGCTGATGGTCGAGCGTTGGACATCATAGCTCGTCGCATTCGTGGAGGCGTTCCAAGTGAGGTTGATCTGGCTGGAGGACACCGCCGCGCCATTCAGGCCGGAGGGAGCGGCAGGCAGAGCAGTCGCCGTCGTCGTCACGTTATCAAACGTTGCCGTTTCCAAGTCCCAGCAGTTATAGCTATCCACCGCGAAACCAACATACGCGCTGGAGGCCATGGTGAATGTCGCGCTTCCTTGCTGCGTCCAGGTCGTCCCGTTCGGGGAATAGTAGCCGGTGAAGGTGTTTCCGCTGCGCACCACCTTTAACCAGTAAGGCGAATTGAGTCCTGCCACGACGGAGTTGGTGGCGCCGGCACCGTCGCTCGTTCGGACTTGCCAGGCCACGCCGTTGCCCGGGGTCAAGGCCATGTAGGCGTTAGCCCCGCCGCTATCCAAGGTCGCGCGGATCATGACGCCGGCTTTGGACCAAGACTCGTAGTTTGTAACCAAGGTCACACGGGCAGCGATGGTGCAATCTCCGGTCACAGGCGCATAGACAAAGCGCATCTGGTCGAACCCGCTCCAAACGGCATCATCGAGGGTCGCTCCGGATCCGCTCACCGTGAACGCGCCATTGGTGTAACTGGCGCCGCCCGGAAGCCCCGCCGGACCCATGACCTGGGTCGTCCAAGGCGCGGGCAGATTGACCGTTGGAGTCGCACTGGCCTGAGCCGAGTTGGCGCTCTCGCCGCCGGCATTTAACGCCGAGACGACGTAATAGTAGGTTGTGAGACCGACCAGGTTGGTGTCGGTGAAGTTTGTCGTGGTGATGCCGGTCGCGACAAGCGTGTAAGGGCCGCCGCTGATAGTGGCGCGTTTCACGTTGTAAATAGTGGTGTTGCTGGAGGCCGTCCAACTCAAGGCCGCCTGCTGGAAGCCCGCCGTGGCCACCAAACCGCTCGGCGTCGTCGGCGGGGTCACGGGCGACCAGCCTGGCACCGACACATTATCAAATGTTGCCGAACACGAGGTATTGGTGTCATGGCTGCAGAGCGCCAGACCAACATACACGGTGGAGGGCATGGTGAACGTCGCGGTTCCTTGCTGCGTCCAGTTGTTGCCATTCGCAGAGTAGTATCCGGTGAAAGTGCTGGCGCTGCACACCAGTTTGACCCAGTAGGGCGCGCTCGGGCCTGACGTGGCGGAGTTGGTGGTGCCGCCACCGTCGCTCGAACGAACCTGCCAGGTCACGCCGTTGCCCGGCGTCACCGCAATAAATGCGTTCGCCGCGCCCGCATTCGTGCTATCACGGACCATCACACCGGCTTTTGCCCAAGAATTGGCGTCGGATGGTGCCACCGAGCTTACGCGGGCAACGATGGTGCAATTTCCGGTCACCGGCACATAGACAAATTGGAACGCGTCAGCCGTATTAAATATGTCAGCCCCGCACCCATTCAGCGTGAATGCGCCATAGCTGAAACTCGCGCTGCCGGCCAACCCCACCGCGCCCACGTCCTGCGGTGTCCACGGCGCGGCCGCCGCCGCCTCGGCGCTGTTCGGGGTTTCGGTGCCGCCGGCCACGGCACTGACCACATAGTAATAATAGAGCGTGCCGCCGGAGAGCGCGGCGTCCTGATAGTTCGTGCCGGTCACGCCGCTGGCAATGGTTGTATAAGGGCCGCCGCTGGTGAGGGAACGTTTCACATTGTAACCCGTGGCGTTGGAGACAGCGTTCCAGAGCAAATTGATCTGGGTGGCGGATGCCGCCGTCGCGGCCAACCCCGCCGGCGCAACCGCAACCGTGGACGAGCCGGAATTGAATTGCCACCACTCGACGGCGAACAGATAGCCGATGCCGCCGGTAAATTTCAGGTATAAGTCATTTGTCCCGGCAGCGCCGCTGATGGGACAGGATTGAGTCACCCATGTCTGGCCGCCGCCGGTGTTCGTAACCGCGCACGCTCCCACCTCCGGGCCGGTTAAGCTGCCCAGATGTAACTCAATGTTCCCGCCGCTGGTTGCCGACGCCACCCGGACATTAAAGGAAGCCGCGTTGGTGCCGAAATTGATGTTTCGGTAAATAAGATAGGAGCCATTCTGGATAGACCCGACATCCTGCCCGCCTTCGCTGCAAGTCTCAAGTTGGACTCCTCCAGCTTGGGTGGACGACTGGGTATCATGAGTATTCGCTTCGATCTGGGAATAGGCCGAGCGCACGACCGAGGCATTGGTGAACCCCGCCGAACCAATCATCTGGAGAAAATTCCACAAACTAGGATCCCACACCCCCCAATCGTGGCCTTCTCCCTGGATCGTCCAATAAGTATTGGGGATTCCATTAGAACCGCAGTAGTTATGCACTCCCGTGCCGTAAACTATAAGACTATCCGCCGTTCCATAGGAAATGAACAAAAACTTCGTCAGTTGTTTTACCAAAGTCCCGCCATCGGGAAACAAGGTGGAATTATCGTAGGTGTCGGGCGCCGCGGAAAAGGCGCCGACATAGGGGAATAGGCTCGGATTCGGCAACCCGATATTCAACGATTGTCCGCCACCCATGGAAAAACCGCAAAGCGGCCGGTGCAGACGGTCAGAAACGGAATAATGTGATTCGACGTAGGGCACAAGGCTGTTGATCAAATCGTCGGTGAAGCGCACATAACCGTTCATCAGCGATCCGTCTTCATCCGGCAACACCGCGTTGCAGTTCGGCGTCACCAGTATCATGGGCGCGATCTTGTTGCTGGCAATGAGGTTGTCGGCAATGACATTGGCGCTGGCGCCAAACCAATCGTTCTCGCTGCCGCCGATGCCGTGCAACATATAAACGACGGGATACTTGTTGGTCGAGGAATAACCCGGCGGCAGATACATTCTCGCGGGCCGCAGGGTGCCGGTCGCGGCGGAAAAATAGTTGAAACCTATGACCCGGCCCGCCGGATTGGTGCTGACTACCGTGGCATAGTTTGACAGCGGCGTGGTTGGGAGCGTTTGCGCCAGCACACCTGCGGGGATGGCGAGAAGTCCCGCCAGAATGAACCTGGCTCGTCTCAATTTCGCGCCTAATTCCTTTGTTGCTGTTTTTAAGAGGGGCGGAGCGAGCGCCGGGGTCGCAGTGAGAATGCAGGGGGGCAGGATTCTATTTTGTTCCATGGCATTTTGTTTCATCAGGAGATTTTCTGTGAGCATGACTTTACTTTGTGCGCAGCACAGAGAATTGCTGCGGCTGACATGCCTTAAATTAATTTGAAATCATTGGTTTATACGGGGACATTAGCAAAAGTGCGAACGAATGGGTATGTGACAATCATCATATTCTGGAAACTTGTTGCAACCCACGACGGCTTCACACCGCTTTGGGCTGCCAATCCCCCGTGGAATTTGAAATTCAGTTCAATTAAACCAACGACAAATGCCTCGAAAGCCCGGCCCACCTTTTTGAAGGAAGATCATCGTTTTGATTTCCTGCGGCTTGCAAACAGTTTGATGGGAACGTGAAGGAACTCGTCAGGCAGGAAACGGATCACCAGCCCAATCTTGGCATCCTCTTTCCATTTCGCCCTGCCCCGGCGGCATTTTGTCGGGCCAATTCGCGCGGGTGAAAAATATGACATCTGTCACATAGTCGCCGCCGATGGAACGATGGTATATTTCGACTTGTGACCACCAATGTATCAACCAATACAACTTGCTTGCCTGACTTTTTTTGATTTTAGCTGTCCGAAAGATTTTTTCCCATCATCCGTAAAGCCGTAAAAATCCAAAGAAAAAACAACCAGAAATCCAATGAAAACAACGACCATTAATCTGTTCACCGCTCTTGTTGCGGTTGCCCTGCTGGAGTTTTCGAGTCCTTCCGCCTTCGCGGCAAACTACGCTTGGGACACCTCTCCGAGCAGTGCAAATCTAAACACTGCGAACTGGACCAGCGGCACCACCCCCGGTTCGGGAACTTCGACGCCGGCATCCGGCAGCAGCCTGTTTTTTGGGGTTTCCAGCCAAACATCGCCGGTAAATAACTTTGCCAGCAGTTACAACATTGCCGGCATGACCTTCAATTCCGGGGCCAGCACCTACACATTTAGCGGCACCGTGGTAGATAATCTTACGGGCAACATTGCCAATAATAGCACCAGTCTGCAGACCATCAATTTTCCCATGGCGCTCACGGCCGCCCGCACGGTGACCATGACAAGCGGCGGCGGAAATGTCACCTTGGGCGGGGTCATCAGTGGCGCTTCCTATAATCTATCTACTGCTGGCAGCAGCGGCACGCTGACGCTGAACGGGGTGAACACCTTTGGCTCATCCGGCAGCGCGACGATGACCATTGCCAGCGGCACCACACTGACCATCGGCGGGTCTGGCCAGTTGAACAGCGGCTCGTATGCCCGGACTATCACCGACAACGGCACGTTAAATTACAACAGTTCGGCGGCGCAGACCCTGTCGGGAATCATTTCGGGCACCGGCGCATTGACCCAAAATGGCTCCGGCAACCTGACGCTCAGTGCCTACAACACTTTTACCGGCAACACGGTGGTCAATAGTGGAACGCTGACGCTGGCCGATGGCGCTAATCAGAACAACAGTTCCGTTGTTCTTGGAACGCTCACCATCAATCCGGGTGCCACTGTGAAATTGGCGAACCCGAATGCGTTAGGCGGCAATGTTTTTAATGGATCCGCCGTCTACACCACGCCCGTCAACATCTCTGGTGGAACATTGGATATTAGTGCTGGCCCAGGTAGTGCGAACGTCATTGAGGGCCTGGACACCACGTTTAATTTGATGGGTGCCACGATAAGTTCTTCCGGCGGCGGCTGGTTGACTCAAGGTGGATATGGAGGTAGTTCGCCGGGTGCCATCAACACTCTGGCCACCAATATCAGCTCCGTCATCAGCGCTTCTCTTTACCTCTATAGTTCAGGCGGGGCGACCATTACCACGGCGGCGGGAACGGTGCCTAGTGGAATTGACCTGAATATTTCGGGCGCGATCACTGATGGCGGTGGTGGTTTTAGTGTCACCAAGGCCGGAGCAGGCGCGCTGGCGCTCACCGCCGCGAATACTTACAGTGGTAACACGATCATTAGTGCGGGGACGCTGCGATTGGGTGATGGCGTCTCGGCCATCGGTTCGGTGGCAGGCAATATTGACGATCAAGCAACGCTGGTCTTTGCCAATCCGAGCGCGCAAACTTACGCGGGGGTCATTTCTGACGTTGGTTCGGTCGTGAAGACTGGCGCGGGCACACTGACGCTCTCCGGCGCGAATTCCTACAGCGGTTCGACCACCGTCAGCAATGGCGCGTTGATGGTCACGGCGCCTCAATCAATTAGCGGTTCGGTGACCGTGGCTGATGGCGCCACCTTGGGTGCGACGGCTTCAGCGGATACGACCTACTGGTATCCCAGCAGCCTGACCCTCGGCAGCAGCACGGGGGCGA
>Ga0182030_10004462_pt1 | contig 29826 bp, 12 predicted proteins | sample 812S3MmetaG_FD_121299 | JGI IMG/M metagenome (GOLD analysis project Ga0182030, IMG submission 121299) | Permafrost microbial communities from Stordalen Mire, Sweden - 812S3M metaG (Illumina Assembly) | ecosystem: Environmental > Terrestrial > Soil > Wetlands > Permafrost | place: Sweden...
ACACGGATAAAAAACAAGGCGTCTTCTTATCCGTGTTCATCTGTGTTCATCCGTGGCCAATAAGGTTTTTGCCGCCAAGGTGAGCTCATCCTCATTCCACGACATCAGGAGTCCAGAGTCTCGACCCGGCAGGCAAGAGTGCCCGCGCCAGGATACCAGGCTCACTTCAAATTCCGTGACGTCAGGAGGCCGGAGTGACCGTCGCAAAGGACGGCGACAGCTAACTGACGGATTGTGATGCTACCATGCGTCACATGGGCAAGGTCACGGTTCGCGATTTGCGTTATCGTTTTCCGGAAGTGGAGGCGATTCTCCAGGAGGGCGAAGCAATTCAGATTACCAAGCATAAGAAGGTCATCGCCCGCCTCGTACCCGAGAGACCGTCCGGTGTGCCTCCAACGCCTCCGTTCGCCGCGCGGCTCGCGAAGATCTTTGGAACGAAGAAACTCGCCGTCAGCGGAGCGCGGCTCATCCGCGCGGAGCGCGACGAGCGAAATTGACCGCGTACTTCGATACCAGCTTTCTGGTTTCGCTCTACACTCTCGACGCCAATTCGGCATCTGCTCTCACCGCTATTCAATCGGCTGCCGGCCCGTTCCCCTTGACTTCCTTCTGCGAACTGGAATTGACAAACGCCGTGTTTCACCGCGAAATCACAGCGGCTCACGCCAGACAGGTGCTGGGGGGCGTCAGCAGCGATCTTGCATCCGGCTTTTTCGGATCCACTCCAACTCCAGCGATCGTCTATGACGAGGCAGTGCGTCTGAGTCGTCGCCATACCGCCTCAATTGGCAATCGGACGCTGGATATCCTCCACGTCGCTGCGGCGCTAGTGCTCGGTTTGCCAGCCTTCTATACCTTCGATCGGCGTCAGGCGCAACTTGCCAAGGGAGAAGGATTGGCCACGCCCATCCGGATTCGCTAGCCCCTACTGCTTCACTTCCGCCTCGATCGCCTCCAACTCTTTACCCGCTTCCGCCCACTTACCCTGCGCCGCCAACTCACGATACTTTCGCAAATGATCGCGCACCCGCGCCAGCCGCTGGTCCGCACCCGCCGGAGCCGCTGCCGGCGCCCCTGCCGCTGCCGCCGGAGCTCCAGGCGTCGCAGCCGCCTGCTGGATCAACTGCTGCGCCCCGTTGGAAAGCTGCGCCAGCGCCTCATCGTAGCTGTCCGCGTAAATCAGCCGGCTCCCTATCGCGAGCACGATCTTCTTCAATTGCGGCATGCTCCCCTGGGTTGCCTGGATGTAAATCGGATCCACATAGAGGAACGTATTGCCCACCGGGAGAATCAAGATCTGCCCACGTAACACGTGCGATCCCTGCTGGTTCCACAATGTCAGATCCTTGGAAATATTCTGATCCTGATTGATGTTGGCGGCCACGTTCATGGGACCGGGAATCAGTTCCTGCTTGGAGAGCAGCAGCACTACAGTCTCGCCCAGGTGTTCGCCATCGCACCGCGCCATCATGAGACTGATCAGATTATTCTTGCTCCGTGGCGTGAAGGGCAGCATCAGCAGAAACTCCGGCTCCTTCTCGCCCGGCAGCGTGGCCATCACATAAGTGGGCGTCACCGCCGCCGCACCTGAGTCCTGCCCCGAGTGTTGCGCCAAGTCCCACAAGTCCTCCTTGTTGTAGAAGGATTGGGGATCGAGCATGTGGTATGTCCGGTAAATCTCCGCCTGCACACTGAAGAGGGTCTCCGGATAACGCGCGTGCCGCCGTAGATCGGCCGGCATCCTGGCGGCCGGCAGGAACAAATCGGGGAACAGATTGCTGTACGCGCCGATGATCGGATCGTTGGGCGCGAACACATAGAAGTGCGTCTCCCCGTCGTAGGCGTCGACGGTGGCTTTCACCGCGTTGCGGATGTAATTCACGCTCCCCATGTCGCCCACTTCCACTGCGCGCGAGTAAGGGTGCGCATCGGATGTCGTATATCCGTCGATAATCCACGTCAGCCGGCCGGTGTCGGTAATCACCAGGTAGGGATCCTGATCCCATGCCAGGAACGGCGCCAGTTCCTGCACCCGATCGCGTATCTTGCGATGGATCATCATCCGGCTGGCCCCGGTAAAGTAGCTGGTCAGCATGATGTTTGGTTCGTTTTCCGCCGTCGCGGCCGCCAGCCGCATGCCAAACGAGTCGATCGGGATTCCACCCTTGCCTTCATACCGCGTGGTGGAATTGCTTTCGCCCGAAGGATAGTTGAACTCCGCCTCCACCGTGTTGACGAACACCGGCTCGTGTGTCACTTCGCCGTAGTAAATCTCCGGCCGCGTCAGCTTCACGCTGGGACTCGAAATCTTCGGCGGCGCATCCTGAATCATCAGGACGGGCAGTCCGTCCTGCGTCATCTTGCTCACTTCCGCCAGCACCAGGCCGTAGCCGTGGGTGTAGATGAAGGCCGGGTTAATCCAGTTGTTGCGTGCGTCCGGCATGTTGCTGATATCCAGTTCGCGCGGCGCCAACAGCACCTGGCGATATTTCCCGTCGATCATATACCGGTCCACATCGCTGTCGTGGAATACGTAGTAGGTGCGAAGCGCCTGCCGCTGGGTAATGGTGTCGTGGAAGGCCGAGTAATCCCACAGCCGCACGTTGTCCAGCAGGTCTTTGTGCTGCGCACTGTCGATGGTTCCGTTCGGGTCGGCTTTGAACTCCAGTTCCGTGACCCGGTCCTCCAGCCCGAAGGCACTGCGTGTGGCGTGGATGTGCGTGTCGATGTACGGCCGCTCCAGCGAAATCTCGTTGGGCCGCACGTACAGCGCCGACACAAGTCGCGGCGTCACGAAGGAGACCACCAGCGCGAGCGACATGCTTGCCGCGAGAATCCACCGTCCCATCAGCAGGAACCCCGAGGCGGCAAAGCAGGCGACAATCAGAAGCCATTGCAGAGGCAGCCCGATATTGAGGTCGACGTAATCCACGCCCACCAGGAAACTGCCGTGCTCGTTGTAAACCATTTCATAGCGCCCCAGGAAGAAGCGCACCGCCAGCGCCATCAGCAGGAACACCGCCGCGCCGCGCAGAAACTTCGATTCCAGCCCGCCCTCCAGCCGGAAGATGGTTGGGTCGATCTCGCGCGTCTGCTGGATGTCGGCCATCTTGTAGCGCAACTGCCAGGCGCGCGCCGCCACCCAGTAGAGCAGAATACTCACAATCACCAGCGCCAGCACGTAGCTGCGCAGCATGCCGTAAAACGGCAGGTCGAACAGATAAAACGAAAGCGGCTTGTCGAATACCGAGTCGTGCCACGTTTTGGCCGCCGCGATGAGATTCCGCGAGCCCATGAAGCGTACCACCGTCCAGGTGTCGATGGCCGAGGCGGCGATCAGGTAACTCAGCAGCAACAGGACCAACGCCGAGAGGCGGGTGTACAGCTTGTGGTCGCGCAAGCTGGTATCGGCGAATTTCACTGCGCGCGCGTGGGTCATCCACAGCACTGCGAACGCCACCAGGGTCGCCAGGGCCACCGGCGCCACGCTGTAATACAGCATGCTCATCCAGGTGCGGAGTTGCCCCAATTCCTTCCACCATGCAATCTCGATGGCGTACGAGGCTATCGTTCGGGCGCCGAAGAGCAGTATCAGTACGAGTGCGATCAGCGCAATGCGCCCCACCTTGGGGGAGCGCCGCGCGCGCCCGCTGTCAATTTGATAGGCCATGCCATCAAGCGTAGCACCGCACACATTCCAAAGCGCTTGGCCCAAATCGGCCGGTGCTTAACCGATTTGCGGAGAATGTTTGCCCCGGTCCGCTCCCTCGCGGCCTCGGCTCTGTAACCTGCCCGCAAACACGCCTTCCGGCATTGTGCCGCCGATTTAGTCGACCTCTTGCGCGCCGCCCGCTTGAGCCCACTCCATCGTGCGTGTGTCGAACACCAATCGCGAGAGCAACACTTCCCGCATCGCCCGGGACATCAGGAACACTGCGCACTCCTCCAGCACGTTGTCATAGCGATACCTGGCGAACTCCTCCGACACCGGCTGCCCGCCGCAATCCAGGAAGCCAGTCTTCTTGTGGAAAATGGGACCGAATGGAAGACCGTGCGCCATCTCATTGCGCAACTGGTATAGATGTCCCGCAACCTCTTCGACCCGATATCCAGGCTGCCGTCCGGAGTCATCCGGCGGGAAGATGAGTGTGCCGCCCCCCAGCAAACTGCAGAGGCGTTCCTTGAAAACGGCCTGGCCGCTGGCCTTCGTCAGGCTGCTGAGCCCAGTGGCGCACAGCAAGATTCGGATGTGCCGATCCGGCGCGGCCAACCCCTGCTCCATCATCCAAAGCGGGATTTGCAGCCGCAACACCGGCTTGTAGAACGCTTCGAGAACCCGTTCCAGGGTGGCCGCGGCGTCGCGGATGAACTGGGGCGGCGCGACGCACCTCAATCCCCATTCCGTCGGCAACATCGGTTGGCGGCGTTCCACTCCACACGGGCTCCACCCCTCGCCGTTCCGTCGATACAGCAGAAAAGTGCCCGTTGCGCCGCACGGCATGATTACCTGTACGGCGTATGTGGCGTAGACCATCAATTTGAACGCGGTTTCCCGCCGCTTCTTATGCCGCGCGAGTTCTTCCGGATAGGGATTGTCGTACTCGTGGCAAAGCCAGTAGCCGCGCGCGCCGGGGGGATCTACCAGCGGCCGTTCCGCGTCGCTCAGCGTCCGGACGCTCACATCCGAACCTAGTGCGACGTCGCCGCCTTTCCAGTGTGGAAGCGCACTCAGCAAGAGGAATGAAGACCCCATGTCTCAATAACGCCACAGGCAAGCTTCGATGCGCAACTCCTGGGACAAAGCCTTAGCGAACGGCCAAGCCTTCCAGGAACTCCTCGAACCTCGCTATCCCGCTCGCGAACTTTTCCCCCGATGCCGCAAATCCCAACCGGAAATGCGCCGGCTGTCCGAAGCAATCCCCAGGAGTCATCAGCACTCCGCGACGTGCCAGTTCCTGGCAAAACGCACGGCTGTCCGAGCCGCTCGCAAGCGACGGAAACGCGGTCATTCCGCCTCGCGGACGCACCCATCGCAAGCGCTCGGCGTGCCGGGCGAACACGGCGTCGAGCAGCGCCAGATTTCGGCCAGCCACGGCGCGAGCCCGTGCATAGATCTGCGCGCTGTGCTGCAACGCGAGCACCGCCAGCCGCTCGCTGAAGACATTCGCCGAGATGGTGAAATAACTCCGGGCATTCAAATACCGTTCACGCCGCGCGGGATCGTGATCCACCATCCAGCCGATTCGCAGCCCGCTCAGGCAAAGCGCCTTCGAAAAATCGCTAATCACCGTGGCGTGCGGCAACCGCGCCGCCGTCCGCGATTCCGGTCCGTGATAAATCGGATGGTAGACCTGATCGGATACCAGCTGCACGCGCCGTTCCGCGCAAAAATCGTGCAGACTCTCCATCTCTTCATCGCTCAATACGGCGCCAGTTGGATTGTGCGGCGAATTCACCAGCACCAGGCGAGTATCGCTATCTACCAGGCCGCGGGTCTCATCGGGATCGATGCGGAACTCATTTTCCGCACGTAGATGGTAATAGCGCACCGCAATCCCCATCGACTCCGCCAGGGCGCCGTTCGCCGGGAACCCGGGGTCGGGAAGCACCACGTTGGCGCCCGGTTCGGCCGCCAGAAAGAACAGGATCAGCAGCGCTTCCGACGCGCCCGTCATCACTTGGACGGCATCGGGATCCACGCCTTCCAACGCGGCGATGGCCGCCCGCAGGGCCGGCGTGCCCGTCCCGGCGGTGTAGGAAATCGGAGTGTTGAGCAACCCCTCCAGTTCTCCATCGCCGGCCATCGCCAACAGTTCCCGCAGCGTCCATACCGGTCCGGTGCTTGACGCCAGGTCGTACTCTATCGCCGAATCGGGATCCTGCTTCTGTTCAATCCAGCGGTCCAGGAGAAAGGGAGAAAGTTTCATGGCGGATCACTAACTTTGTACTACTAATTCTTCGTTTCTTTGCGGGCCGCAAAGATTCTGCCCCGGACGTCTCCGGGAGGCAGCCAAATCCAGAGCCGACGGCCAACTCCAAAAGCTGACCGCTGAAAGCTGAGAGCTGAAAGCTTGCGGCGAAGCCGCATTGTGTCTCTGTAAAGTCAATTCCCCAAGATCTTATTGAGCTCCGCCACCCGCTCATCCAGTTCTTTCCGCAGCTCCTTCAGCCGCTCCACTGCATCCAGCCCGATCTTCTGGTCCGCCGCGTTGGTCAAGCTGTACAGGTAGGTGATGTGCGTTTGCAACTCCGGCTTGCTGTAACGGACGATCGGCGTCACCAGGTGCGAGCTCAGCTGGTTCAATCGCGGCAAGATGGAATCGTTGCTCTTATACTGCGCTTGCGCCGCCCGCAACTGAGCCACCGTCTTATTTACATCGCTTACTAAGTCACGGACCTTGATGTTATGCTCGAACTGCTCCTGCAGATCAGCCGTCGTCACGCCGTCGGCCGTGACCCGGGGATCTTCCGTGATATGCAACCTTTTGGTTGCGTTTACCTCTCCCACCGTCAGCCGGACGCTGAAATCCCCCGGCGCCGCCACCGGACCGTTCGGACTTTCGGGACGCGTGGGGCTCTGCCAAGGCCCCGGATAGCGCAGGTCCCAGGTGAAGCGATGCATGCCTGCGCTCTTCTCGAGCCGCACCGGAGCGCCACGTCCCCCGCGGCCGCCACCACCGCCTTCTCCGTCGTCCATTGCAGGAGCATCGTCAGCCGAGGCAGCCGCACGAGCCGGTGCGGCAGATCCCGCGCTGGTGAATCGCCGCACCACCGTACCCGAGCCGTCCAGCACTTCCATCGCGACATCCCCAGAGGGAGCCGCGTCCAGGTAGTAGTCGATCTGCGCGCCCGCTGCAGAATACTGCGGACCCGGGCCGCCGCGGTCGATTCCGCCTCCAGTCGCGCGCGTCGTGCGGATGGCTTCCCGCGGCGTAAAGAGTGTCGCCGTAGTTGCCGTTTCCGGTTTGATCTGATGCAGCGGCGTCAGATTATCGAGGATCCAGAAGCCGCGCCCCTGCGTCGAAAGCACCAGATCCTTGTGAGCCACCTTGATATCCGTCACCGGCGTCACCGGCAGATTCATCTGGAAGGATTGCCAATGCCCACCGTTGTCGAACGAAACATACATGCCGAATTCCGTTCCGGCATAGAGCAGGCCGGCGCGGTCGGGATCTTCGCGCACCACGCGCGCCGGCTCGTCGGCCGCGATGCCGTTCTTGCCGTCGGTCAACTTCGTCCACGTCTTTCCGTAATCGTCGGTGCGATAAAGGTAAGGCGCGAAATCGCCCAACAGATAGCGATAGATCGCCACGTACGCCGACTCGGGCCGCAGCGGACTCGGCTCGACGTTCTGCACGCGCCCGCCTGGCGGAAGGCCCGCGGGCGTCACATTGGTCCACGTCTTTCCATCGTCGCGCGTCACGAAAACCAGGCCATCGTTCGACCCCGTCCAGATGAGTCCCTTCTGCAGCGGCGACTCGCGAATCGCGTACAGCGTGGAGTACACTTCTTCTCCCGTGGCATCGCGCGTGATCGGTTCGCCGCTCGCGCCCTGCGTGCCTTCGGGGCGCGCCGTCAGGTCGGGACTGATGGTCTGCCACGTCGCCCCACCATCGCTCGAGCGGTGCAGATATTGCGAGCCGTAGTAGACCGTGTGCGGCGCGTAGGGCGAGACTTCCATCGGCGAGACGCGTTGGAAGCGATACATCAGCGTGTCGCCGCCATTGCCGTACAACGACTCCGCGCCCACCCAGTATTGCTGCTCGTCACTGGTGGTCATATTCTGGCGGCTGAACTGGCCCTTGCAGCCGCCGTAGACAATCGCCGGATTGTCCTTGTCGGGCATGATGGGGCCCGTCTCACACCCTGGTCCGATGCGGAACTGCTGGCCGTTGCCGAGAGCCAGGCTCGGCGCGATCACCGTGGTGTTGTCCTGCTGCGCGCCATAAACCAGATAGGGATATTGATTGTCCACCGCTACCTGATAAATCTCCGCCGTCGGCTGATTGTCTTCCGTGCTCCAGGTGCGGCCACCGTCGAGCGAGATGGTCGCGCCGCCATCGTTGCCCTGAATCATGTACTGCGAGTTCTTGGGATTGATCCACAGGTCGTGATTGTCGCCATGCGGAATCGGCGAACTGCGGAACGACTTGCCGCCATCCGAGCTCTTGAACCAGCCTTCGTTGCCGATCCACACCACTTCGGCATTAGTCGGGTCAACGCCCAATGTCGTGTAGTAGAACGGCCGCGTGATCAGATTGCCCGAGCTGTTGACCAGGGTCCACGTGGCGCCGGCATCTTCCGAACGATACAGCCCCGAACCGGGCTTGGCTTCAATCAGCGCGTAGATGCGATTCGGCATGGCGTTGGAGATCGCTACATTGGCGCGGCCAAAGAGATCGCTTGGCAATCCGCCCGCGAGCTTCGTCCAGTTATCGCCGCCATCGGTGCTTTTGTAGATCCCGCCCTCTTTGGCGCCGCTGACGATGGTCCACGGCTTGCGCTGTGCGTGCCAGAGGCAGGCAAACACCACCTCGGGATGGCCGGGCTGCAGTTCGAGGTCCGCGGCACCCGCCGTGTCCGAGAGGTGAAACACCAGCTTCCACGTCTTGCCGCCATCGTTGGTGCGATATACGCCGCGCTCTGGATTCTCGATGAACGGATTGCCCTGCGCCGCCACGTACACGATATCGGGATTGGTGGGATGCACGCGAATGGTCGCGATCTGCCCCACGTCGCGAAGTCCCATGAAGCTCCACGTGCGGCCCGCGTCGGTCGACTTATAAATGCCGCGGCCTATCGATACGTTGCTGCGAATTTTCGACGACCCGGTGCCGGCCCACACAATATTGGGATCGCTCGACGCGACCTCCACCGCGCCCATCGACGCCACGGAGACGAATCCGTCGGAGATGTTCTGCCACGAATGGCCGGCGTCGGTGGTCTTCCACACGCCGCCGCCGGTCGACCCCATATAGAAGGTGTAAGGCTCCGAGGGCACGCCCGTGACGGCCGTCACTCGGCCTCCGCGGAACGGGCCGATCTGGCGATATTTCATCCCGGACCAGAGCGTGGACGGGTAGGTATCGGGCGGCGGACTGGCCAACAGGGAAGCGGCGGCCATGCCGAGAGCGGTGGCGCACAGCACTGCGATTCGGTTGCGAGTCATAAGACTTTCTTTACTAGCGTGAATAGGAATTTATGATATCGCAGCGCGCGCCGGCAATGATATAAAAGGTGAGATGATTCTCCGAGTCGGGTTGGTCTGTGTGGCAGTTTGTTCTTTTGTTTACGCTCAGAGAGGCGGCGGTGGTGCGCCCACGCCTGCGGCGGGTAGTAGTGGCGGAACGGCTGGCGCTGCGGAAGCCGGCGCTGGTGGAGACGCTGGTGGCGCCGCGGGCGCTGCGGCTGCTCAGAACCAGGGATCGGACGCCGTTCTGAAGGCGCTCGAGATCCAAAAGTGGTACATGGAGCTGGGCGACATCGCCGAAGTCCACGAGATCCGCTACACCAGCGCGCCGCCCCACCGGCCGTCCAATCCCACGGCACCGGGCGCCAGGAATCCGCTGATCATCCATGCGATGACCTTCGTTCCCAAGAAGCTGGACCGGTCGAAGAAACAGCCGCTGATTGTGTTCGCGCATCAGGGTATTCACAGCGACTTCGGACGCGACTACGAATACGGCGCGGTGAGGGAACTGGTGGAGCAGGGGTACTCGGTGATCGGCCCCGACTATCGCGGCAGCACGGGATGGGGCACGGGATTCTCCAATCAGATCGACTACGGCGGGCTCGAAGTGGAGGACGTTTACCAGGCGCGCGCGTGGATGCTCGACAACTACGATTTTCTCGATCCGAAACGGGTCGGCATGATGGGCTGGAGCCACGGCGGCTTCATTACCCTGATGAATATCCTACTGCACCCGGGCGACTACGCTGTGGCTTACGCCGGCGTGCCGGTCACCGATCTGGTGCTGCGGCTCGGTTATCACGACGCGTCGTACCAAGCGATATTCTCGGCGCCTTCACACGTCGGAAAACCTGTGTCAGGGGACATTCAGGAATATCTGAAGCGCTCGCCGATCACCTATGCCGACAAGCTCGAAACTCCGCTGCTGATTCACGGCAACACCAACGATGAGGACGTGAATGTGATCGAGATCCAACGATTCGTCACCGCGCTGAAGGCCGCCGGCAAGAAGTTCGAGTACAAGATCTACGAGAATGCGCCGGGAGGCCACGAATTCGGGCGGCTGGATACCAAGCTTGCCAAGGAATCGCGGCACGACGTGTACAAATTCCTGGCTCAGTACCTCCAGCCCGAGCGGCCAGTGAAGTAGGACATGCTTTACCTTGTCCAAATTCGTTGCGTATCGAAAACGGCGGCCTGAAAGGCCGCCTGCAGGCAAGATTGCCTGCCACACGAAGGCATCAATTTTCCGATGCGCGCTCGGCGCGATCGATCACCAGCGTCGATACCGGCCCGCGGGTCGCCTCCAGCTTGAGTCCGAGCTGCTCCCGGATCGCCGCGAACAAGGGGGGATTGGCCGGATTGTCGGACCCTTTACCCAGCGCGCCGCCGAAGAGCGTCTCGTCGATCGCAAACTCGAGATCGAAGTCGTAGCGCCCGGTCAGCCCGGCCTGGTCCACCACGGGACGCTCCAGTGTGGCGCGCTGGAATACCGAGGCGAGTTCCGCCATCGTCGCGTAACGCGCGGGCAGTTTCAGGGACTGCGGCGAGACCACGAAAATCAACGGCGAAGGGCCCTCAGGCAACGAATCCGGAAACACCGTGCTCTCCTTCAACTTGGATCCGCCCTTCGCGATCGTCAAGGCGTAGATCGACATTTCCTTTTGCTCGCGATAGAAGGTGAGCTTGAAGCGCTCGGCCAGTAGCGCGCGCAGCATGGCCATCTGCTCATTCAGATTCGGCCGGACATCGTTGGGCGCCTTGGCAAGGATTTCGTAGTGCTCCGATTCCACCCACGCCGGGCCGCCTGAAATCGCCTCCGGGCTGACATCGTAAGCCGCGGCGATCAACGTCTTCAACGCATGGTTGTGCGCGACGAACTGGTGCGCGGTCTGCATGCGAATGTATCGGTCGAGTGTCTCGGGATCGGCCTTCTTGATGCTCGCGACTTCGAACTCATCGAACTTCGGCCGCTTCTCGACGAGGGCGCGGCGCAGGTCGGGGATGTCGTAGTGCTTGAGCACACCGGGTATGACGATCTCGGACGCGTTGCGATGCAGTTTCTCGTCGACGAGCGAGCGATAAGTCGGCAATGCATCGTCGACTGCGATGCTTGTGATGCGGGGATCGAGTACGGCGGCGTGCAGCGCGACGATACCCAGCGCCCCGTCGGCGTGGACCGTGATGCTCGTTGGGTGCTCGTTGGCAAAGAGCCAGTCGACGGTTCGCAGTACGTCGTCGGTGCGGATGCCGACGATCGTTTTGCCGACCAGAAACGCGCGCAGTGACAGGAGATTGAACGACCCAAGATAGGGCGACTTGATGCTTTCCGTGCCCTGCGGGAACGGCTGCGCCACGATCTCGACGGCGAGCGTTCCGTTCGGCACTTTTATGTCACTGTTCGGCCCCGATTCGATAAATAGTCCGACGGGATGAGGGTCGCTGCTTTCGGGCCGAGTAATCGATACGCCCTCGGGCAAAGCCGGCGACTTCGCCCCCGGCTGCCACTCGATCCCGTTTAGCGCGCGTATGTCGGATCGCAGGTGCTCGATATCTTCAGTCAGCGGAGCCGGCACGCGCTTGCGATTGAGCGACCATACGGTCTCGCCGTCGATATGTCCCGTCGGCGTGCAGCGCAACTCGTCCGGGTTCGCTGGACGCGCGGGAATAAATATCTGCTCGCGCGCATCACCCTTCAGATACTTCGCGAAGAAGCTCAGGATAGCCGGCGAGATCGGCCCGAGATTGCCGTGTCCGCCAGGGCCGGTGATCCATTGCAGGCGATCGTCCGCGCCATACAATCCCGCGCCATACAATCCCGCGCTATACAATCCCGCGCTATACAATCCCGCGCTATACAATCCATAGATCCGCTTCGCCTCGGTGTACGATTGCCGCGCGCCTTCGAAGGGGAACATATCGGCCGTAGTGGAGATGATAGCGTAGGGGCGTGGCGCTGCCGCTTCCACCCAGTCGGCGAAATCGAGGCCCGATTCAATGAAGTGCGGGATGCTCTGCTCGGCCTCCTGCACGCCCGTGGCGGACGGCAGCAGTTCCGCGAAGGACGTGATGTAGCAAGCCGCGCCGGCCGCCGCCACGCGACTGTCGAGGGCCGCGAGGACCGCTGTCGCGGTGCCGCCACCAGAGCAGCCGAGCGCGCCGATATGCGCGGGGTCGACATCTTTGCGGCCGGTGAGGTAGTCGATGGCCCGCATGCCGTCGTGCACCATGTAGCGCATGAGGTCGTCGCCGACCAGCAGCGTGGAAAGGTTGGCCATGCCGTGCTCCGCCGTGGCGCCGCCAACGATGGACGCCCTCTTCTCGGCGTCGTAGTATTGCAGGCGTTCACCCTGGCCGATGGGGTCGAGCGCCAATGCGACGATGCCGATGCGTGCGAAGTTCACACCCCACGAATATTGTCCGGTCTTTCCGCTGGCCTCATGCCCGGGCGTGAGCACCACGGCGGGAAACGGCCCTTCGCGATTCGTGGGCACGTAAACATTGGCGGTGACCCAGAATCCCGGCAAGCTCTCGTAGGCCAGCTTCTCGATGCGGAATCCCTCGCCAGTGATCGCGCCGAACGATTGCACCGCGACCGGGCCTGTGGTCTCCGGCAGCCCGCCGATCAGGTCGACGATCTTGCGGCGGACCATGTCGCGGCGCTGCTCGGCATCGCTGCGCGACTGTATCCGCGCGATCGCTTGCTGGCGCGGGTCGAGCTGCTTACGCGCGATGCCGTCCAGGTAGTCGATCACCTTCTGCCGCGGGTCCACGGTTTGCGCAGGCAGCAGAAAAGCCGCAATCGCGCAGGAAAGTGCCAGTCGCCAGGTCGCCATGGATCTATGATAGTAACTACCTCGACGTGCAGACTACCTGCACACCAACCGAGTTCCGCGCGTGCTGGCGCCTTTGGACTATGGGCATGGACTGCGGCGGTCATGTCGGGCGACGTGACCATGGCATTCATGGTGACGGTGCGGGGCAGGCCGTTATTGACCAACTGGACGCCGGCTTGCGCGTAAGTGGCCACGGAGTTGGGCAGCACGCCTCGCGGTGAACTCGGGCGATTTTCTTCGGCTTCGGCGGAATGTTGGCTCGCGGTGCTCGGAATATCTGCTACATCCAGACACGGGCGGTGGTCAGAACGGGGCAGTATCTCGGGTCGGTCTTCGGCAGGCCGGCGGCGTGGGCGCCCGCGTGGTGGCTAGTCTCAATACTGTTCACTTTGTACTAACAGACCTGACCAGCCCTGATTGCCGACCGGTGGGGCAGACTTCATTCTGCGGCGGGCTTCAGCCCGACCTCTCGCAGATCATGTGAAACCTGCGGCAGGCGGACTGAAGTCCGGGGGCCCCTCTGGGGACGGCTGAAGCCTGCCCCACCGGAACGCATCGAGATGTCTGCTAACTGAACAGCATTGTGGCTAGTCTGCTACGGAGTTCTCGTCGCGCTGAATGTCTGGGGCGTCGAAATGTCGTTCCACCTTCGGTGAGCTCCACCTTTTGATGCGTGAGGCGAGGGTGAGGAAGCTGTCGGGCGTCGCGTTGAAAGAGGACGCGCGCGCGATCGCGTGACCAGAGCGATCTACGGCGGGTGCCTGCCGGTACCCGCCGCATCGACCGCCCCACTTCTAGAACGTAATCACAAGGACTCCCGCGGCGTCCGTGGTGGACGGGCCGCCGGCAGTAATGACGATCGTGGTGACGCCGGCGTTTTGCGTGAGAGTTACCGAGTAGCCACTCACGGGCGTGAGCCCCGTAACCAGCGCGGTATGGACTCCGGCGGGCGCGGTGAGCGTCGTTCCGGCGAACGGCGTGATGCTGCTCACGGGGAAGTACGCCGCGACGGTGGCGAATTGCGCCCCGTCAAAGGGCGTTCCCGCCGTGCTTTGCAGATATGTCGCGGCGGCCAAAGGCGCGCCGGGGTCGGCTCCCTGCAGGACGTGGAGGAAGCGCGTGTCAGCTGGCTCCGATGGATCCTGTACCTGCAAGATGTACTGTGTGGGCTCCAGGTCGGCGACGTTGCTAAGAAGCGCCGCGCCGTTGAATGATGTAATCGACGGGCTCGACGGCAGCAGTGTTTGCACGAACAACTTCTGGTTGTCCGGCATCGTCTCGGTGCTGGTGTTGCCGTTGATCACCGGATTGGTGACGAGCGACATATTGAAGCGCTTGAACAGGCCGGAATGCGCGGTAGTGGCGCGATCGTACACCACCACGAAGTCGCTCGATGCCACGTTGTTCATCCACAGGATGGAGCGCGTGGACTGCGTCACATCGATGGCGGCATCCTGGGCGGACCAGATATCGGGCCGGTTGAAGAGATTGGCCAAATCGCTGGTGGCATAGACGTAAGTGGCGCCGTTCACCTGGCCGTTGCTGGTGACAGTGGTGGGATCGCCCGCGTCCTCGTTTTCCATCCACTGGCTGCCGTTGGTCCACTCGGGGACATCGACGCCGTTCAAGTATAGAGGGGTTCCGCGCAGGCACCAGTTCTGCAAGGAGAGCGCGTTGTGCCATTCCGTGGTGGCGCCGTTGCCGCCGCCGCCCGCGTCGTAATTGCTCATCTCTTTGGTGAGCCATTCGCCCTTGCGATAGAGCTCGAACATGCCGCCGTTGCCATCCTGGTGATTGATTGAGATCCAACTGGCGCGATAGTCGAACATGGTGCCATTGGCCGACCAGTCGGTATGCGCCACCACCCGGCTGGCGGGCGCATCGTAGAAGAGCGTGGGATAGTTGGGACGCGGGTCGGTGGCCGTGGCGGCCGACGGGTCGAGCATCATGAAATACAGGAGCGAGGAAGTGGCGCCCCATGTCCAGGGGTCGCTGATGCGGGAGGCTAATTGCGACGCTCCGCCTTGCACGGCATTCACCGAGAACCAGCGTGCGGCGTTCATATGATCGGTCTTGCCATTCTCCTGATCGAGCAGGGCGAGCAGGGCGAAGGGCCGCATGAAGTCGGGCGTGGCGAAGCCGCGAAGCAGGTCGCCGTAGCCGGCGAATTGATACACGGGGCCGAGGTACGATTCGGTCGGCGAAACGAAAGCGGTGGGAGTGAGGGAGGAGAGGAATCCCGTGACGTAGCGATCCCACACCGGCGAGCCGATCATTTGGATCTGCGGACCGGAAAGCGACGGGTCGTGGAAGCCGGCGGTCTGCAGCGCCAGCAGTTGCCCGAGTATATACGCGAAGGACTCGCCATAGAGCATGCCCTCGGGCGGCAATCCGCCGCTGGCGAGGCCGAAGCCCGCGCCGGTGGGATTGTCGGGGATGCTGTAGCCTTGCGCAATGGCAGCGGGCTCGCCCATCATGGCCCAAATCTGATAGAGCCACGCGCCGTTGGCTTCCAGAATGTAGCTCCGCTCGGTGTTGCCGACCACGGAGGGTGAGACTGCCGGGTTCACCGGCGGGTCGTCCGACGGATCGAGCGCCAGACCCATCATGGTCATCACGCGGGCGTGCGCAAGGTAGTAATTGTTGGACGCCATCCGGTACGGCGCGTTTCCGGGCAAAAGCTGCAAGCTGTTCAACACGCCGTGGATCTGCGGGGAATCGCCGCCGGTGGTGCTGGCGTTCACGCAGTCGTTGGACCACATCAGGAAGACCTGTTGGATGGTGGCCTTGTCGGGGGCGGTGAGGATGGGGTTGCCGCTGGCATCGGTGGCGTTGTAAATCCAATCGACCACGAGGGGCCATTCATGCCCGGTGGCGCTGGCGCGATTGTAGACCATGAAGACGGGATCGCGGAACGGTGCGCCGCTCAGGTGGCCCAGCGCAGCCTGATTGAGGGCGTACATGATGAGATTCCGCGCGGCTTGCGCATATTGCTGGCGCTTGGTGACGTTGGGATCGATCAGGGACTGGAATGCCAGGATCATGGCGTTCTCTTCACTAAGCATGCCCTGGTATCCCTGGACGTCGCCGAGGTCGGTATAGGCACTGGCGGGCACGGGATTCTTGTCCGTAAGGGCCGCTGAGGGGAATGCGGCTTTATAATTCGCAATGGCCTGACTTACCAGGCCCATGTAAGCCTGATAGACACTGTTACTCGACGTGGCCCAGCCTTGCAGGCGGGTCACGTCGGCGGGTGTCACCCAAAGGCGCGGATGGGCGCTAACGGGGAAGGGAACTGCCGTGGGCGTGTAGAAGCCCGCGGTGACGGTGGCGTTCGACGCCGGCATCGTCACGGTGGTGGATGGCTGGTTGGCGTTGGCCACTCCGGGTCCGGTCCACGATTGGAAGTACTCGCCGGCGGGGGCCGGGTTGGCTGCGATGGGGACGCTCGCTCCCACTGCGTACGTGCCGCTGCCGGTGCCGTTCACGACGGTCAGGGTGAACGTCTGCCCGACGAAATTGGCGGTTACGGTGGCGTTCGCCGACGGCATGGTGAGGGTGGTATACGAGGCGCTGGGGTTGGCGACAGTGGCGCCGGTCCAGCTCTGGAAAGTCTGGCCGGGAGGCGTGTTGGCGCTGATGCTCACGATGTTTCCCGCGGGGTAGTTGCCGCTGCCGGCGCCGTTGACTACCTTGAGCGCGAAAGTGGTGGGCGGAGTCCCGAAGTTGGCGGTAACCGTAGTGGCGACCGCGGGCTTGATGATGGTGGTGGTGGAAGCGGTGGAGTTGGCGACCGACGCGCCGGTCCAATTCATGAAGGCCTGTCCAGCGGGTGGCGATCCAGCGGAAATGGTCACCGCAGTTCCCGCCGTATAGTTGCCGCTGCCGCTGCCATTGATCACCGTGAGGGCATAGGCAGCCGGACCGGAGACCGGGACGGTGATGGAATTGCTCGGCGCCGATCCCGGGTTCACTACGTAGAAGGTGGCCGTGGTCCCGGAGGCGAAGTAATTACTGGCCGTCAGGGTATTGGCACTTACAAAGGCGGTGGATAACTGGACGCCGGTGTTGCTGATGACAGCTTCCGCCCCATTTTGGAATCCCGAGCCGGTCAGGGTGATGGTGGTGGTTCCTGACGGAATCGGATTGGGAGCGATCTGTGTCAGAGTGGGCCCGGGAACCAGGAAATAGACGTAGTGCGACGCCGAGGCGCCCGAACCGGTGGCGGTGATCTGTGCCGGATTGGCGGGAATAGTGGCGGGCGCCGTGTAGAGTCCGGCAGGCGTGATGGTGCCATAGGTGGCGCTGTTGCCTGCCACGCTCCAGGTGACCGCGACGCTGGCGTTGGAGACACCGGTGACGGTGGCACTGAATTGCACGGTGCCGTTGGCGGGAATGGCAACGTAGCCCGCAGGAGCGATGGTGATGCGGGCGGTCGACGAATAATTCGCCGTCACCGTGGTGGCAGCCGCCGGCATGGTAAGCGTGGTGGTGGCAGACGTCGCGGAGGCGACTTCGGCGCCGGTCCAGTAACTGAAGAACTGGCCTGAAGGCGCGGTGTTGGCTGTGATGGTGACCACGGTTCCCGCCGGATAGCTTCCGCCGCCGGAGCCGCTATTGACGGTCAGAGTAAAGTTGGTCGACGGCGCGGCGGCGAAGTTCGCGGTGACCGTGGTGGCTGCCGCCGGCATGGTGAGGGTAGTGGTGGCCGAGGTCGCGGAGGCTACGGTTGCGCCGCTCCATGAACCGAAGACTTGGCCGGAAGGCGGGGGACCGGACGCAATCGTGACCGATGTTCCGGCTGCGTAGTTGCCGCTGCCGGAGCCGTTGTACACGGTCAGAAGATAGGTGGCTTGGGCGGCGGTGTAATTCGCCGTCACAGTGGTGGCGGCGGCGGGCATCGTGATCGTGGTGTAAGCCGACGATGCGGAGGCCACGGCGGCGCCGGTCCAGGAGCCGAACACTTGTCCGGAAGGCGCCGTGATGGCCGCGATGCTGACCACTGTTCCGGCTGCGTAGTTGCCGCTTCCGAAGCCGTTGACCACGGTTAAAGGATAGGTGGTGGTCTGGCTCGATGAATAATTGGCCGTGACTGTCGCACTGTTTGACCGCACGGTGATGGTCGTGGATGGCGACGTTGCCGAGGCGACCGTGGCGCCTGTCCAGGAGCTGAAGAACTCGCCTGTCGGCGCGGGGTTGGCCGTGATGGTAACCACCGTTCCCGGCGCGTAGTTGCCGCTGCCGGAACCATTGATGACATTCAGGGCGACGGTGTTGGATGCCCCAACGGTCACCGATAGCGAGTTGCTGGGCGCGGTGCCGGGATTGATCACGTAGAAGGTCGCGGTGGTGGGCAGGGCCAGGTAGACGCTCGCGGTCAGGGTAGTCGAACTCACGAATTTAGCCGACGCCTGAACGGGCGCGGCGCCGGGCGTGGTGTAGTCGATCACTGCGCCCTTTTGGAATCCCGAGCCGGTGATGGTGACGGTAGAGGTACCCACCGGAATGGGGTTGGGAGAGACTAGGGTGATGGGTGGCCCGGGTGAGAGGAAGTACACGAATTGCGTGGCTTTGGTGACAGGTGTGCCTAAGCTCGTGGCGATGATTTCGGCAGGGTTGGCGGGGAACGTTGCCGGCGGAGTGTAGAGACCGCTCGAGGTAATGGTCCCGTACATGGTGGGGCTGCCGACCACGCTCCAGCTTACGGCATTGCTTGACAATCCAGTGTTCGACAAACCCGTGACCGTGGCGGTGAATTGCGTAGTGGTGTTGAGTGGGATGGCGACATAGCCGGAAGGCGATATGGTGACGCTCTGCGCCAGCAGCGCGGGGGAGCTCAGGACGATCGACAGGAGAGCTGCTACTACAATCCGCTTCATCGATGAGTTCACAACTTTCTCCGAAATCCAGGTTCCGCACGGCTGACATGGCGGTGCGTTGGTCACTCTATATGGGCGTACTGGTATCAGACTATCCTGTCTGATTTATAGTCACAACCCCCTAAATATGTGGGTAGGGGCTATTAGTGTATGAGTTACAGAGCGGCGATAACCTTAGTTAGCGGAGGAAGTTATACTAAAGCGAACTGACGCGCTTGCGCCACCGGATGGCAGCCAATGCCAGAAGCGCCGTCGCTGTCAGCGCCAGCGTGCTGGGCTCCGGCGCCACCAGGACGCCGTCGGCGGAATCGAGGGTGAAGGAGCCGGTGACCTCGTAGGCCGCGGTAATGCCGAAATTCTGTGCCGGGTCCGACACACCGGCGTTCTGACTGAACAGGGCGAACGTGAAGACTCCGTTTTGACCGGTGGTAACAGGGCCAAAGCTGGAGGGGAGTTGACCAGCCGGCGGAACCGCGAAAAAGTGCGGCCCGTTGACTGCGCTCGAGATGAGCAGGTTCAGCGCATCGATGTCCGAGCCCGTCAGTTGCGGCTCGGTCCACGAGTACTGGAAATTCATGCCGGCAATGACGGATTGCGGCCCGAGGACAGGCTTGGAACTGAATTGCAGAGCCTGACCGTCCTGTGTCTGGGTGAGCGTGCTCCCGCCGGGAAGCGAGGGAATGGGCGCCATATTGAACAAGGAGGGAACCGGAAGGAATCCGGCGCCAGGATTGATTAGACCGTTGACCGTGACCTCTTCGCTCGTGAAAATAGCGCCGCCGAGACTCTGGATCGAGGTGCCGGTGAATCCACTGCCGTCCAGAGACACGGTGGGAGCGGGGGCCACGCCGAGGTCGAAGAACAGCGAGCCGGAGACACTCAGGCCCGTCAGATCCTGCACTTGCTGGAGCTGATTGCTGGATAAGTTCAGGGTGGAAGCCGTCCCGCTGGTGACGGTCCCGGTAAAGTCGATTTGGTAAATGGGGCCAGCTGCCAGCCCGCCGCTGAGCAGCGCTCCCAGGGTAACAATCCAGGCGAATGTCTTCATTCGTACGCGCCTCCGAGCGCTAAGTCGAATGAGACCACCCGCGGGGCTTCCCGAAAAGGTCCGGGGGAGTAAAATGGGGTATCGATACTCCGGGTGGTAGCTTGGTTCCAATGAGTTACAGCAGCGTAACGGCAGAGGCATCGGTCCGTGCGGAGCTGCAGTGCATCGTCGCTAGTCCGCTTTTCGAGGATGCCGACCGGCTGGTTCGCTTCCTGACCTTCGTGGTGGAACAGACGCTGGCAGGGAACGGGGGCCAGTTGAAGGAGTCGGTGGTCGGCATCGAAGTCTTCGGACGGGCGCCGGGGTACGATCCGAAAATCGATCCCATCGTACGCGTGCAGGCGCGCCGCCTGCGAGCCAAGCTTGAGGCCTGGTATCAGGATGGGGGAAGAGACAGCGCTATTCGCATCGCGCTTCCCAAGGGAGGCTACGAACCGGAGTTCGGTCCTGCTCCGCCTGGCCCGCCTGCTCCGCCTGCTCAGTCCGCGCCCGTTCGCGAGGCTCTTCCGGTTGCCCAGCCGCGACGCACAGTAATTTGGCTGGCCCTGGCCGCGTTACTGGTGGTGGGGACCGGCGCCACGGTCCTGACGAATTGGCGGGCCACGCCCGCCGCGCCTGGATCGCGGCTGTTTACGGCATACCCGGGCTATCAGACTAATCCCGCGTTTTCGCCCGATGGACTTACTCTGGTGTTCTCATGGGGCGGCGGTCTGGAGAACGGAAAGTCGGAGATTTACGTGCAGCCGCTGAACGCCGACGAACCGCGCAGGTTGACGGCTTCCGCCGTGACGGAGCGCAATCCGGTGTGGCTGCCTGACGGCCAGCACGTCGGATTTCTTCGCGATGACGGCGCCGGACGCTTGGCCGTGGTGGTGGCCGCGGTGGTCGGCAACGGAGAGAGGCTCGTGGCAGAGATCGCGGGCGAACTGGCAGCGCCTCCGCGCATCGAGTGGTCTCACGACGGCAAGGAAATTTACAGCAGCGAAGCGCCGGCGCCGGGTGAGGCGGCCCAACTCGTGGAGATCGACCTGGAGAGCGGTGCGCGCCGATGGCTGTTGCAGCCGATCCGCCGTGGACCTGCTACCGGAGCGCCAGTCGATGACGATGTCCACCTGTCGCCCGACGGGAAATGGCTGGCTTTCCGGCGTCGCACGGGCAGTTCGGTGGGCGACGTGTTTTTCGCGCCGGTGAGCGGCGGCCAGACACGGGCGGTCACGCACGATAAGACCGGGATCGCAGGTCTGGCGTGGACCAAGGACGGGCAAGCGCTAATCGTGTCGTCACAGCGCCAGAGCAGCCTGGTGCGCTTGTGGCGATTTCCGCTCAACGGGCGGGCGCCGGTCTGCCTCACGGATGCGACCTTATCGGCGGCGTTCCCGGCGGTGAGTCCGCGGGACGGGCAGATCGCCTTTGCGTCGCGTTTCTTCAACACCAACATTTGGCGGATCGATCTGCGAGGCGAGGCGGCGCCGCAGATGGTAGTTGCCAGCAACCTTCTGGATTCCTGCCCGCGCTACTCTCCGCAGGGCGAGCGGATCGCATTTCGGAGCAATCGCACGGGGAGCGATGAGATCTGGACGGCGGATGCTTCGGGACATTCCGCGTCCCGGCTAACCACTTTAGGTGGACCTGTGACCGGCAGCCCGCACTGGTCGCCGGATGGGCAATACCTGGCGTTCGATTCGCGGCCCGAAGGCAGCGCCGACATTTTCCTGATTCCGGCGGGCGGCGGGCAGCGCCGAAAGTTGACGATGGAGGCTTCGAATGAGGTCACGCCGGCGTTCAGCTCCGACGGCAAGTACATCTATTTCGCCAGCGACCGTACGGGCTCGTGGCAGGCGTGGAAGCAGGCGCTGGACGGAGGGGCGGCGCGCCGGTTGACGTCCGCCGGGGGATTCGCGCCGCAGGAATCGGCCGACGGCAGGTGGCTGTACTACGCCAAATTGAGCGGCGGCGTCTTTCGAATGCCGCTAGCGGGGGGCGCCGAATCGGCGGTGCTGGATTTGCCGGCGGGATCGTGGGGTTCCTGGGCTCTGGCCGGCGGCAAAGTAGTCTACGCGACTTTGCCTGGCGACCACGGGGCGGGGCAGGCCGAACTCCGGATGCTCGATCCGGAAAGCGGGAAGACACAGGTTATTTCCAGCCTGCCATACGCGCCGGTGCAATGGGACGGGTCGGTGGCGGTGTCTCCCGATGGCCGCTTCGCCCTGGTGGCCGCGGTGCGGCGGCAGGGGAGCGAGATACATCTGCAGCCGGAGCGGTGACGCTAGTGTTTGGCGCTAACCGTGGCACTTCGCGCCACCAGGAGGGATGAAAACTCGGGCGTCCATCAAGCCGTTCCTGGCCTGAACTGTGCCGAAAGGGGGTTGTTAGGCCGCCCGCGCCGACAAGAGTCTCCGCGGAAATTGAAGTGTGCGAACCTCGTGTGGCGGGCAATCTTGCCTGGCAATCTTGCCTGCAGGCGGCCTTTCAGGCTGCAGGGCGGGCTGAAAGCCTAATGCCACATGCTTTTCCCGTTTCCGGGCAATTGCACCAATAGTGGGGCGGACGCCCTCGTCCGCGGCCGACCCCCTGGTCGGCTTCTCGGTAGCCGCAGCCGACTGATTCTTCACGCACGGGCGGGACGAGGGCGTCCCGCGCGGACCAGGGGGTCCGCCCCACCAACTTATTTCGGAATCCCGACTGTGGGAAAAGTATGCGGCATTAGGCTGAGAGCCCGCCTGCAGCCAGGATTGGATGCCACACCACAACGTTGCGGCCGCGTCTGTCCGCCGGGAGAAAGACAATCGGGCGTTTCAGGAGCTCCATTTTCGAAGCATCTGCCGGATGGTTTCCGGAGTGACCGGCTTCGAAACAAAGTCGTCCATCCCGGCCTCCAGGCATTGCGTCCGCATTTCAGGCAGGGCATGCGCCGTCAAAGCAACGATGGGTACACGCCGGTCGCCACATTGGCGCGCACGAATCGCCCGCGTGGCCTCCAGTCCGTCCATTTCAGGCATACCGCAATCCATCAGGATCAGGTCATACCGCGACGCCCCAGCTCTTTCCGCGGCCTCGCGCCCGTTGACCGCGACTTCCACCTGGCAGCCCAGTTTTTTCAGCATCAGCACTCCGATCTTCCGGTTGACCGGGTTATCCTCGGCGAGCAACACGCGCCGGGCCAGGGTGGCGAGGCCGGAGGTGGCGGGCTCGACAGCCGTATCGAATTGCGCCTCAGATCTCTCCGCTACCAAAGGCAACACCAGCGCGACCGTGAACGTAGTTCCGCGCCCGAGTTCACTCTCTGCCATGAGAGAGCCGCCCATGAGTTCGGTCAACTGGTGGGAAATGGCCAGACCCAGCCCGGTCCCCTCATGCCTCTTGATGAGCGACGAATCGAGCTGGGTAAACTTGCTGAATAGAAGCGGCAGGTGCTGGGCTGAGATCCCGATTCCAGTATCGCGAATCGAGATGGTAAAGCCCATCCGGCCGTCCGCCGCCGCGGAACTCTCCAACAGTAGGGTAACCGTGCCCTGTTCGGTAAATTTAATGGCATTGCTCAGCAAGTTGATCGCGATTTGGCGAATCCGTCCGGCATCGCCCGATACCCACCTTCGGCCGGTCGGCGCATGGAAATGGTACTTGAGACCTTTGGACCGCGCTTGCGGGGCGAGCAGGTCCGCCGCCCCAGCCAGGCAGGCGACGAGATCGAAGTCGCTCTGCTCCAGAGTGAGCTTGCCCGCCTCGACCCTGGAGAAATCGAGAATCTCATTCACAATCGCCAGCAACGCGTCCGCGGAGGTACGGATGGTTCCCGCGAAATCCAACTGCTCGGCCGAGAGCGCGGTATCGAGTAGCAAGCCGGTGGTCGCGATGACGCCATTCAAGGGGGTCCGGATCTCATGACTCATGTTGGCCAGGAACTCGCTTTTGGCACAATTGGCGTTCTCCGCCTCCGCCCGGGCGCGCTCCATCTCGGCGGTACGCGCCGCTACCTCCGCCTCGGCCCTTTTTCGCTCGCTGATGTCGCGGGCCACGGCCAGTACGGCCCGGGTTTGCCGGTAGTCGATGACACGGCAGTTCAACTCCACGGGAACCCCGGTCCCGTCTTTTCGCAGTTGCATCGACTCAAAACAGGCATATCCCCGCTCGCGCAGTTCGGCGATGCGCTGCGGCAAGAGCGCAGCCGATTCGGGAGAGTCTATCGCGTCGTTGCTCATACCCACGAACTCATCGTGCGTGTAGCCCAAACTTCGACAGGCTGCCTGGTTGACCTCAATATAGCGTCCATCGAGACCAGTGATGAAAACGGCATCATTGGTGGAGTCGAATACGGCGCGGAACTCTGCCGCCACCTGCAATGCCTCTTCCTCCGCTCGTGCCTGGGCCTGACGGACTCGCCGTGATTCGATCCCGTAGGAAAGGTCTCCGGCTAGTTCTTCCAGCAGCCTCAGTTCCTCCGGATGGAACGCGTCTGGCTCGCCAGCGTAGATCGTCAGAGCGCCCATCATCTTCCCTTCCAGATGCAAGGGCAATGCCACCGTCGACCGGCACCCGTAATCCGTCACACGCCGGCAGTACCGCTGGAACCAGGGATCCTGCGCGATGTTGTTGGTTACAACTCTCTTGTCGGTGCGTATGCACGTTCCGACAGGGCCGCGGCCCCAGACATCGTCTCCCCAGGTCAACCGGAGATCGTTCAAATATTCGATGGCTGGTCCGGAGCTGTCCACCATTCGCACGGATTTGGCAGAGTCCTGGTCCGCAAATCCGATCCATGCCAGCCGATAGCCGCCAATGCCGGTAATGGCTTCGCAGATGTCCCGGTAGAGACGCGCTTCATCTCCCGAGCGCACCACCGCCTGGTTGCTGGCCGACAGGACACGCATCGCTCGGTTGGCGAGGCGGAGATCCTCTTCGGCCTGCTTACGCTCGGTGATGTCGCGGACGATGCTCTGTTTGTACGTCCGCCCATCCTCGCTAATCTGCCGCGAGCTGACCTCCACCGGCATGGCCGATCCGTCTTTACGCCGATGGCAGCCCTCAAAAACTTCCCCGCCGGTTTCGTTCAGGTTCTGCCAGCGCCAGTCGAAGCTATCGAATTCCGAGGAGTGCACCAGATCGCGAATGGAGAGTTGCAGCAATTCCGGCAACGTATACCCATAGGCCGCCACGGCGCGATCGTTGGCCTCGATCACGTGCCCCTCTTCATCCAGCAACAAAACGATGTCGTTGACGCAACGGCTCAAACGCAAATAGCGGTCCGCAAGGTCGCGCCGCTGGCGTTCCGCCTGGTGCTGCTGCTGGTAAAACCGGCCGCGCTGCCGGCTCCAGTAGAAGCCCACCGTGAGTGCGGCGGCCGTCAATAAAAGGCCGATCACCAGGAGGATCGCTTGCAGATGCTGCCGCAACGGTGCCTGGATTTCTTCGGCATCCACCTTGGCGACCAAGGCCCAGGGCGTTTCCGGCACCTGACGTAATGCCGCCAATACCGCTACGCCACGATAGTCCACGCCGTTACGAAAGCCTTCCATGCCCCGCGCCGCCATCGCTGCGGGCGAGTTGCTATCGAGTGGCACTGCGGGTGACAGCGAAGGGCCTTTCCAGTGGCGAAGTTCATTCAGGAAGAGAACCTTACCGTTCTCTTCACGAACCAGCAGGCATTCGGCAGTGCGGCTAGGCGTGGGCCAGGACTGAATCATCGCATAGAGAAAAGCCGAAGCGTCCACACGGAGTACTACCGCCTGTTGCGGAGGTGCACCCGTTTTCGACGAAATCGGAGCAACCACGTCCATTTCCGCGGATTGTCCGGAGTATCGATCCAGATCCGACGCGACGGACTCTCCCGACCGAAGGGCCTTCGCGATCAGGCCCCGCAGACGCCCGTCCGCCGGCCGGCCCAGAGCGCCAATCTGGACACGCCCGGCCCGGTCGACTACGGCCACATCCTGGTAGCCGTACAGATATCGGAACCTCAGCAGCCATCGCTGGAGTTCCGCGGTTTTCTCGGGATTGGCGGGCGCCGCCAGCGTCGGATTGCTGGCGAGGAACGTCGCCGCTCCCAACCGCTCGCTCCGCCAAGCGCGCACCTGCTGGACCTTCAAATCGGCGATGGCCGAAAGCTGGGCCGCAGCGGCGGCTTCGACTTCTTTCTTCTGGAACTGGTAAAAGCGGTGCCCAGACACCACGCTAACCACGCAAAACGCTAGCAGAATCAACGGCAAGACGACGTTGCCGCGCAGCGATTCGGGAGCATTCAAACGGGTGATCGTCGGCGAGCTATCGGCCATGCCGGGGTATTTGCCTATCCAGTTCAGTCGAGATCAGAGGTGGCACGCGCACGGGTCGCGGCGGAGCACCGGCTTATATGCCACACTCCGCTTATCGGCCAGAAGAGCATAAACTATAGTGCTTTGTAACGCCGGACGGGGTTAACGGTGCATCGATAGCCCTCCGCAACGCCGCTGTGCGGCAGACAATCGTGGCTGTAGGCCGGCTTTCTACCCGCCCGGCGGACTGAAAGGTCTTTCCCATCAGGGGTTTCTGCCTTAATCGTGGGGCGGGCAATCCTGCCCGCAGCCGCCTTTCAGGCGGCTTCTTACCTGTTGCAAGCTCCGAAGAGCCGGCTGAAAGCCGGCTGCAGCCAGGATTGTCTGCCCCACAATTTCTGCAGACCGCACGTCCAAAGAAAGCGATGCGGCATTGGGCAAGATCGCCTACCGCACGAGGTTGGTGGACTTGACTCCGCTGATTAGGCTCCGAACTCGCGATCTCGTGGAAGCGCATTGGCCAGGTCCCCCACGGCCGCCTGGTTCCTGGCCTGTTCTATGATGGAGTCATGCGCCGGCTTGCGGCCGTATTCCTGCTGACGATCTTGCATTTGCCGGCGCAGAGCGTGCCGCCGGAAATGCTTGCCGGTCTGCAATGGCGCAGCATCGGACCGGCAGCGACGGGTGGGCGGATCGCCGACCTGGCCGTCAATCAGGCGCCGGGACAACCCACCACTCTCTATGTCGGCACCACTACCGGCGGCGTCTTCAAGAGCGTGAACGACGGCGTCTCCTTCGCGCCGGTCTTCGATCGTGCGGGCGGTACGATGTCGATCGGCGCGGTGGCCATCGCTCCGTCGGACCCGAAAGTGGTGTGGGTGGGAACCGGCGAGGCGGACAATCGCCAGAGCTCGTCCTGGGGCGACGGTGTCTACAAATCGGTAAACGGCGGGCTCTCGTGGACCAAGATGGGTCTCGAAGAGACGCGGCACATCGGCAAGATCGTAGTGGATCCGGCGGACCCCAACGTGGTCTGGGTGGCGGCGGTGGGCCACCTGTGGGGCTCCAACGCGGAGCGCGGAGTCTTCAAGACTACCGACGGCGGCGCTTCCTGGAAAAAGATCCTGTATAAAGATGAGAATACCGGGGCGATCGACCTGGCGATGGATCCGCGCGACCCCAACGTGGTGTTCGCGGCGATGTACCAGCGGCAGCGCAAAGGGTGGGGCTTTAACGGCGGCGGTCCTGGCAGTGGAATCTTCCGGACCACCGATGGCGGCGCCTCCTGGACGGAGATTGCCGGCGGCCTGCCGCGAGGCGATAAAGGCCGGATCGGCCTGGCGTTGTCGGCTCGCGATAGCCGCATGGTGTACGCCGTGGTGGAGGCCGATCCGCCGGGCGCGGGTGGAGTTTTTCGAAGCGCCAATCGCGGCGACAACTGGGAGCATCTGTCGAGCCTCAACCCGCGGCCGATGTACTACAGCCGCATCTATCTCGACCCGAAAGACAGCAATCGCGTATACCTCATGGGCTCGAACCGCGGCTTGTGGATTTCCGATGACGCCGGGCGCAGCTTTCGGGACATCTACAGCGGGGTCCATAGCGAAGATCACAGCCTGTGGATCGACCCGGAGAATACCAACCGCCTTATCGTCGGCGGCGATGGCGGGGTCTCCATCTCGTACGACCGGGGACTGTCATGGCTTTTCCGCGGTAATTTGCCGATCGGGCAGTTCTATAACATCGCGGTCAATAACAGCGATCCGTACCTGGTTTGCGGCGGCCTGCAAGACAACGGCAACTGGTGTACGCCCAGCGCATCGCGGATGGATTACGGGGTTTCCTTCCGGGACGCCTTCAATATCGGCGGCGGGGACGGCATGCAGACGGTGTTCGAGGACGATCGCACGGTGCTGGTGAGTTCGCAGAACGGGTCGACCGCGCGCGTCGATTTGAACAACATGGAGCGGCAGATCATCGGCGCCGTCAGGCCGCAGGACCGCTCGCAGCCGGCGTACCGATGGTATTGGACCGCGCCGTTGATCGCTTCCAGCTTCCATGTGGGCACGATTTACACCGGTGCCAACGTGCTTTTCCGCTCGGACGATAGCGGGGTGAACTGGCGCGCGGTCAGCCCAGACCTCACCGGCAATGTCGACCGCGAGCAACTCCAGATGATGGGTGGACTGGTGCCGCAGCGCGCGCTTTCGCGCCATGACGGGCAGGCGAATTACTCCGCGTTGACGGCGATCGCCGAATCGCCCCTCGATCCGAACCTGCTCTACACCGGCGCCGACGACGGTACCGTCCAAGTTACTCGCGACGGCGGCAAAAAGTGGGTGAACCTGACCGGGAATCTGCGCGTCCTTCCTCCGGGATTGAACATCGGCGGGATTGTGGCTTCTAAGTACGCGGCAGGCCGGGTATATCTTACGGTGGACGGCCATTTTGACGACGATTATCACGCCTACATCTTAGTAAGTGAGGATTACGGCAAGAGTTGGCGCAGAATTACCGAGGGGCTGCCGGAAACGTCGGTGCATCGGCTGCGAGAGCATCCCACGAACCCTAACGTGCTGGTCGCCGGGCTGGAAGAAGGCGTTTTCGCGTCGTTCGACAGGGGCGAGCACTGGGTTACGCTCGATACTAACTTACCACCCGTCCCGGTATACGATCTGGTCTACCAGGAGCGCGACAACGCGCTGGTGCTGGGCACCCACGGGCGGGGGATCTGGATCCTGGACCATGCGGGGCCCCTGGCGGAGATCTCGTCCGACACGCTGGGAAGCCACGGGTACCTGTTTGCGACACCGCCGGCCCACTACCGCAAGATTTACGTGGGGCAATATTGGTTCGGCGCGGGCGAGTTCTTCGCGCCGAATCCGCCCGCCGGGGCAGCGATCGCGTATTATCTGCCGGCGCGCGCGAGCGAGGTGCAAGTGGCGATCGAAGATGCCGCGGGCAGAACCATTCGAACCCTGCGGGGTCCATCGCAAGCGGGCATCAATCGCATGTGCTGGGACCTTCGGAGGGCGGGTCCAATGGATATGGGGCCGCTGCCCGGCAATTGTGGCACGGCGTCCGGGCGCCTCGGTCCGATCGTATTACCCGGCACTTATAAGGTTACGGTGACAATTGGGGGCGGCGCCACTCTGTCCGGGACGGTGGTTGTGGCGCCCGATCCGGCGTTCCCCATCTCGGATGCCGATCGAATGACGCGCGAGTCCGCGGTGATGAGCGCATACTCGCTGCAGCAGCAGTTGGCGGCGGCGCGTGGGGCATACGAGAGGGTCGCAGGACAAGTAGCGGTGTCGCGGACGAATGGAGTCTCGCCGGTCAGCGCGCAGGCATCGGAGTTGCTGGAGCAGATCTCGCGCTGTTTGACGGAGGCGTACAACGTGGAATCGGCGATCGACGGGTACCAGGGGTTGCCGACGAGCGCGCAGTTGCGGGATCTCGATCGGGCGTGGGAAGACGGCATCGCTGCGGTGGCGGGGTTGAATCGGCTGATCGAGGACTCGGGGTTGGCGGGCGTTCCGGTGCCGGTGCGGTTGTCGCGTTGAGTTTTCACCGCTGAGACACAGAGACGCTGAGAAAAGAAGAGTCAAAACCGGAGAGCGCG
>Ga0182030_10004463_pt1 | contig 29819 bp, 28 predicted proteins | sample 812S3MmetaG_FD_121299 | JGI IMG/M metagenome (GOLD analysis project Ga0182030, IMG submission 121299) | Permafrost microbial communities from Stordalen Mire, Sweden - 812S3M metaG (Illumina Assembly) | ecosystem: Environmental > Terrestrial > Soil > Wetlands > Permafrost | place: Sweden...
TCCCGACGGTGGCCGTGTTCGGCGCCACCGACGACACCACCACCGGCCCCACCGGCCCGCTCGCGCGCGTGGTGCGCGAGCATGCCGAGTGCAGCCCCTGCCTGTTGCGCGAGTGCCCCATCGATCACCGCTGCATGACGCGCGTGACGGCGGCGCGCGTCATTGAGGAGGCATCACTGCTGCTCGGCCGCACGGAAAACGACGCACGGAATACAAATGGACACGCGAAGTAAAATCCTGACGGCCGAGACGGCGCCGCGCGCCTGCACCGTGGTCGCCGGCGCCTTCGACCTGGTGCTCGCCGCCGACGCCCGCGAACTGGCGGAAATTCGCGCGCGTTACCGCGAACGGCACCTTCTGGTGGTGGTTCTGCCGCTGCCGGAAGCGTTGCTGCCCGAGCGCGCGCGCGCCGAATTGGTGGCCGCGCTGCGCATGGTAGACTACGTGGTGATTGCCCCCGATGCCGCCGCCACAGACGCGCTCCTCGCTGCGCTTGAACCCTCGCACCTGGTGCGCCTGGAAGCGGCCCACGCGGAGCGCAAACGGCAGTTGATGGAGCATGTTCACCGCCGGCAAACCAGCTAGCACCATGACCGCGAGAGGCGGTGCCGATGGAAGACCGCTCCCTGACGGGGTGCCCTCGGGGCCCGGCTCCGATCGGAGTTGTACCAGCCCCCGCATCCTCGTGGTGCGGCTCGGCGCCATGGGCGATATCGTCCACACCCTGCCCGCGGTGGCCTGGCTCAAACAAAGTCATCCCGGTTCGCTGCTCACCTGGCTGGTGGAACCGCGCTGGGCTCCGCTGCTCGAAGAGAACCCGTACGTGGACCGGGTGGTGCCGCTGCGCCGCCAGAGCTTCGCCGGCCTGGTGGCGACACGCCGCGAATTGCGCGCCGCGCACTACGATTTCGCGGTGGATTTTCAGGGGCTTTTGAAGTCCGCCATGTCCGCCAGCGCCGCGCACCCCGATCGCCTCTTCGGCTTCCATCAATCGCAGGTCCGCGAGCGCCTGGCCGCGCTGTTCTACTCCGACAAGACGTTGAGCCGCGCCGCCCACGTCGTCGACCGCAATCTGGAATTGGCCGCGGCCTGCGGCGGCAGCGCAGTTCCGCCGTCTTTGCGTCTCTTCCCGCTGCCCCCGGGCCGCCCGGAGGGCGATCTCCCGGCCGGCGATTTCGTGCTCACCTCACCGCTGGCCGGATGGGCATCCAAGCAGTGGCCGATGGAGCACTACGCCTCGCTCGCCGCCCGCCTGCGGGACGAACTCGGCATCCCGCTGGTGCTCGACGGTCCGCCGGGCGCCGACTTCTCCGCCGCCGCCGCCGCCCTCCCGCACTACGCAAGCCTGCCGGGATTGATCCACGCCACCCGCCGCGCCGCTGCCATCGTGGGCGTGGATAGCGGCCCGCTCCACCTCGCGGCCGCGCTCGCTAAACCCGGCGTCGCCATCTTCGGGCCCACCGACCCGGCGCGCAACGGTCCTTATGGCGATTCGCTCCGCGTCCTGCGCGCCGCCGCCGCCGCTACGACGTACAAGCGCGGCGCCGCCATCGACTCCAGCATGCGGGACATTTCTCCCGACGAAGTTTTCGAAGTTCTGCGCGCCCTGATCGGCGTGCGCCGCCGGCCCGCGGGAAGCCTGGCCGAATGATCTCTTTCCCCAAACCCTACGCCGATACTGTGGCGCGGCTCCGCGTCCCCAGCGGATTCCTCCTCGTGATCGTCTTCGCCTGGTTTTCGCGCCCCACGCCCCTCTCCATGGCCATCGGGGTTCCATTCTCGCTGCTCGGCCTCGCCCTGCGCGCCTGGGCGGCCGGCTGCCTGGCGAAGAACCGGCAACTCGCCACCGGCGGCCCGTACGCCTACACGCGCAATCCGCTGTACATCGGCACCTTGCTGGTGGCGGCGGGCCTGGCGGCGGCTTCATGCAGTATCTCTCTCGCCGTGCTCTTTAGCGCGGTGTTCCTGCTGGTCTATCTGCCCGTAATCCAGAACGAAGAACAGCATCTGCGCAAGATTTTTCCGGAGTACGCCGCGTACGCCGAGCGCGTTCCCGCCCTGATTCCACGCGTCGCAAAGGCCCGCGAAAATAATTCGAATCCTTTTCGCACCGCGCTGTATCTGAACAACCAGGAATATCAAGCTGGTCTGGGATTTCTGGCTGGGATGCTGTTTCTCCTTTGGAAGGTTTGGAAAACGCTGGGTTAAGAGCCTGCACTCTCGGGGCGAGCCGGACGGCTTGCCCCAATTCAGTTTTTGAAATACGGATGCGGCTCCGGCACCGCCCCGCCATCCTTCCTCGGGTCGCTCGCCCCGTACTTCACTCCCGTCGCGGAATTGTAGATCACGGCTTGGCCGCCGCCCATCTGGCTGGAGAAATCCCCGTTCACCGTCAACACGTGCCCCTTGGCCGCCAGCGCGTCGCGGACCTCTTTCGGCACGCGATTCTCGATCAGCACGCCGCAACCGGTGAAGTTGAGCTTGGTGAAGCGCGGCGCCTCCAACGCCATCTGGATATCCATCCCGTGATCCACCACGTTGCTGACGAACTGGGCGTGCGCCGGAACCTGGTTCAGCCCGCCCATGATGCCGAAGCCCATGTGCACCTCGCCCTTCTCCATGAAACCGGGGATGATGGTGTGGAACGGCCGCTTGCGCGGGGCCAGCGCATTGGGGTGCGCCGCATCCAGTTCGAACAGCCCCCCGCGATTCTGGAGCGCGAACCCGTAATCGTCCACCACCACGCCCGATCCGAAGTGCTGGTACACGCTCTGAATCAGCGATGCGATGTTGCCCTCCCGGTCCACCACGGAGAGGTATACCGTGTTCCCCGTCATGGTGTCCGGGCGTCCGGGCGATAGCTCGCAGCGCGCGCGGTTGGCATCGATCAGTTTGGCCCGCTCCCGCGCGTAAGCCGGCGAAATGAGACCTTCGACGGGCACCTTGGCCATACGCGGATCGGCCAGGTAGCGGTGCAGGTCGGCAAACGTCAACTTCTGTGCCTCGATCTGCGCGTGCAGTTCCTCCACGCCGCGCGGCGCGTAGCTGCCCAGCGGAAACTGCGCCATGATGTTCAACATCTCCAGCGCGCCCACCCCCTGGCCGTTGGGCGGCAGCTCGTAGACCTTCCAGCCGCGATATTCGGTGGAGATGGGCTGCACCCACTCGCTCGAGAATTCGCTCAAGTCGGCGGCCGACATCCTGCCGCCCAGCCGCTGGCTGGTTTTCAGGATGGCCTGGGCGATGGCGCCTTTGTAGAAGGCCGCCGGCCCCTCGTTGGCGATCAGTTCCAGCGCCGCGCCGAGTCCCGGGTTGCGGAAGATCTCGCCCAGTTTCGGCGACTCGCCGTTCTTCAGGTACACCCGCTGCCCGTTCTGGTCCTGGGCGAGTTTGGCCGCTTCCTCATGCCACGCTTCGTGAATAATCTCGGTCACCGGGTAGCCATTCTTGGCGTAGTAAATCGCCGGCGCGAAGAGGTCCTTCCAGGGCAGCTTGCCGAACTTCTGGTGCAGCCTGGCCCAACCATCGACGCATCCCGGCACCGTCACCGAGTGAATCCCCAGTTGCGGCATGGTGGCATTGCCCAGGGATTTGAGCAGTTCGATGGAGAGGCCCTGGGGCGCCCAGCCGCTGGCGTTGATGCCGGTCAGCTTGCCGGTTTTGGCCTCGTAATAGATGACGAACAGGTCGCCGCCGATGCCGCAGCTTTCCGGTTCGACCACGCCCAGCGTGGCATTGGCCGCGATCGCCGCATCCATGGCGGTGCCGCCGCGCGCCAGCACCTGCGCCCCAGCCTGCGAAGCGAGCGTCTGCGACGTCGCCGCAATCCCACGATCCGAGATCGTCATCGACCGCGCCTGCGAACGGTCCTGCGCGAACGCTGCTGGCCCAAGTAATGACGCAAGCAACAAAAAGAAGATCACCATGACATAGAATTGTTTCACATGAACGCCCCTCGCGCGCTACTCCTGCCCGCCGTCCTCCTGTTCGCCGCGTGCAGCCGCGAGCAGCCCGCGGTGGACCCGCAACTCGCCGCCGAGATTTCCGGCATCAAAGCCATCGATAACCACGCGCACCCCGTGCTGGCGGCGCCCGGCGACCGCGAATTCGACGCCCTCCCCGTGGACAACATGGAGCCGCAGTCCGACCCCGTCGCCATGCGGCCCGGCGCTTTCCGGACGCCCTTCAGCGCCCAATCCAAAGCCGCCGCCAAGCGCGAGCGCGGCGACGGGTACCCCGCCTGGGTGCTCGATCAAATGGGCGTCGAGACCATGCTGGCCAACCGCGTCGCCATGGGACCATCCGTGCAGCCGCCGCGCTTTCGCTGGGTGCCGTATGCCGACGCCCTCATTTTCCCGCTCGACAACGCCCACCTCGCCGCCAAAAATTCCGACCGCAAAGCTTTCTTCGCCCTGGAAGACAAACTGCGCGCCCGCTACCTCGCCGAGGCCGGTCTGGCCACGCCGCCTGCCACGCTCGCCGAGTACCTGGCGCGCGTGGTCACGCCGACCCTCGAGCGCCACAAGCAGGGCGGGGCAGTCGCGGAGAAATTCGAGGCAGCCTACCTGCGCTCGCTGGCCTTCGATGCCGCCGGCGCCGCACAGGCCGAACGCGTCTACCGCCAGCGCACGCCCGACGATGCCGATTACAAGGTGCTGCAGGATTATCTCTTCCGCTACATTGCCGCGGAGTGCGGACGCCTGGGCATGGCGGTGCACCTGCACACCATGGCGGGGGCGGGCGGATACTTCGAGGTGAGCGGCGCCAATCCCTTGAACCTCGAATCCGTCCTCAACGATCCGGCGCTGCGCCGCACCAAATTCGTCATGGTGCACGGCGGCTGGCCGTTCACCAGGGAAATCACGGCGTTGCTCGAAAAGCCCAACGCGTATCTGGATTTCTCGGGGCAGTCGCTCGTGCTCTCGCCCGCCACGCTGGCGGGCACGCTCCGCGAGTGGCTGGAGCACGTCCCGGAGAAAGTGATGTTCGCCACCGATGCCTACCCGTACTCCAACGAATTCGGCTGGGAAGAGAGCGGCTGGATTTCCGCGCGCAATGGCCGCGAGGCGCTGGGACGCGCCCTCACCGCCATGCTGCGCGACGGCGCCATCGCGCACGCCCGCGCCGTGGAAATGGCGCGCATGGTGCTGCGCGAGAACGCGCGGGGGCTGTATGGCTTCTGATCTCGCCTCGCAACGCCCCTGGTATGCGCTCTATCGCGGCCACCGCCGAAAGTGCCTATGCCCTGTGGATCGCTTTCACCGCCAGCGCTGGATCGTGCTCGATAATGCTCAAAAGTGCGGCTGCCGGCCCTGTAGGGCGTCGCCGATCCTGTTCCCAGTTTTGAAGGGTCTTCACGCTTACGCCGATCAAATGCGCAAACTCAGACTGCGAAAGGCTGGTTCGTTGGCGAATGACGCGAACTCCGGAAGCAACCGCAATCCGCCGCGTAGCCTTTTGCTCGCCGCGCAGAATCGCACCGGCTTCGTGTACGCTGCCGAGCAGTTCTTCAAACATCTGCTTTTTCATTGACGAATTCCTCTTTGACCACTTTGGCGAGCCGCGAGACTTGTTTCGGAGTCAGATCCGCCGCCGCGTTCTTCGGATATGCGTAGAGCAGCAGGATCACGTCCTTCCGTACCGCCCAGTACTAGATGACGCGGGCTCCGCCCCTCTTTCCACGCGATCCAACGCCAACGCGAACCTTGCGTATCTCCCCCCACCGCCTCTGATGAGTGCGCCGAGTTCCGGATTCGCGGCGATCCGCAATTGAAATCCAGCGTACTCCTCATCACTCAACAGGGCCGTGATCTGCCTCGTAAAGACAGAAGTCTCAATCAGGTCCACGCATTTTCAGTATCCGCCAATGGCGGATAGCAGTCAAGGTCTGCCCCTACCGCTGACTCTTCTCACCCGCCGCGACTTTCGGGTTGAATTCCGCCGATCGGTTCTTGGGCACGGTCAGCGATTTCCACTGCTCGCTGCGAAAATGCTTGGCCAGCATAACGATCTGCCCGACGTGGTAGGGATAGTGCGCCAGTTGCCGGTTGATGGCCTGCATCACCGAGTGATTTTCGCCGCGGATGGTCACGGTGCGGGCGAGATCGATCTCGTCCAGCAGGCCCAGAGCGCGCCAAACGTGATCCCAGCCATCCTCCCACAGCTTCATCAGTTCCGCGCGGGTGGCCGGCGGTTGGACGAACTCGCTATCGCGCTGGCGATCCGGCTTCTCGCCGTCGGTGGTCAGGAAATCCGTCCATCGCGACCGCATGTTGCCCGCCATGTGTTTGACGATGAGGGCGATGGAATTCATCTCGCCGTCCAAGGTGACGGTAAGCTCCGCATCGGTGACCTGCGCCATCGCGTCTTCGGCCAGTTTCTTGTAATAACGGAAGAGCGAAAGAGAATCTTTCAGGTGAGAAGTTGTGAACTCGAGTGCCATGACTACATTATCCACGGCGTACGGCGAAGAGGTGAAATCCATTCATGTTGTGTGGTCATTCCCGTGCCGGGGGAGTACATCCCAGCGACGCCGTCCGGAGTGGGAGTAACAGCGAGCGCCGTGTCGCGCCGCGCGCCGCGGGAGTAGAATTGGTCTTGCAGGAGGAACCCATGCCCAAGCTGATCGCCTCTCCCGCCATCGTTTCCTGCGTCGGCAACATCCCCAAGCGCGCCGCTGAGTTCGTCGGTCTGGTCAACACCGGCGATGCCGGGCTCTCCATCACCCAGTTGCAATCGCCTCCGGGATGGGTGGGCATCGGACAATACGCCGACTATCAGGAATATCGCCTGGTACTCGCCGGACTGCTCCACGTCGAGCACTCCGATGGGGCCTTCGACGTGCAAGCCGGGCAGTGTCTCGACATCGCGCCCGGCGAATGGGTGTGCTATTCCACCCCCGCGCCCACCGGCGCAGACTACGTCACCGTCTGTGTCCCCGCGTTCTCGCGCTCTGGGGTGCACCGCGACACGTGAGTGGCCGATATCGCATTCTTCACCGGGTGGCTGCGCGAGAATATCGACAAACTGCCGGTGCCGCGCGAACAGGTGGAAGAGATTCTTAAGGGCGCGCTCGATAGCTTGGTATGCCCACTTACATCGGGCCTCGGATTGCTCCATTCCGAGAGGAGGTCACTAATTCAAATGCGCAAATTTGCACTGGCGTTATCGCTCTGTTCGTCGGTAGTTCTGTTCGCGGCGGACACGGCACGGGAGCGTCTATCGGACACTACCAATGTTTTCAACGAGATCATGGCCACCCCGGATAAGGGTATTCCACAAGACTTACTGGAGAAGGCAAACTGCATCATCATCGTACCCGGGATGAAGCAGGCGGCATTCGGCATCGGCGCGAAATTCGGCCGCGGATACGCGGTTTGCCGCGAAAATCATGCACACTGGGGCCCGCCCGCGGCCATCCGTGTGGAAGGCGGCAGCTTCGGCTTTCAGATCGGCGTTTCCGACACGGATATCGTGATGCTGGTCATGAACGACCGCGGCAAGCGCCGTTTGCTGGAAGATAAAGTTACGCTGGGCGCGGAAGCCACCGTCGCGGCGGGTCCCGTCGGCCGTCAGACTTCGGCTTCCACCGACGTCCAACTGCAGGCGGAAATCCTCTCCTGGTCGCGCTCCAAAGGGCTCTTTGCCGGCATCGCGTTGCACGGCGCCACCTTGCGGCCGGATAACGACATGAACGAGGAATTGTACGGAAGCAAACTCAGCAACAGAGAGATCCTGGCCGGTGGCCACAAGACTCCGCCCCTCGCGAGAGAACTGATTACAGCCTTAGACCGGTACTCGCCCCGCGAGGACGGCCACATGGGCGAAGCCGACCGTAAGAAGCAGTAACTTGCGTGTATTTTATTGTAGAGTAGCCTTCCAGGCTGCCATGCCCCCATTCGTGGGGGCATGCTTCCTCGGAGGGACAGATTCGGCAGCGCCTATGGTCCACGCCGGGCAAATATAGCATGGCGGCGTGAAAATCGTGCACGCTCACCGCGGGTTCTCCGCGTACTTTTCAAACTCCACCCATACTCGCCCCTCGCGGGAATATAATAGATCCCATGCTCAGATTGGGGATGCTGTGTGGGGCACTTGCGTGCCTGCTTGCGCCGGTATGGCTGCATGCCGCCGACGCCGCTCTACCGCCCGCCGCGAAAACTAAAATCGAATTCGCCCGCGATATCGAGCCGCTGCTGGCCCGGCGCTGCTTCGTCTGCCATGGCGCGCAGCAGCAGATGAGCGGCCTCCGCCTCGACCAGAAGGAAGCCGCGCTCAAGGGCGGCAAGGCCGGCGTTGACGTCCTCCCCGGCAAGAGCGCCGAAAGCCGCTTGATCCGCCTGGTGGCCGGCCTCGACCTGAAATTCATGCCGCCCATGGGCGCGCACCTCACCGCCGAAGAGGTTGGCCTGCTGCGCGCGTGGATCGATCAGGGCCTGGAGTGGACCGCGCGCGCCCCGCATTGGTCCTTCCAGATGATCCAGCGGCCCTCCGCGCCCGCCGTGCGCGACCCGGCCTGGGCCCGCAATGCGGTGGACAACTTCATCCTCGCCCGCCTCGAACACGAAGGCATCGCGCCCTCTCCCGAAGCTCCGAAAATCACCCTGCTCCGCCGCGCCAGTCTCGATCTCACCGGCCTTCCGCCCACTCCCGAGCAGGTGCGCGATTACCTCGCCGACAATCGCCCCGACGCCTACGAGCGCCTCGTGGACGGCCTGCTCGCTTCCCCGCACTACGGCGAGAAGTGGGCGCGCTACTGGCTCGACCTGGCGCGCTACGCCGATAGCGATGGCTACGAAAAAGACCGCTCGCGCCCCTGGTCATGGCGCTATCGCCACTGGGTGATCGACGCGCTCAATCGCGATCTTCCCTTCGACCAGTTCACCATCCAGCAACTGGCCGGCGACCTGCTGCCCGATCGCAATCCCGACATCCTGGCCGCCACCGGATTCAATCGCAACACCCTCACCAATCGCGAGGGCGGCACCGATCCCGAACAGTTCCGCGACGAGCAGGTGCTGGATCGCGCCGCCACCTTCGGCACCGTATGGATGGGCCTCACCGTGGGCTGCGCGCAGTGCCACAATCACAAGTACGACCCCATCAGCCAAAAGGAGTTCTATCAGATCTCGGCGTTCTTCAATACCCAGGAGGAAATCAATATCCAGGCGCCGCTGCCCGGCGAACTCGGCCCCTACCTGGCCGGCCGCCCGGAGTTCGACCGCGAGCGCACAGCGTTGCTCGAAGAGTACAGCATCCCCGAATACCAGGCCGACTACGAATCCAAGCTGCGCGCTTCCGCCCTTCACCCCGGCACGCACGACGATTGGGATTTCGCTTACGGCGAATTCACCCACACCGTGGATAACGCCCGCAAGGTGCTCTTCCTCGATCCCGGCAAACGCAGCGAGGTGCAGCAGAACGCCATGCTGGACGTGTTCCTGGGCTCGTGCGGCAATCTCTACGGCAAGGAATATTGCGACGCGCTGAAACTTTCCGAAGTGCGCTCCAGGCTGAACGAACTCGCCTCCAAACTGCCGCAGGTCAGCTACGCGCCGGTGCTGCTCGAAAACGATACGCCTCCCAAGACCTACATCCACGTCAAAGGCGATTGGCGCGACCACGGGGACGAGGTCCAGCCCGGCACGCTCGCCGTACTGCCGCCCATGCCCGCCGGCGAAACGGGGCGCCTGGCGCTGGCCCACTGGCTGGTCTCGCCCGATCATCCGCTCACCTCGCGCGTCGCCGTCAACCGTATCTGGCAGGAAGTCTTCGGACGCGGTATCGTCTTCACCAGCGAAGATTTCGGCACCCAGGGCGACCGCCCCACGCACCCGGAGCTACTCGACTGGCTGGCCAGTGAATTCATGGCGCGCGGCTGGAGCATGAAGCAGATGGTGCGCCTGCTGGTCACCTCTTCCACCTACCGCCAGAGCTCCCACGCGCGTCCCGAGTTGGCGGCGAAAGATCCCGACAATACGCTGCTCGCCCGCCAATCGCGTTTGCGCCTGCCCGCCGAGTTGATCCGCGACGAAGCCCTCTACACCGCCGGTTTGCTCGATTTGCGCATCGGCGGGCGCAGCGTGAAGCCGCCGCAGCCCAAGGGAGTCGCCGAACTCTCCTACGCGGGGAGCGTGAAGTGGGACGAGAGCACCGGTCCCGACCGCTATCGCCGCGGCCTTTACATCCACTTCCAGCGCACCGTGCCCTATCCGCAGTTGATGAGCTTCGACGCGCCGGCCGCCAGCCTTGCCTGCCCGCGCCGCGAACGCACCAACACGCCCCTGCAGGCGCTCAACCTGATGAACGATCCGGTTTTCTTCGAAGCCGCGCAGGGGCTCGCTTATCGCATCGTGCGCGAGAGCGCGGGGGGCTTTCGCGAGCGCCCCAACCGCGCCTACGCCATCACGCTGGGCCGCCAGCCCACGGCGCGCGAGGCGGAGCGCATGGGCAAATATTTCGACGACACCAGCCGCGCGCTATTCGCCGACCCGTCAACCGCGGCCGCCCTGTTCCCCAACCAGATGGAAGGCGTGCCGCAAACCGAAACCGCCGCCTGGGTGGAGTTGAGCCGCGTGCTGCTCAACCTGGACGAGTTCATCACGAGGGATTAGCCATGGACCTGCAACAGTTCCGCACCATTCAAACCCGCCGCAGCTTCTTCCGCGAATGCGCCGGCGGCATCGGCACCATCGCGCTGGCGCAGATGCTGGAACGCGAGGGCCGCGGCGCTGCCGTCGAGCAGAACCCGCTGGCGCCCCGCCAGCCGCACTTCGCGCCCAAAGCGAAGAACGTGATCTTCATGTTCATGGAGGGCGGGCCGAGCCAGATCGATCTCTTCGACCCTAAACCCGAACTCCAGAAGTGGCACGGCAAGCCGCTGCCCCCCGAACTTACCAAAGATCTGCGTCTGGCCTTCACCAAGCCCAACGCCGCCGTGCTCGCCAGCCCTCGCGTCTTCACCCCGCAAGGGCAGAGCGGCACCGCTTTCTCCGATTACATCCCCCACATCGGGTCCTGCGCCGACGATCTGTGCCTGGTGCGCTCCATGTACACCGACGCGTTCAATCACCATCCCGGCCAGTTGCTGCTCTTCGGCGGCAGCATACAGGTGGGCCGCCCGACCATGGGCTCGTGGGTGCTCTACGGTCTGGGCAGCGAGTCGCAGAATCTCCCCGGTTTCGTCGTCCTCAGTTCCGGCGTCGGCACCAGCGGAGGAAGTTCCAACTGGTCCAGCGGATATCTTCCTTCCACCTATCAGGGCGTGCCCTTCCGCAGTTCCGGCGACCCGGTGCTCTATCTCTCCAACCCGCCCGGCGTGACGCGCGACATGCAGCGCGCCGGTCTCGACGTGCTCAAGGATCTTAACGAGGAGCACTACTCCGAAACCGGCGACCTGGAGATCGCCTCGCGCATTTCCTCCTACGAACTTGGCTTCCGCATGCAGATGGCCGCGCCCGAGCTGCTCGATTTCTCCAAGGAGAGCCCGGAGACGCTAGCCATGTACGGCGTCAATGAGGACCCCACCCGGCAGTTCGCCACCAACTGCCTGCTGGCCCGCCGCATGGTGGAGCGCGGCGTGCGCTTCGTTATGCTGAACCACGCCAGTTGGGACGACCACACCGATCTCAATCGCAAGCTCAAGACGCATTGCGACATCGCCGACAAGCCCACCGCGGCGCTGATCCGGGACCTCAAGCAGCGCGGCCTGCTCAAGGACACGCTGGTGGTCTGGGGCGGCGAATTCGGCCGCACGCCGATGTGCGAGATCCGCGATCCCCGCGACGCCAACAACGCCGGCCGCGACCATCACCCGCTGGCCTACAGCCTCTTCCTGGCGGGCGGCGGCATCAAGGGCGGCACCGTCATCGGCAAGACGGACGACTTGTGCATGAACGTGACCGAGGACAAGGTCCACGTGCACGATCTGCAGGCCACCCTGCTGCACTGTCTCGGCCTGGATCACACGCGCCTCACGGTCCACCACATGGGCCGCGATTTCCGGCTTACGGATGTCGCCGGCAACGTGGTGAAAAAGATGCTGGCGTAGCGGTTTGTGGGGCAGCCGATCCTGGCCGCCGCAGGGCCTTTCCAGCCGGGCGACACCAGGTTCCACGTCACCATGCAAAAAGCATAGACTTTTTCCCCTTGACAAGCAATCACAAATTGCAATATAGTAATTGCAGATTGCGATACATGATGAAAACGGCCGGAACACTTCGGCGGCGGAAAGCGTAATGATAGAGAAGTAAATTTGGCCAAAACTATGACACCCACAACCAGCCCGAACCTGGGCCACATACACGCACTACTGGCGGAGCGGGGATACGAAGTATCGGAACCGGCTCCAGACACGATCGCCATCAGGGAACTGGATAGCGGCGTCTCGCTACAGGCCGTGCTGGAAGGCGACATCCTGTTCCTGACGCTCGCTTGCATCACGTTGCCGCGCACGGCGGTGACGCCGGAGATCATGGCGACCATGCTGGCGGCCGACAACGGGATCAGCACTTCGGCGTTCCAGCTTTACGATGCGGGGAACGGCAAGGTCACTATCAGCCTGAACAACTTCTGCAAGCTGCAGGACATGGGTCCGGAGGACGAGGACGATATCCTATCCTGTGTGCATTTTCTGCTGGTGGATGTGATGACGGCGCGGCACTTGCTGAGCGGCCTGTCCGCCTAGGGTATAAGAGGAGAACGAGGAGAGACGATTATGGCATTTCTTCAAGACATTTTCGGACGCGTGGGCCGAGTGGCACGTGGACAGGCGAACGCCGGCGTGGACGCGCTGGAAGACGCCACCTTCGAGGCCACGGTTCGCCAAACCGTCGCCGATATGAAGACGGAGTTGAACAACGTAGTGCGCGCCAGCGCCATGGCGATGAGCAACTACAACAGCCTGCAGGCGGAGTACGACAAGTACGTGCGGCAATCGCAGGAGTGGAAGGACCGCGCCGGGATGGCGCTCGACGCCGGCAATGAGGACCTGGCCAAGAAGGCGCTGGCCAAGAAGGCGGAATGCGACCAGCAGGTCAATTCCATGAAATTGTCGGTGGACAACGCCCAGGCGACCAGCGAGAAATTGAAAACGCAGGTGGGCGAACTCAAGCGCAAGATCGACGACGGCGAGCGAACGGCGGGCACGCTGCTGGCGCGCAAGAACGCGGCGGTGGCGCAGCGCAAGGTGAGCGAGGCCATGGCCGGCGTGGGCAGCGCCGACAACGCTTTCGCGCAGTTGAACCGCTTCGAACAGACGGTATCCAAGGAAGAAGCCACCGCCAAGGCTTTCGACCAGTTGGCCAACGCCGGCACCGACAACGATCTGGAAAAGGAATTCGCGCAACTCGGCACCCACGGCGTGGATTCCGAACTGGCCGCGTTGAAGGCCGAGCGCCAGAAGGCGAACCAGCCGCCGCCGCCTTACATCCCGAAGGAACTGGCCGGACCCGGCGGCCAGGTGACCATCGATGTCAAGGCCGATGAAAAGGCCGGGGCGTAACTCAAACCGGCGCCAACCCTGAATGAATCACATGTGGCCTAACTCATGATCACGTTTACACTCGTTGCCATTCTGGGAGTGCTTCTGGTAATCGTTCTGATGAACCTCTTTAAGAAAGACCCGAAGCCGATCCCCACACCCATACGGCCGGTGGAGGACCTGGCGAACCTGAAAGTCACCGACGCCCGCACGGGAGATGTCCTCTCCGTGGCGGGCGCGGGCGACAACATGACCGACCTGGATTACACGGTGGATCGCGGCACGCGATATGAAGCGGGTTCGCGTACCTGGGTGGAACTCGCCGGTCCGTATCTGAACCGGCGCGTGAGCTTGCGAATCGGCGGGGATGAAGAGGTGGAAGTCTTCCTTCACGCCGAGGCGCGCAAGGTCTCGCTGGAAGATCTCGGCCTGAGCGAGGACGACCTGGCGCAAATGGACGAGCGGCAGAATCCGTCGGACTCGTTCGATTTTGACGGCGCAACCTGGATGTACCGGCTGAGCCGCGAAGTACAAGCCTGGCGCGACAGCCAACCCGCGCCCACGGGCTTTTACTACTGGGAGTTCCTGACCCAGGACGGCAAGCGCCTGCTGGGAATCAGGAAGGCCGAAGGCGAGCCGTTCACAGTCACGCTGTCCACGTGGCTCAACGCGGGAGACGTCACGGTGTACCGGAAGACGTAAACGTGAAGTGGGGCAGGCAAATCTTATGAGTAAGTCGTCGTTGCGTGTTCTGGCGGTGCTGTTGAGCGCCGCCATCATAGCAGTCCTGTTCGCCGGCCTCGACAGTTTGCCGGGCGCGGTCAAGGCGCAGATCGCGACGGAGCGCAAATCGTTCGCCGCGGCGCAGGCGCAGGTCCAATCGGCGGAGGCGGACGTCTCACGCACGCTGACCGGTGAGAGCGCTCTGTTCCATGCTTTGCCCTCGGCGCGGGAGTATCCGGAACGCCTCGGCCGGGCCGCCAGTTCGCTGGCCGCGGCTGGCCAGTCTCTGGCGGAACTGGCGAGGCTGGAGAAACAGAACCGGCGGAGCGACCGGGCTCGCGCCGAATCGCTGCTGGCGCAGGAGAAACAGGTCCGCGCCGCGGCCGTGGCCGATGCCGAGAGCGTCCGCACGGACGCCGCGCACTGGGTCGACCTGAAGCAGCATCTGCCGCGGGAAGTGCAGGACATGGAGCGCGACTACCAGGCGATCCATGCGGTGGATCTGGCGGCGGCCGCGGCGGCCGTGCAGAAGGGCGAGGCCGATTGGCCGGAGAAGAAGAACGATCTCGAATCGCGCCTGGCCACGGCGCGCGGTATTCAGACGCGCAGCGACGAACTCTGGCAGAGCACTACGGAAGCGCGGCGCGCGGCGGCGGCCAACGACTACACCAAGGTGGATTTCGGCACGCTGTTCGCGGCGGCGGACACGCTCAAGACGGGCGCGGCGGACTTACCCAAGCAAGCCGGGCAACTCAAGACGCTGAGCGCGCAATTGTACCAATCGTGGGACAAGGTGCTGGTGGATATGGAAGTCCGCGGCACGGGCAACGCGCGCGCATACGACCAGAAGATCAAGACGGTAAGTACGACGGTGGCCGACGCCACGGGCAAGACGGGCGCCACCACCAGCGACGAAAAATGGGTAGACGTCACGCCGGCGCAATACCAGGCCATGGAAAAAGACCTGGGAATGGCCATCGAACACAAGCCCGCCGGAAAGTACGACACGGAAAGCGAGCGGGTGGCGCAACCGGCCGGTTTTGCCTACATGGCGCCGCCGGGACAGAGCAATCAGTACGGCCACTGGGAGCAGAGCAACGGCACCAGTTTCTGGGTGTTTTACGGACAGTACGCGCTGATGCGCGACCTGCTGTTCAATCACAGCTACCGTCCGCTGGACTACCGCGAATATCACGACTATTACACCTATCGCCAGCGCAACGAGACCTACTACGGCCGCGATGCCGCGACGCAGGCGCCCAAATACGGCACGTCCGGCACGGCCACCCAGGAACATTATTCCGGCAGCACCTTCGCCAAGGGCGGCGGTTTCAAGGATTCCAAGTACGCTAGCAAGCCGGGCGGATATAGCAGTTCGCAGTACGCCACGCCGATGGCCAGGGACCCGGGCGGGGATCACAGCCCGCGCAAGTTCGGCAGCGGCAGCGGTCCGGCCGCGCCGCCGGCGCGAAGCTACCGGCCGGCGCCCTCGCGGCCGTCCATGCCGCGCAGTCCTGGACGCAGTTTCGGAAGCCGGAGAAGGTAGGCGCGGCGAGCAGGCACTCGCGGGACTGGCCAGGAGGCCTGTCCTACTTGGTGTATAGTTGACAATCATGAATATGAAGGTCAACTGCCCACTCCTTCTCGGAACTCTTCTTGCCTCCTCCATCGTGCTCGCGGAGAGCACGCCTTCGAAAGCGCTGCTGGTACTTGCCAAGAGCGACAACACTCTGGCCATCGTGGATCCGGTGAGCATGAAAGTGGTGGCGCGCATGCCTTCGGGTCCCGATCCGCATGAAGTGATCGCTTCCGCCGACGGCAAATTCGCTTATGTATCCAACTACGGCTTCGGCGCGTACAACACCATCACGGTGATCGATCTGGTGGCGCAAAAGACGCTGCCCGCGGTGGATCTGGGCCCGCTGCGCGGACCGCACGGCCTCGCCTTCGCCGGGGGAAAAGTCTGGTTCACGGCGGAAGCCGCCAAGGCGATCGGCAGCTACGATCCGGCGACGAAGAAGGTGGATTGGGTGCTCGGTACCGGGCAGAACCGGACTCACATGATTTCGTTTCGGAAGACCTGAAGCACATGGTAACCTCCAATGTCAGCTCCGCCACCATGACGCTGATTGAGAAGAGCGTGGGCGGCGGGCGCGGGGGCGGTCCTGGACGTGGTCCGGGGCCTGGTCCCGGTCCGGGTCAAGGGCGTGGTCCCGACGCAGGTCGCGGTCCCGGTCAGCCTCCTCCGGGCCGTGGCGGCCCAGGCGGCCCGCCGCAAGCGGATTGGGACGAGACCGTGGTCGCGGTGGGCCGCGGCGCCGAGGGTTTCGACGTCTCCCCGGATGGCAAGGAGATCTGGGCGGCGAATGCGCAGGACGGCACCATCTCCATTCTCGACATCGCCGGCAAGAAGGTGGTGCAGACGCTGGCCGCCGACGTGATGGGGGCTAACCGTCTGAAGTTCACGCCCGATGGCCGGCGGGTGTTCGTCTCCACATTGGGCGGAGCGGACGTCTCCATTTTCGACGCCGCCACGCGCGCCGTGGTCAAGCGGGTGAAAGTGGGCCGCGGCGCGGCCGGCATCCAGATGCAGCCGGACGGGTCGGTGGCGTACGTGGCTTGCACGCCGGACGACTATGTCGCCATCATCGATCTGAAATCGCTGGCGGTCACGGGACACATCGACGCGGGGAAGCAGCCCGACGGGCTGGCCTGGGCAGTGCGCTGAGTGGCATAAGGCTCCGCCTTGTGCATAAGAGCGCCAGCTCGGACATCTTCCCAGATTTTTCCTCTTGACATCCATCGCAATCTGCAATACAGTAATTACAGATTGCGATATGACGCTCGGTGAAAAACTTCGATACCTCCGTGAAGTGGAGGGCACCATCCGCGGCCTCGACCGCGAATTGTCGCAGGGCGAGTTGGCGCGCATGATCGAGAAGGAGCTCGGAAAATCCATCAGCCAGAGCTACCTCTCGCAGATTGAGAGCGGCGCCCGCCCGCACCTGACCAACTCGACCCGCATGCTGCTGGCGCGCTTCTTTAAGGTGCATCCGGGGTACCTGGTGGACGATCCCGAGGGTTTCTCGAACGAGCTGGTGAGCGATCTGGGCGCGGTGGAAGACAAGCTCGATTTGTGGTTGATTTCCGGCGCGGAGCGCTTCAGCCGCGATGTGGATCTGCATCACGCGCTGTTGACCGCCGCCAAGCATGAGGATTCGCGCATGTGCCTGATACTTTTGGGGACGATCCTGGAGAATCCGGGGCTGGCGGAGCGCTTGATTGAAGTGTTGAAGGCGCCGCCTTCCACGCCCGCACCAAAACCGAGGAGGCGTTCATGACCTGGTCGGCTTTTTATCTGATCTGTTTCCTGGTGGGGTTCGGCATGAGCGCGTTGTCGCTCCTGAGCGGCAGCGTGCACCTGCATGTGCCCCACATGCACTTCGATCACGGCATTCATCTGGGACACGCGCACGGCCATGGCGGGCAGAACAGCGCGTCGTGGTTCAATCTGGGCACGATGGCGGCATTTCTGGCATGGTTCGGCGGCACCGGCTATCTGCTGGACCACTACTACGGCGTGTGGTTCGTAGTGGCGCTGGGCGTGGCCACGCTGAGCGGCCTGGGCGGCGCCAGCGTGGTGTTCTGGTTCCTGGCCAAGGTGCTGATGTCGCGCGAGGAAGCGCTGGACCCGGCGGATTACGATATGGTCGGCGCGCTGGGGAAGCTGAGCATGCCGATCCGCGCCGGCGGAATCGGAGAGCTGATTTACACGCAGGGTGGCACGCGCCGCGTATCCGGCGCGCGTGCCGAATCGGGCGCCGCGATCGATAAGGGCACCGAGGTCGTAGTCACCCGCTACGAGAAAGGGATTGCTTACGTTCGCGCGTGGGACGAATTCGCGGGTGACGTGGAGCAACAGGCGTAAGAGGAGATATGCAGGTTATGGAAAACCAGGTGTTCGTGATCGCGGCGCTGATGGTTTTGGCGCTGATGTTTCTGATGATGATGTTCGCCAAGTTGTTCCGCAAGGCGGGGCCGCACGAGGCGATCATCGTTTACGGGTTCCGCGGCACGCGCGTAATCAAGGGCCGCGGCACGGTGATCTTCCCCATGGTGGAGTCTGCCCGCGGCCTCTCGCTGGAGCTGATGAGCTTCGACGTGGCGCCGAAGCAGGACCTGTACACGCGGCAGGGCGTGGCGGTGACGGTGGAAGCGGTGGCGCAGATCAAGGTAAAGAGCGATCCGGAGTCCATTTTGACGGCCGCGGAGCAGTTCCTCACCAAATCGCCGGACGAGCGGGAAGGGCTGATCCGCCTGGTGATGGAAGGCCATTTGCGCGGCATTATCGGGCAGTTGGCGGTGGAAGAGATCGTCAAACAGCCGGAGATGGTGGGTGAGCGGATGCGCGGCACGTGCGCCGACGACATGAACAAGATGGGCCTGGAGGTGATCTCGTTCACCATCAAGGAAGTCCGCGACAAGAACGATTACATCACCAATATGGGTCGGCCGGATGTGGCGCGCATCAAGCGGGACGCCGACGTGGCCGCCGCCGAAGCCGAACGGGATACGGCCATCAAGCGCGCCGAAGCATCGCGCGAATCGGCCATCGCCAAGACGAACGCCGACCAGGCGCGCGTGCTGGCGGAGACGTTGTCGCAGGCCAAGCAGGCCGAGGCGCAGCGCGATCTCGAAGTCAAGAAGGCCGAATACCTGGAGAGCGTCAAGAGGCAGCAGGCAACGGCCGACAGTACTTACGAGATCCAGACCAACATCATGAAGCAGCGCGTGCGCGCCGAGGAAGTCACCATCCACCAGGTGGAGAAGGAGCATGAGGCCCTGGTGCAGCAGGCGGAAATCAAGCGCCGGGAATACGAACTCACGGCCACCGTGCTCAGGCAGGCCGAGTACGAACGGCAGCGCATTGAGACTCTCGCGGGAGCCGAGAAGAACCGCATGATCATGGAAGCCGACGGCCGCGCGGCCAGCATCCGGGCACAAGGCGAGGCGGAAGCGGAGATCATCTTCAAGAAGGGTGAGGCCGAGGCCAAGGCGATGAACGTGAAAGCCGAGGCCTACCAGGAATTCAACCAGGCGGCGATCCTGGACAAGTTGATCAGCGGTCTGCCGGAAATTGTCCGCGCGCTGGCGGCGCCCCTGGCCAACGTGGACAAGATCACCATCGTGTCCACGGGTAACAGCCCGACCGCGGGTATGAATAAAATCACGGGCGACATCACGGCGATGGCGGCGCAGGTTCCCGCCCTGTTCGAAACCCTCTCCGGCATGCCGTTCAGCGAGATGTTTGCGAAGGTGCGGGCGATCACCGACAAAGCAGCTAAATCGGACGACAAGGCGAAGAACTCAGGCGGGACGCAGTAGGCAACAAGGAGCAAGACAATGGCACTTTTGGAACGGGTAGCGACACTGGTACGGGCCAATCTGAACGATCTCGTGGATAAGGCGGAAGACCCGGAAAAAATGATCAAGCAGGTGATTCTGGATATGCAGAACCAACTGTTGCAGGTCAAAACGCAAGTGGCGATTTCGATTGCCGACCAGCATGTGCTGGAGAAGAAACTGCAGGAAGCGGAGGAGAACGAGCGGCAATGGATGCACCGCGCGGGCCTCGCCGTCGACAAGAAGGATGATCCGCTGGCGCGCGCCGCCGTGGAGCGCAGTATGAGTTACAAAACCACCGCCGCCAGTTTCCGCCAGCAGGTGGAGGATCAGAAGGCGCAGGTGGACAACCTGAAAAGCGCGCTGCTCCGCTTGCAGCAGAAGATGGCGGAGGCGGAATCGAAGAGCGACATGCTGATTGCCCAGCACCGGCGCGCCCGCGCGCTGGGCAAGGCCACGGACGCCAGTAACGCCATAGGCGAAGACTCCAATGCGGCGGCGTTCGACCGCATGAAGAGCAAGGTGCGCCGGCACGAAGCTACAGCGCAGGCGCACGCGGAACTGGTGAGCGACGACGTGAACGCCAAATTCGCGGCGATGGAGAAGCAGGAAGAGATCGATCGTCTGTTGAACGAGCTGAAGAGCAAACGCAACGCGTGAGGTAGGTTCGCAACATCGGGCGGGGTTTTCCCCCGCCCTCCCCTTTCAAAACATATGAAGCACAGATCAAAGGTCGAAGTGTGGCTGTTCGCCGCCATCCTGTATGTGGTCGGAATCCTGGCCGCGGGTGGCAACCGGTGGATCGGCGGGCCGGTGCTGCTGGTGCTGCTATTGATCGCCCTGCCGCAGGAATATGTGACGGCGCCGGAGGCTTTGCGGGTGCGCGCCGGGCTCACCCGCTGGGCCATTCCGTACGCCGCCATCACGTTCGTGGGAGAGAGCTCGCTTGGCCCGGTGCTGGGCAAGCGCGTAGCGGTGCGCATCGGGCGCGATTCCGAAATTCTGCTGGCTCCGGACGATCCGGGGGCCTTTTTCGCCGACGTCGCGGCGCACGCGCCTCACCTGATGCGGCGCGGCGGCGCGCTGGTGGCGGGGTAGGGCGCTGCCTGGTGCACGCGGGCAGGAATCGCGAAGTTGGCAGGCGGAAGCGCCTGCCCCACCTCTACACGGACTCGAGGGCGGCCTGCATCATGGCGCGGGTGTAGGCCACGCTGTAGGTGATGCCGGTGTAGCCGCCGCCGCCGGGATAGCCGCCCAGGCGGCCGCCGGGGCCTACGCGGTCGCGGTCGGCGTCGAACGCTTTCGGATGCTCGGGGTAAATCGTGCCGGTATATTTGTTGCGCACCAGTGCCTTCATGACGCCGAACATGTCGCCCATGCCGGCGTCGATGAAAACCTCCTGGTATTTCTCGTAGGGCTTGACCACCGCCACGTTGCGGTAGTGGACGTGGTTGATGCGTTTCCGGCTGGCGAAGTATTGGGCCACAGCCACGGGGTCTTCGCCCAGCTCGCGGGTGACTCCGCAATCGAAGGTAATGCCGTTGGCGGGGCTGTTGACGATTTCGATGAGGTGTTTCCAGCCGGCGAGGGTTCCCATGATCTGCTGGGAACCGCGGCTGATGGGGGCCGGCGGATCGTTGGGATGGAGGGCCAGTCGCACGCCCGCCTTTTCGGCGGCCGGGACGGCCAATTTGAGGAACCAGGTGATGTTGGCCCAGATCTCTTCCAGGTTGTGCGCGCCTTCATTGGCCAGCGGCGGCAGGTCCTTGAACTTCACCTTTTTGGCGTTGGGGAAGGCGGCGAGGGTTTCGGGCGTGATTTGTCCGTTTTCGTCGCGGAAGATGGGCTGCACCACGGCGCCGGTCTCGTTGATGAGCAGTTCGAGATCGAAGTCGAAACCCGTGTAGCCGGCCTTGGCCCGGCCGACGGTTTCGTAGTAGCCTTCGATGGCGCGGTGAGCGTAGAAGTTGTACTCGACCACGGTCAGCCCGCCCTTGCCGGCGGCCTCGATGGAGGCGAGGAAGGGTTCCATGTCCTTGGCGCGGGTATCCTTGCCGTAGATGACGCCGGCCGGGACGTTGAGCATGGCGTTGTAGGCCACCAATCCGGCGTCTTTGGCGGTCTGCACGGCGCGGCGCACGCTCTCTTCGGTCCAGGGCGAGCCGCCGATGCCCACGCCCAGCAGGTACGTGACGCCAAGCTGGCGGATGCGCTGATAGGCGGCAGCGGGATTGCCGCCGAAGCCGCCGCGGCCTGCCTGAGCAGCGGGATCGGCGGGCGGTGGTGGCGGCGCGGCTTCCGGTTTGGGCGGCAGAAATCCACCGTAGCCGCCGCCGAAATTTCCTCTACCGCCGCGGCCCGCCGCGGGCGGCGCCGGAGGCTGCAAAGCGGCAGGCAGAGGCCCGCCGCCATCGCCGAGCGACAGACAGATTTTGGGTGTGTCCGGACCTTCTTCAATCGGCCATTTGCGCGGCGCGGGCGCGGCATCGGCGGTGACGAGGGACTGCGCCAGAGCGGCGCCGCCAACCCCCTGCATCATTTTTCGTCGTGAAAATCGAAATTCCATGTCAGAGTTCCTCCCGTATGAAAACCGGTGGCGGCGCAACCGCGAAGGCGCGGCCGCGTTCGCCCTATTCTAATCCGATTCAGCGAACCGGGACGAGCCGAATGGCGGCACCGCCGCCCGGCGCCAGCTTCAACTGCAAGACGGTCTGGGCATTGACGCGACGCCTCTCGAAAACCGAATCTTTCGGCTGCGCCGCCGCGTTGGGCCCGTCGGAATAGATCTCCGCATCGTAGGCGCCGCTGCCCAAAAAGCTCAGCGGCACGTCGAGAGTGCGGGCGTCCCAATCGGTGATGCCGCCGACGAACCACTCGGCGCCGCGGCGGCGCGCGATGGTGATGTACTGGGGCGGCACGCCGTTGAGGACGCGGGTCTCGTCCCAGCTCGACGGAACGGCCTTGAGGAACTCGGTTTCCTTCTGTCCATCGTAGGCGTCGGGGGAATCGGAGACCATCTGCAACTCGCTTTCGAAGACCACGTAGAGCGCGGTGTGATGGGCGCGCGTGCCCATCACCATGGGGGCCCGGTTGCGCGGCACGAAGTTCTCGCGGGTGACGTTGTCGAAGCCGCCGGGGGTGTAGTCCATGGGGCCGGCCAGCATGCGGGTGAAGGCGAGCGTGACGTCGTGCCGGGGAGTAATGCGCGCGCTCCACTTGTTGTACTCCGCGCCCATCACGCCCTCGCGGGTGAGGACATTGGGGTAGGTGCGCTGCATGCCGTCGGGCTTGAAGGCGCCGTGGAAATCGAGCATGAGGTGGTGCCCGGCGGCTTTTTTCGCGGCGGTGCGATACCAGTTGACCATCCATTGGTCGGAGCGGTCCATGAAGTCGATCTTGACGCCGGCGACGCCCCATTTTTCGTACTGCCCGAAGGCATCGTCCATCTGGTCGTTCATGTCGCGGAAGTGAGCCCACAGCCAGAGGCGGACGTTTTTGGCGCGGGCATATTCGACCAGCATGGGAATATCGATGGTGGGGATGGATTTGGTGAGATCGGTGCGGCGGCGGGCGGGCGCGGGCTGGCCTTGCGGCGCGGGCATGCCGGCGGCCCAGCCGGCATCGATCAGCATGTACTCGAATTTATTGCGCGCGGCGAAATCGATGTAATACTTCATGGTCTCGTTATTCTTGCCGGGCCTCGCGACGCCCTTGGCCTGGCTGCCGTTCCACCAGTCCCAGGGGGTCTTGCCGGGCTTGATCCAGGAAGTGTCGCCGATAGCGGAGGGCGGATTCAAGTTGACCACCATGTTGGATTCCACCAGGCGTCCGGGTTGATCGGCGATCATCAGAACGCGCCAGGCGGACCGCACCGGAGTCTGCGCGATCACCGATACGCGCAAGGCGTCCGCCTTGGGGTCGAAGGAGGGAGCGGTGTCCGAGCTGGTATTGACGTCTTCCACGCGGACAGCCAGGCGGGCGGCCAGAGTCCGGCCGTCTGACGCGGTGACGTACAGGTTGGGATAGTCTTCGATATCCGCTTCGGTCAGACCGACCCAGGCGATTCCAGGGACTTCGAGGAGGAGCGGAAGGTTGACGAGGTACTCCGGGTGCAGGCCGCCGATGGCCAGTTGGTGATAATCATCCTCGTTGCTGGTCTGGAAACCGCGGGAGATGAGAGCCAGGGTGTTGGCGTCCTTGGAGAAGCGGAACTGGGTGGACTCGTTGAGGATGCGCAGATCCTTCACGGACGGCTGCTCGGGGACGAGGTAGCGGAAGGCCACGCCGTCATCGTAGGCGCGGGCTTCGAGGACGAGACGCCGGCCCCCGGCGGCCGTCTCCACGGTCTGCACGGTGACGGCGTTGTAGCGGTTGCGTATGGGACTGGCCTTGCCTTGCACCGGCGTCCAGGTTTCGTCCTGGGAGGACGGCTGCGACGAGTCTATGCGAACAGCCGGGCCGAGCGCGGGGGCGCCCTCGATGGCGAGGCCGAGGTTCGACCACTCCAGCACAGGCTGGCCGCGAAACGACACGCGATACGCCAGTTGGCCGCCCGCCATCTGTACGGCTTGACCGCGCACGGTGGCGACGGAAATTTCGAGCGCCCCGTTCGGCGATTGGAGGACCACCGGAGCGGTTTGCGCCGCGGACTGGGCGAGCGCCGCGCCGGCGAAAGCCGACAATAGAATAATCGAGCCTGTGTTCCGAATCATCACTGAAGATTCTAACGTGAAGGCGCGGGGAAAAGGCGGCGCCGGCCACAACGGGACAGCCGATGTTATACAGCACGCTGGAAACCATCACGGTGGCATCGACGGACCGGCGCGTGACGTACGTGGCGCCGGGGAGGTTCGAAGCGCCCAACTGGAGTAAAGACAACATGCTGGTGTTCAACGGGGACGGGCGGCTGCATCGCATACCGGTGGATGGCGGCAAGCCGGTGGCGATCGACACGGGAATCGCCACGCGGCTGAACAACGACCATGCGATCTCGCCGGACGGGACGATGGTGGCGATCAGCGATCAATCGCAGGAGCAGCACCAGTCGTTGATTTATGTGGCGCCGATCGGTGGCGGGCCGGCGCGAAGGGTGACGCGAAGGGGCCATCGTATTTCCACGGGTGGTCGCCGGATGGCAAGACGCTGGCATTCTGCGGAGAGCGCAACGGCAACTTCGACATCTACACGATTCCGGCGGCGGGCGGCGAAGAGACGCGGCTAACCAGGGCGGAAGGGCTGGACGACGGGCCGGAGTACTCGCCGGATGGGCAGTACATCTACTTCAACTCGATTCGCAGCGGGCTGATGCAGATCTGGCGGATGAAGCCCGACGGCAGCGGGCAGGAGCAGGGCCCCGGGTGCGCCCTTGGGCGGTTACCCGCTGTGCTGCTGAGAGACTTGTTCCGAAATGGCCTGGCTGAACTCCGGCAGCGCCGCCGAGCACAGCTTCACCAGGCTTTCGAGCGAATGCTCCGTCAGACCTTCGATTCGAATGGTGACTGCCGGCTCGGTTACCGACCGGCGCACCAGGATAAAGCCATCGTTGGTTTCCATGCGGATGCCATCGATTGCGATTTCTTCACGCGGGCGGACCGCGGCGCGGAGACGGTGGATGACGGAGTCATCGGCGCCGGCGCGGATGGGCAGCCGCAAATCCGGCGTGATATATATGCTCGGGAGCTCCCGCCGCAATTCGGCGAGTGAGCGCCCATCCTGTAACAATTCCAGCAGACACAGGGCGGCAAATACGCCGTCATCGCCGCCCTGCAGTTCGCGGAAGAAGTAGTGCCCGCTGATCTCGCAGCCTAGCAGGCAGTGATCGCTAATGACGCGCCGTTTCAGGAACGTGTGGCCGCTGCGCTCCATGAGTGGAGTGCCGCCCATTTCGAAAACGATCTTTCGTAACACCTCCGAGAGCTTCAGGTCGTACGCGACCTTTTCGCCTGGCCGTCCGGCCAGGAGTTTGCGCGCCAGCAGTATGGCGATCTCGTCGGCGGTCACGAAATTGCCCAGGTTGTCGATGAATGCGACGCGATCGCCGTCGCCATCCCAGGCGATTCCCACGTCGGCCCCGTTGGCGCGTACGACGGACCTGAGGCTGGCAAGATTCGCGGGGCGCGAGCAGTCGGGAGGGCGATTGGGAAACCTTCCGTCGATCTCGCAGAATAAACGGTCGACCGCAAACCCGAGTCTCTCGAAAATCGGCGCCGCTAGTTCGGCCCAGGCTCCATTGCCGGCATCGAGCACCAGGCGAAGCGTCCGGCCGCGCTTCAGGTGTCGCCAGCGCTCCTCAATCCATGCCAAATACAGGGGCAATGGGTCCCGGCGCTCCACGCTGCCGACCGCTTCCGGCAACGGCGCGCCGCCTTTCTCCACGCGAGCGCGCAACCGGCGCAGGTCTTCCTCCGTGGGAGGCAGATATCCGAGCATCAACTTGAGACCGTTCTGCTGCGCCGGACTATGCGACGCGGTGACGATCAGGATGGCGTCGGCACCCCAGTGGCGGTGGGCGAAATAGGCAACCGGAGTGGGCGCCTGACCGGCGTCAATTACGGACGCTCCCGCCTCCACCAAGCCACCGATCAGCGCGGACTTCAGCTCGGGCGTGCTCAGTCGAAAGTCTCCCGCGACAACCACTCGGGCGCCGGGCGGCAACAGAGCCGGCGCCGCCCGGCCGATCTCCCTGAACATTTCCGCGTTAACTTCGGCCGGGAAGATGCCGCGAAGGTCGCACGCTTTCCAGGCGCTCATGCGCAATACCCCCGCCGCCGGCATTCTTCCTGAAAGCGCCCGTATGCGTCGTTCAAGCGGGACCCCAGATCCGATTCGGGCAGGTTCGTCTGAGCCAGGTGGGTCATACTACGGATCGCTTCGGCCAATTGAGCGCCATAGTAGACGGCGGATGCGGCCAGAATCGCGGCGCCAAAGGCGGCGTTGGAATCGGAGCACCGAACCACGCGGCGGTTCAGCGCCGATGCTCGCAAGCGGGACAATGTCTGGCTCGAGGCCGCGCCGCCCGTGGAGTACACCGTGGCGCCCACCCAAACACCGCTCTGTTCGAGAACCTCATAGCCCCACCGCTCCACAAAGGCGATCGCCTGCAATTGCGCCGCATACCTTTCGGACATGTTAGCGGGCTCGGCGGTCATAAAGCCACGGGTCTCGCTATTGAGGAATGGAAAGCGTTCTCCGATTCCGGAGATGGGATAGCAGAAGATGCGCGAGGGCAGATAATTCAGCGCCGCCAGGTCCAATTCCTCGGAAGGCCGTACGCCCCCGGGAAGGGAAATGCTGCCGGGTCCGGTATTGCTGGCGGCTCCCGGGGCCCAAAGCCCTGACGGGTGGAGATGGCAATAGATATTCCTCGTAATGCCGGCCGGCTTCCGGTCACTTAGCACCTTCCACACGAGTGTTGTGCCGAGTGTCGTATTCGCATCTCCCGAGGACGCGGCGCCGGAAGCGATCAGCCCGGCGATCCCGTCCGTAGCGCCGGCAATCACAGGCACTTCCGGCAGGCCTGTATCCGCGCTACCCTGCACGCACACCCGGCCGACCAGTTCCCCCGATCGGACAATCCGGGGCAACATCGCCTGGCGGATACCGGCACGCTCCACAATGCCATTCCACTCGCCGCTTTCAACCTCGAATCCCATCTTCAGCGCGTTGGAGTGGTCGGCGGTATCGAATTGGCCGGTGAGTTTGCCGGTGATCCAGTCGGTCGGATGCAGCAGGCGCACCACCCGCTCCCACGACCGGGGCTCGGCGTTTCGCAGCCAGAGAGCCTTGGTGAGGCTATGCGAAGCCGCCCAGCAGGTTGCACCTCCGGCATCCTGGAGGTTCAGATCTCGAGCGGCGAAAGTGGCACGTTGATCGTCATAGAGGATCGCCGGGCGGACCGGATTACCGCATCCGTCGACCGCTACCAGCGTTCCGGAGGTGGACGTGACGGCAACTCCGAGGATCTCGCGACCCTCTAACGGGAGCGCCCTCATGAGCTCCCGGCCGAGGTGGCAGACGCCGCTCCACCAGTCCGACGGATGCTGTTCGTGAATCCCTTCGACGGATGGGTGGCCGGCGGCGAGGGGCTCGTTGCCGCTCCAGACCACCTGGCCCGAGATATCTACAGCGGACAGCCGTATCCCGCTGGTTCCCACATCAATGCCCACGACTACCGGCAACCGCTTTGTGTCCATGCTAGTCGCCATGGTAGTCGATGGCGCGACAGTCCGGGTGACATCACTCCTATCCGGCTAATGGCGTCGGCCCATCGCCAAGCCCCGCCGGTATCAGGCGGTCAAACAACTAGTTTGAATTTTTCGAGAATTGCTTTCGAAGTTCGGCGATTTCTTCACTGGATGGAGTCCAGTCAGCGTCGCAGGTATTACAGTGGAACACCAACGCGTCGGATTGCAACGCTGCTTCGAATTCTTCCCGGCTCAATCCAACTGTCTGGTTGTGATTGTTCGGACAGACAGTATCAAACTCCAGGCGATCGCTCATGAGTCCTCCGGCTGCTTACAATTTTCGTCGATTTGTTGCGTCGGCCCTGCGTTTATCCGAGCTAGAGTCTTTTCAAGTAGATATTCCTGGTCCAATATCCGCCCGTGGCCTCTACCTCGATGCCGATCTTCCCGCTTGGAAGGAACAGGTCCGGGTCATCATCGATGAACAAGGACATGAGGTGGCCGTTCATATACTGGGCAATCGTATTGCCCTTGGCGACCAGCAGAAACTGGTTATAGTCGTTCTTCTTGAACCAGGAATCACGGGTTGCCTGGTCGTGGAGCGTCGCCAGAGTAACGCGCTGCCCTCCTGGGAGTCCCAGGGTGACGTAGCCCGGAGCGCTGGCGATGAAGCGGGGCGAGCTTTGCTCGTAATAGCTGCCTGGCCATTGGTTGGCTGCGTCGAAGTCGGCTTGGGGCCCGGCCATGTCCCACTTGGCCTCTTCGGCTCTGGAGGGCGCAGTACCGCGGGGCTGCCCGCTGGGGCAAGGGGCGGACTGCGCTGCCCGCCCTCCACCCCCTTGCCCGCCAGACCCGCCGGGCCCGCGTCCACCAGGCCCACCTGGACCACGTCCGCCGCCGGCAGTCGCCGCAGTCACCAGCGTGCCGCCGCCGCCGCCGCGGCCATAATATTTCAAATGGACGTTCGGGTCGGCCGTCATGTAGCTGCGGAACTGAATGCCCCCATTGACCTGTTCGGTCCCCTTGGACTCCCATTTCAACATGAAGTCGGAGGGTTCGCCGCCCTGCCATACGAGATAAATCGTGCCGGTGGGTTTTTCGCAGGTGGGTTCCACGTGGATGGCGCCATCGTCGACATTCCAATACCGGGTGTCGCCGTCCCATCCGGTCAAGTCGCGACCATTGAAGAGCTGAAGCCACCCTTCGTTGTTCGCGTAGTCGAAAGCCGGAGCGGCGACCACCATACCACCGCGGCCGCCGCGGCCCGCGTTTGCACCGCCGGGCGTTTGCGATAATGCCCACGGGGCGACAAGCAACAGCGCCGCTGCCGGGACGCCGCCAGTCTTCCAAATCGTTTTTCTCAGGCTCATAGTCCTTTTCGTTTCCTCTCAATGCCCAAAAGCGCTTCTTGCGCGTTCGGTTCTCTTCCGAACGTCTACACCGTATTGTCGTACGTTTCCGGGCAGAGGCTGGCCACCAGTGGAGCCAAATTCCAAAAGGGTGAATTCTACCGCCCTGGCTAGAGCGCGGTGCCACGCTCCCGATACCAGTCCCGCACAGCCCGCGGTATTTCCTTCAGGTTCTCAAGCGAGGTCTCTAGCGGGATGGCACACTCCGGCGCGATCACCTCCACGCCGGCATCCAGGTTGAGGTTAACCTCCTTGCGTACCTGCGCCGGCCCTCCGGTGAACAGCGTCACTGGATTATTGATGTTCCCCACCAGAGAAATGCGGTTCCGCACGATTTCCCTGGCCTTCGCCGGCGGGTTCTTGGAATCGAAGTGGAAGGCGGCCATGCCTGTCTGGGCAATGTAATCCATCCGGTCGAGGGTCCGGCCACAAATATGGAGAATGAGCGGCGCCGGCAGCCTTTCCGCAAATTCCTTGTGAATGTCCTGCAAGAATCTCTTGTAATATTGGGCACTGACCAGATCCCCGGTTGCATGGTCGGGGAGGGTCAAGGCATCGGCTCCAGCTTCTATCTGCGCCAGCCCGAATGCCACGGTAACTTCTTTCAGTTTGTCGAGGGCA